>Ga0126342_10012227_pt1 | contig 15317 bp, 13 predicted proteins | sample Cyp1metagenome_FD_92528 | JGI IMG/M metagenome (GOLD analysis project Ga0126342, IMG submission 92528) | Coral microbial communities from Lord Howe Island, Old Settlement Bay, Australia - Cyphastrea 1 metagenome | ecosystem: Host-associated > Invertebrates > Cnidaria > Coral ...
GGAAGGTTACCAACTGACCTTGTAAAAACTTATGAGGGCCTCAAGCAACTTGTCTTGCCATGCCATGGCCTTAAGCTAACGGACCTTCAAAGTAAGGCTTTTGGAAGGTCCAGGTATATATATATATACATACATACATGTGTGTGTGTGTCGTGTGTTATTTTGGTGTTTTTCAGATTCATATTCAAGAAGCAAAGGTTCTAAGTGTTAGGTTCCCCAAGGAATACGACCACACAAATCTTGCAGCGAAGCATCCCAAGTTGTGTACACATTTCTTTCAATAGCTGTTTGTTTGTGATTTTTCCATACGTACATACATACATGCATATACATAAGGAAGTTTCGGCATGGCTGCGGAATGCGGCAGGTGCCTTTAAAAACAACAAAAACTCGGAGAAACCTTAGAGAAATGTTTAAAAGAGCAAGCCCCAAGATAATTTCACCACAATTTTCTTCGATGATTGTTAGATAGATATACTTAATTATATATATATATTATATTATATTATATATATATATATGTAGGGCGACCGACTTTCACTTTATAAGCTGGATATATGTTAAAATTGGAAAAATTGGGAAGGTTCTACGTGCTAATGAAAACTATCATGATGTGGTTCTAAGTGTTGACTTGTTTGGGTTCTAAGTGTACACTTAGAACCTGGACGATATCAATTTGCCGCTATTTGTTTAATCCTAAAAATGTGAAGCAACTAATGTAAGATAGGCATAGGATGGTATAGGAGGTATAGGTTCGAGTTTTCCCATCCCAAGAGGAATGGCATTTCACCGGGGCATCCAATGCCCGCCGCTCCCTTCGTGCGCATCCAAGGGGCTCAAGGCCTAAGATCCAGCTGGGTCTGACGTCAGATCTTGTGAGTTGCCATGGGGGACTCACCCCAAAGTTATGGGAAGTCAAAGAGGGGGAATGGTGATTAACTAATAAATATTAGTTAACAAACATTGATGGTTAATAATTGTGATTAACTAACATTGATTAACCTAATTATTAACCATCAATCAACCATCAATGATTAACATTGATTAATCGATTAGCCATCAAGTAACCATGGGGATCAGTTATTTTCAGACAAACCCATGATAACCCATGTGCTTGGCTTGGTGCTTCGAAGCTAGTTATATATAGTCACAAGCTGGCTCTGCATGCAGTGAGAATGACATGGCGAAAGTTCCAAGACCCTGCCCATCCCTGCCCTAAATCTACAGTAAACACATACCCTTTGGCAATTTAGCATTTTGCTATGAAAATATGGAGCTGACTACTATTAGAAGGTAATATAGGTAAATCATCTAAAAATGGGCCATCTAGACCAGAGCGAACTGCTAAATTACCGCTTGGTATATCCACTTACAATGCACCAAACTTTCCTCCCAATGTCTTTGCAGCATCCAGTCCGCGGCACCATGCTGAGAGCAAGCGAACTCGCTCCACATGACGCAGGGTTTGGACTGGTCTCCAGACATGAAACCCTTCTTCGGCAAGTAGAAGCTGCCTTCACAAACAAATCCAGGGTTCCAGGGTGGTGTTCATCCAGTGTTGGGGGATGTTGGGAGCTGGATGTCATCCAGGCTGACCCGGTGCCCAGGGCATTTATATAAATGGGAATGTCATCCAAGAATTTGGGACTGTCCATTGCCATGTTTAAATCACATGGACAATCAGCTGTGTCATTGTGGTTTGTCGTAGTATTGGCACTCTCCAGGAGATACATTGCTTCCACTGTTTGGTGTGAATCAAAGCCCCCAGAATTCCAGCGTTGACGACCAGCCAGAAAACTGCTCATCGGAAACGTTCATAAACCCCGTTTTTGGCGGTTTCTTAATATTGAACCATATTGAACCATAAAATTGAGGGCGTTAAATCTGAAGGCCACACCCGAAAGCATCTTCTTGCCGCAGACATTCATGGCAAACCTTAGGCCCCCCATAGAAGCGCCATGGGATGTCAGACATCTGTCCATGAAACAAACCCGAAGATGAATCTATTGACCAAACTATTGAAGTTTCCCAACTGAATTCCATCTCACCAATGCGTTCACCAACCTAGTATTCATGTCAAAATATATACTATAGTGGTTGGTGGTTTTAACCATAAATATTCGTCAATAGGAAGGATTATCCCATATACTATGGAAAATAAAACATGTTTGCAACTACCAACCAGGTATATTGTTTTCCAATTAAAAACAGTTATTAACCATAGATTAACCAGGAATTTTCATGTATAACATGTTCCTAACCAGCACGATCCATGGATCGTGTGTTCATACCGCCTGTCATGGAAGCCCCGCATGGTCCCCACCTGGAGGGAACCACTTGTGTTTGCAGGTCCATAGGCAAGCACCACATCGCCTTGACGCACGTCACAAGGTGAACAAATAATGATATCAGCCATCATCTACATGTTCACACACACATATAATATATGTGTGTGTATGCATGTATGTATCGAAACGTATCTGAACACTTGCAAGCATTTACATGTGTCCATACATACATGTCATACATATATTTCTAGTATACATATCTGATACATCTAAACCTACTGTCCAAAGAGATGTGTATGTACAAATTATGTAATCCAGGAATCATAGACGAAGAAACCTCGACTGCTACCCAAAGTACAGGTGATCGATTGGCACGTCCATGGCTTACTGAACAGAAATCTCACATGTCGCCATACGGATGCATGTGCGTGTGCAAATGCATGGATATCTTATATCTAGATGTACAAGTATCAGTGTAAATTGTACATGGTGTATCACCACTAGTGATGAGTTTCAACCCTTACGAGCAATGAGATGAAATGGGCGTATCCATCATGCTTCACCATCCAATTAGCATCCACCAAGCCGAGGGTCTTGGACGAATGCAGGTAGCACTGATTGCCAGGATTTTCAGTGAAGGCAGAGTACATGTAGAAATCCTTGGGGATGTGACCATTGGGACTGCGTGGCTCAAGGCGCTTCAAGCGGGGGCTGACCCGCAGCTGGGATCAATAACTAGTTTCAGCACCTCCTTGACGCATTATAATTTCAATTGCAACCACGAAGAAGCCGGGCCATGTGATCCAATAACTTCTGATTGGTGAATCCAACCAATCTATAATATATATATATATATATACAGTACGTATTCTTTGATTCTCCATTGCAAATTTCATGCAAAAAATGTTGCCACATGATACTACATGTGTCATCTACTTAAAGTCTTGAACCACCAGGTTTTTATATAGTTCTTCCCATGTCCCGAATCGACACGGAAAGACCTTAATTTCAATGGCAAGGAGCCAGGAACACACTCGCTTTCCACGATCGAGAGGCCAAAGTTTGCCCCAGCCATATAGCTAGGACCTGAGTTTCGTTCAAATACTTTTCTCTCTCTCCATCGCCCTCTCCAGGACTTCAGCATCTTGCTGAAGGCGAGCCGAGGACAGCTTGGCAGTCAAATCCTTTGGAAGGGGCAATTCCCTTGTTAGAAACTCGAGAAAATGAGGGTGTGATGTTCCTACTAGAAATTGTGGTGCCTATTGCAATGCTTCTGTCAATTTCAGGGGGCTGGGCGGCCTATATATTCTATTTGCTTTCACCTCAAATTTCATGCAAGCATATGCAGATTTAACCGGGGAGATGCGTGATAGATGTGATAGGAGTTTCCAAGAACACCATCCCAAAAATGCTGATATCAAATGATCTATACTTGGGCCATGTTCATTCCTTTTAGACAGATTTCCGGTATCCCTTGGTATCCCTTGGGCACCCTTGGTATGGGACGATGGCGGCCCTTCACAAGGCACATCCAACTGGGAATCGCCAAATCGATGCCCCGACATCCAGGGGCCACTGCCCAGAGAAGCCACCTGAGCTGATCAAAGTTTTTATGGCGTTTTCCAGCCCATGTTTGGATACCGGAGGGTAGTAAGTGGCTAGGAACCCTGGCTAATAAATCCTCGATTCGTGGGTTATATATAACTCGGTTGCTAACTACTAACCGTTACTAACCACTTACTAGGCGGGGTATAATTTTCGAAGCATATACTCTGTGAATCTTGTTGATCCCCTGGTAAAAGTTAAACCTTTAGTTTGGGATAAATGCTGCACAAATCATCAGGATGAGTCTATGGCTAAAATCTATCCTGTAGAATCCTCGCAAAATCTCGCAAATAAACAGTTTTTACCGGACCCACTCACACTTATATATATATATAGATATTTATTTATGTATATGTATATGTATATATATATATATATAATCATATATGTACATTCCAAATAATTTTATAACTGGATTATTTCATGTATTTACATCACCCCTGAGGATTCCTGGCATACAAACCCTGGAGACATCTACTGAATGTGAAATTCCTTGATCTCTTTGGCTAAAACTCGACCTGCAAACCTGACAACCAAGATTTACCCACAACATGGCTACTTCTCTGATGCAAGTCAACAATTTGTGCAGGACATGTCAGGCTTAGGGTTGTCTTGGTAGAATGTTAAGGAAGCAAAGTGGAGTAGTACATATCAATTCTACGAAGGGCATTAACAATTTCCATGGAACTCCTGTGTCCAGAACATTCCACAAGACTGCTCGCCTCTAGATACGGCAGGCCCGGAGTCAAAGTCTTCAATTGTCATCTCAAAACTACTTTAACGAATATCAGGGAGGGCCCAGCAGTTGTAAGTTCGTTTATAATCCGATCCAACTACAAACGTATCAACCATGAACCCTTAAATGTTCGCAAAATCCCACTAACATAGGGACAATTTGAAGCTTTTCTATCTTCTTGTGGGTTGCATGGGGTTACTATACTGTATTAGACTTTTAAGAGAACTTGGATTAAGTACGGGGAACCCTTCCGGCGGCCCAGCGGCAAATTTGGGCATCTGATCTCTGAAGGTCGGCGGCAGAGCATCCAAACTCAAGGCCTCGGTTCCCCCAAGTCTTGCCTCCTTCCAAGCCATTGAGGATGGAAAAGCACCGAAAAAAAAAACAGGGAAGGAACTGAATAAAACTTACTATATAACTATGACTGACTAGGAAATCCCATCACCAAGCAATTCACATTTAAAGCATGCTTAGGTTAATATGAACAGGGCTTATGATATCGTATTGTGAATGGGGGGAATCGAAACACCACCAACAGTTTCAACAGGGGTCACTGAACTTGGGGGGTCGAATCCCAATAAATGTTGCGCAAGACTCATGCTCGGCTGAGCTGAGAAATATATTAACTTCAAGGAACACGCCAGTGCGGTTGGGTTGTTACCTAAAAACAACGGCATAAAGCGCATGTATCTTTTGTCAACAAGAAGCAAGGATAGATGGCATGCTCGATGGGATGCTAGAAACCAGTAGTTAAGCAACAATATTAGCCATATTACAGTATTTCTGTGTTTACACCGTGCGAGTACGATCGATCATCATACACATGACGGCATCCATGCTAACATCTTGGGTAAATTGCCAAAACACGCTATTAAACTGGCGTGTAGGATGCCGGATGTGACTGTTAAATGCACAGGCACTTCAATATATCGTGTAAAAGTCATCCCTTCCCCCAATACTATATAAATATTCCCAGTATGAGATCCCCAAACAAAAAGAACCAATGATTCCTATGTTTTTTCAAACTATGTTTCAATGTTAGAGAGACCATATATAATATATCATCCAGATCGTTCTCAAAAAATCTATCGCATTGCTCAACCTCCGCACAGGGGATTGCCAGGACAGGCCAGGACACCTGGTACCATGCCATCACCTGCGGGACACCCCCTCACTCCAAATAGCAAACACTGAACCCACAAAAATTCAAAAGGCTCCCACAGTTATAAATACTTAACCCCATTTATGGCATGTATAATCCCATGTATGACCAGTTTTAACTAATGGCCATGACTGCAACATGTTCACGGTCAAAACCCCTTCAGCCCTGCAGCCGCAAGCCCTGCCCCAAGCGGCCCCGAACCTGCTGCTTGAAAGAGTTGGGTCCATGCACTTGTCGTTGCGCCAGGGCCCGATTTTGTCGCGCCTCCTTCAAGTTGTCGAAAGATGCCTGCCGATTTGAACCCCAGCCGAAACAGAATGAATGCATATGTTCATGCATATAGAGTCCATACGGACACATAGATATGCAATGATATGCATTTATATGGTTTAATAATTTTCAACAAGATAAATAAATCATAGATTATGATTATGTAGACAAATGCCTGCCCGTAAGTAAAATATTATGTACAAAGAAAGCCCCTTGGAATGATAATCCCATGGTGGAAGCAACCAACCAAACCAGTAACTTTTCTGAACTCAAATAGGGGGCGATGTTGCTGTGGATCAAAACTTCACAATCTGAAAGCTGAACAAATCCACGGTTTGCCGTGGCATCGGCAGACCCAAAGAGAGGCAAGGAGTCAACTCCATTCGCAGGGGCTATCAAGGATGACCACGAGCAAATATTAACTCCACTGTGACTATATCATGTGTGGCAAAACCTGATGCAAATGACCAGCAAACCGTTGCCCCCTGGCCACCAGCGCTCTCCAGCCTCTTCCCCCTTTTCCAAATAAGTTACACCAGAAAAAATATAGGTGCTAATATTGATCAAACACTCCCTCACCAACTTGGCCCCAAAATGAACCAACATGAACCACCAGCAAAGGCCGCCCCCCGCTCCAGTTTCAATTTTTCCACTGCAGTCATTGGCAGGAGTTTCCGCAAATATTCGTCGTAGATAACCCAAAGGGTTGGGATTAACTTCCCTGCAACGTCCACTTGGACCCATTCCCTTTTCTTCACATCACCTCAGGGCAAGTTATCATTTACCTACAGGCGGTACGTCGTGTATATGTTATACATTTGACAACAAACTCCGTTATAATTATATGCTTCGTTAAACCCAGACAAAATATGCATGCCGATTCAGCTATTTTTGTGAGAAGGCACCGCACCAGACCACCAACCCAAACAACCAGCTAACCATTGTGTGGAACCATATACATATAGATAGATAGATAGATAGATAGATAGATAGATAGATATACATATACTGTATATATATAAAATGTATATACAATGCAAATATATATATATATATATATATATTTAAACAAAAACAAAAAACTTCCTAAAGGGGAATCCAAAATGTACACATCATATTGTGTGTTCATCTATCTTGGACGAAATCTTGGCAACAGTTGGTGCCATTGATTTGTTTATGGTGTCATTGAGGGAAGAATGAATTTGGTATATTTTGATTGTTGGCTTTATTGATGAGGCAATTGAACTTATTGCATACATTGTGTCTTGACATATGCTGTATATCTATATATTACGCATTGCGTGTATATATATATATATTATACACCAATATGTGCGGTATGCGTGCTGCATCGTACTGCTATTGTAAGATGTCTGATCTATGAGGTTCACAGTAGGCAACCAGTGGACCAAGGCTAGGGACTGTTGCACCATCCGCGATCAAACTCCCCAGGAAGTTGCTCTCGATGACACGCTGCCCCACCACAATCCATCACAGCGCTGTAGAGCAAATTCGCCTGCCGCGCCAACTTTGCGAACCTCGAGCTGGGATGATGACAGGGCTCTGGGCCAGTCTTGCACCGTGCTGGTAGGTGGTGAGTTCGAAGGTTTTTGATTGCGGAATATATTGGATTACTAACTTAGGCCCTTCAAACATAGAATCCCCAAGGAACTTCCCATGGCACACCAAGGCGCTGGGAAGTGGGGTAGCCCTGCAGCCACTGATCTGGAGGAAGAATGGAGCCAACAGGTGGACAAAGCCCTGGCAGGTCAGCAGATGGATATGGGCCATTCTGGGGATGGTTTCAATAAGATTAAAACCTATGACTCATAGGACTTTTAATATCCATAGATATTCATATAGGATATATGATATATTATATTGTAGTGTTTAAAACCTATGATTCCATATTTGTGGCAAATGAACATCTATGTTCCAGCTATTTTGATATCCAGCAAGGTACCAACGTTTTGACCCATGGCCATCTAGAAACATGGGAAGCTTCTCCAAGCACTTTCCAGATACAGTACACCACCGATCAACCTTGTTGCTGCTGTATCTTCCAGCTTTCCCTTGCATACCTTGGTTTGCTGAAAATGCGCTCATCCCCCACAAAGAAACAAAACATATATCATATATCCCACGAGCCTCCCGAAAAACAAAAAAACCTGGTGGGTTAACTAATAACTAATACATCACAACAATATATCAACCTTACTATTACGTAAGTGAACATTGAGACATTGATCAACAATTACCCTATATATTGTTATTTGACGGCGCTATTTGGCGGCGCTATTTGACGGCGCTATTTGACGGCGCTATTTGATGGCGCTATACATATCATCAACTTCACAATGGAAAATGGGTCAACAATTACCTCAGCAACGGCCGGATGCTTCAGAATGCTGTGATTCATCCAGGTCCCTGGTCCCCGCCAAAACGGCGAGTCCACAGAAGCGCCCTCGAGCTCACACTCTACACCGATCTCCAGCACCGCGGCTTTGGCAGGGAGGAAGATCATGTTGGTAAGGTCTGCGCCGTGGACGCCCACCATCAACATGACATTATGGAGCACCTCCACCTTTTCGTGAAAGGAGGGGAATTACCAATGGCCACAACTAGCAACAGGAATGATCATAATAAAACATCATCCCAATAGACTCCCTAAATGGTGGATTCAACCAATGGGATTAAAACGAACATTGGCTCAGCAAATCCAGGGAATGAGTCACTGGTTGGCTCGTCATCTCAACCGATCATCCCGAGAATGGTCCAAAAAAGCAATACCAGGTAACGTCAATCCCCAGATCAATAAACCCCTTGGTGTCCTTTGGTTGGTTTAATTGGGGATGGTTGGCTACTAGAAGAGTAGCTACCAATTGAACAGTCCAATGAATCCGGGGTGGACATGATTATGGATCAAACATGATCAACACCTATGAAATACCATATGACTGAGGGATGGGCATCCATGAATCCGAAGTATCTGGGGGTAAACAGAAGGGTACCAGGGTTTTGATCCATAGGCAAATACAGGGGGGGAGCGAAAAGAAACCATGGTAGCTGTGGAACAATGGTATGACAGGAAGAACAAAAAACAGCAACACAAGAATAACGAAAACAAAAAGAAACATGACATATTTTGTGGGTAATCATATGAAGAAGAAAGGAACAAATAGTAGTAATGAGAAAAATGAAAAACACATTTTCTTTTAATACCAAAAACACCAAGGAGGAGAAAACAAAAAAACACAACAAATGGGCAGCATCCCCACATCATCAGAGACCCCCATTACTTCACAGTCTCTTGAGCACAGTGGAGAAACACCCACCTGCTCGCAAGGAGTCAACCGCCCCAGATTCGCTGTCACGAAGGTGGCACCCACCGAGACGGCCAAAGCCTTGAAATGCGCAATGACTTGAGCCTCGTCCTTCCAACGTCGGCTGAAGGATTCCTGGTTTGCAAAGCAAAATGTGAACTAGGGATCACTGGGATGATGTTAGGATCATGTTGATGTATGATTATGTGTAGATCTGAATGGATATCACATCATCATCTATTTTCTTTTCACTCAGCTGATGCTAGCATAAAATCATGGTATCGATCGTGACACATTATTTCCGAGAAAAAAACGTAAGTTAAATTCAATCTAACTGGATGGATATTCAATCTATTTGGATGCAATGTTTTTCCTTTTTTCCCTTTCTAGTCGGCCTCCCATTCTTGGAACCCCTGGATCGGAAACCTGGGAGCATTGCCGCGGGTACCCATAGCAGCAATGCCCCAGGTTTCGTAACCAGGTTTGCCCGATCAGGCGCTTTAGCCCATGTGCCCTGCTCCCATATGCCACCTGCATTTATTGCTACAGGCAGCACGTTGGCCCCAAGGCAACGGTTCCAGCCCCACACCCGGCCAACGGTGTGATCCCTTCAAGGGGATTCGGTGGGGCGAATGGTTGCAACAACAATTAACAGCAGCAAACTTTTAGATTTATATTTAAGCCTTCCCAGGCATTGAGCCTTCCCAGGCTTTGAGCCTTGCAAAATGCACATGGATGCTGGAGCCAATTACCCCAGGAACACCAAAGATGTATCCACGCAAGTTCAATGAAAATTGAAACGCAAGCATTGTCCCACATGGAACTGAGATGCAAGATGCTTGATGCAACGCCAATGAGAAAAGGACAACTTTGCCCAAAGAAAAACGCCAAGCTTGGAATACATCCAAAGATATGAACGCTGGACCATGCCGACCCAAAAACAACCTGCTCTGCAAAGGTTTGGATCAAAATGATGTGATGAGTTTCACATGGCTGCATCCAATTCGAATCGGTAGAAACAAAAACTAAGACTGCTAACATGGTAAAGTAAACACCAGTGCAAGTCAAAATCGGCTGATGTGGATATAATCTGCTAATGAATAGCTCAAACTCAATAGATGGAAACAACGATGCAGTCTTATGGGCCCACCAGCACTCCTTTTTTCCCTTCGGGACCAAACTGATTCAATCCATGAAGCCAACGCTGAGAAAGCCTTTACGGCAGCCCAATCAGCCCACATGACTGCAAAGGCAAAATCCAGTGTTCAACTGGCTATCCATGCTCAACTGGATCTATTTCATGAGACAGGCGCATAAGCGAATAGGCAAGCCCATTGAAAAACAATTTCAATGAGGTAGGCCATCAGCAGAAAAAAAGAAGCAATGAGCAGCATGGGAGCAGTGATTTTATTTTTTGGCAGCATGGGAGCAATGATTGGTTTTTGGAATCATGGGAGCAGTGATTAGTCTTTGAAGCATGGGAGCAGTGATTGGTTTTTGGAAGCATGGGAACAGTGATGGGTTTTTGGCAGCATGGGAGCAGTGATTGGTTTTTGGCAGCATGGGAATAATTAACAATTAAGTAATTTATGTCAAGTTTGGATTAATCAACCCCCTGGGATAATTAATACCTATGGATTAATATCCCGCACCAAGCAGCACGGGATGGCAGTGATGGCGTTACCTGCTTACACAACTTCCTGTTTTTTTTTTTTGCTTGCCCTAACCCCCCCATTCCTAGTTTTTCTCTGTTTTTTGGAATCCAGCTAGATCGAATATCCATCCAGTTAGATTGAATTTAACATACGTGCATTTCTGTGAATTGCTGATTGATGCTATAATATAAACATGATGGCATTAAGGAAGGACAAAGCACAGATGGGCCACATCAACCAACAATGCATCCAGGGCAATGGTGGTTGAGCCACCAATTTATGCAACTTCCATGTATGATAAATAGAATTAAATAGAATAGAAGCTGTTCCAAAGCTTGGCAAGATTCTCTCTTCAGCAGCAGTATCTTCTTTTGCATGCCATCATCTGGGATCTTACATCTTTTCATAGCACTTTGTCGGAAGGATTGGATCTCTTGGACCTCGGCTGGTGGTTTCCACTTCTTTGTTGCTTTCAGGCAAATTCTCGCTTGGGCTTGCCTCACAAATCTTGTGAAAAACCTGGTGCTCTTAACCCTTAAGCTTTCAAACAACTGTGAGGCAAATGGTTTCGAGCCTGTGGATGTCATCTTGGGTTTTAGTGAGTTGCAAGTACCGACAAAAACGACAAAACACAAATAATGTGTCACCCTGCGCGCGCTCTTGCGGCAATTCGGGCCCTAAATTGGGTAAATGACAATCCCTTTAGAGTGTCCTCTGGCGTCATTCTCTTGGATTTGCTTGAAGGTTCCCCAAGTAGTGGACTTCCCAACGTTAAAATCAACAATCACCGACTTAGAAAATCCAGATTATCCCCAACAAACTTTATTGGTTACCTTATGAAATCCCAATGGTTTTTCCCCCCAAGCGCAGAATCGCTAACACTGCACGTCCCCGGCCCAGGGGCGCCAGCGTTGCAGCAAGACCTCGAAGCACATGGGGTGATCCAAGGACGGCTCCCCAGCGTTCCACGTGGCAAGCGCCGGGAAGTGATCCTGGGAAAGGTTGGCCGGGTGCAGGTAGAGGTGGCGTTATATATGGGATTTAAATGGGTTTAATGAGACTCATAGGATTTGGGATTTAACTGGGATTGAATGGGAATTAACAGGATTATAATTTTTCTCTCCATCGCTGTCAGGTCACCCTGCCGTAGGTGTGCTACAGAATTGTAATTGGATGGTGATTTAATTGGATTTTATGAGGAGTTTCCTCTGTCTCTTCATCGCGATCAGGTCACCCGGTCACCCTGCTTACCCTCGGTAATCAAACATGGCTGGCTGGGAAAATCATCGAACTATATATATGAGGATTTCCGTTGCCATATCTGACTACCGGAGGGTAAGCTTGCACTAAATATGCGGTAAACACTATGAAACAATATGAAACACTCTTCAAAAAAAATAAACTGTAAACATATGTTGAATTTGCTCAAGAACTCTTGGAAAACATTGGAAAATGGAAACAATGAAAAGAAAGTTCATTCTCCGCACATTTTCCAACCCAGTGAGATGTGCATCCATGGTGGGGACTGAGTGATAAACTTCTACTTCGCTGGGGAGAATCTTAAGCCTGAGACAATTGGTGCTATGGTATTGGGTTTACTTAGTAAACTTCCTGGATAGCCCTGACTATAGTCTAAGTCAGGAGTATTCAAGCTATGGGCTAATCCTGCCAACACGCTGCCCCCCAAACGTAAAAGGGTTCCCTTGTGTTCTTCTTTGTTTGAATCTGAAGATCTTTGCTCAACATCCTCAAACCTTGACATCGTCTTAGTATGTCTTAGTCTACATGCCGAGATTCTAAGGCCACTTCTTCCATCAAGGCCTCCATTTCAAAGAGATGCTGCTCGTCCAAAGTGCGGCTCTTAGCACACTGGCCGTTCTCAATACACTCCGTGGCTGCCAGTTTGGTCAGGACCCGCTCAGTCAACCGCTGAGGGAACCCCAAAGCTTCCAAGGTCTCGTTTCGTTGCAGAAGGCCGTGAAGCCATAGAGAATCTCGGGCGAAGTGGGCAATGTTGCTGCCTCAGCTTGGGACAGGCCGTCCTTACAAACTGGCGTTTTGCAGTATTCCACTATGCTTTTCCTTCACACAAAAACTGCCCCACCACCCTTTGTGCATCTCAGTTACTTTGCGGTGTATAACATTTTATAACCTGTATATTATTTAAACACGTCCAATCTAACGGTGACGATCCATGTATTAACTGGGTTCATTTACATTATCCACGGTGGACCCAGTGGACCATGGGCCCCAAGATCCCCCCCCATCCTGCTGCCCTGCCACGCATCTCACCGGTGAGAATACCCAGGCCGCGCCACTCCACGTTGCGGCCGTCGCGGCAACATGCTTTGGCGAAGTCCATGTCCGGGCGGCAGGGGTGGGCGCCACAGAAACAGGCCCCAGCTGGGGAGGTCTGGAGCTGACATGGAAGCCTTGGCTGAAGTGGGATGTGTCCTGAATAGCATGGCCTTTACATGACTAGAAACAAAAGAAGGTCACAAACAAATCTCAAGAGGTACAGTATGAAATTGATCTCAGGGTGATCGCTCCACTTGATCAATTGTACATATAGATACATATATAGTAATTTTCAATTGGTATACTGTTCGGATCACCCGTGCCACTGTTGCAAATTCCCTTTGCACTTTCCGCATGCTTTGATGACAAAGACAACCCTGCTTGGCAGTCGAGCAACATTAACTCCAACCCATATGTCTCAAGTTTGTGAAAACCTGAAGGCAGAGTCCATTTTCAGTGGTGACTGACTTGCAGACTCAACAGGGCTGATGGCCTGCTTGGTTTCATGTATTTTTCCTCATGTTCCCCAGAAGTGAGTGCTATCGTTTGTGTACTGAGCCAGAGCGGTATCCATTGGGATGCCAAGGGGTGATCAGTTTGGGTCCTGCTGCAATTGCTGTCATGTTGAAAAATCGTGCAGTGTGGAGGAGCAAGTGCAAAACACCCATGGAGTGACTAAAGAATTTCAGCCCCAACTGGCTTCGTCTGGAAACAGTGGAACTTCAAATCCAGGGGGGTTTATGTTTTCCCAGATTAAGTTCACCATTCAGGGTATACTTCCCCCCTGTCATGCTTGAAGTACATCACCAGTTCCAAGGATCATACCCTTTGCAACATGCACCTAATATGTTGTAAACTTAACAGCAACAAACAATGAACCTCCAATTCGAGAGGCTTCAAACCACCCATTTCCCGGTGAAAAAAATATAGAACCCGGGACCCGTTTCACATTGTTTATTTCAATTGTGGTAAATTTGGGGATGGTGGATCCGCTTTACGAACTGCTCAACTGGGGAGTGGCCATACCTGGCCTCTCACCGGGCCCTGGCTGGGAATGGTCGCCCTTCGACCCACCAGCGACGTCATCTCCTCCACCTCCAGGCCCTGGCCGCAGAGCGCCCCGGCCGCGGTCGCCAGCGCCACGCCGTCGTCCGGGCGCCGCAGCGAGGCGTCGCTGCCCAGGAGGAACCAGGGGACTTCGGTTTCGTGGCCCACGCAGGCGTTCCTCGCATGTTTGAATTGGAGAAACTGTAGAGGATAAGACAGAACATCAAAAAATCATATATACATATATATATATATATTATAACAAAAATAGAGAGTGTAACGCCACCAGATCCCCAAAAAAACGTGGTTTTGAGTGTTTCTGTTGAATATTTGCTGTTTTTTCCCGAGCGCGCCTGCGAAGGGTTCTTCGTAAAGAAGCAGCCGTTGTAGTACATTTTCACACCCTCACATCTGCTGATCTACATCTTCACACCTTCACATCTGCTGATCTACATCTTCACAGCTTCACATCTGCTGATCTACATCTTCACACCCTCACATCTGCTGATCTATATCTTCACACCGTCACATCTGCAGATCTACATCTTCACACCTTTACATCTGCTGATCTACATCTTCACACCATCATATCTGCAGATCTACATCTTCACACCTTCACATCTGCTGATCTACACCTTCACACCTTCACATCTGCAGATCTACATCTTCACACCTTCACAGGAAGGACCTTCACATCTGCTGATCTACATCTTCACACCGTCACATCTGCAGATCTACATCTTCACATCCTCACATCTGCTGATCTACATCTTCACACCTTCATATCTGCTGATCTACATCTTCACACCGTCACATCTGCAGATCTACATCTTCACACCTTCACATCTGCAGATCTACATCTTCACACCTTCACATCTGCAGATCTACATCTTCACACCTTCACATCTGCAGATCTACATCTTCACACCTTCA
>Ga0126342_10012228_pt1 | contig 15317 bp, 15 predicted proteins | sample Cyp1metagenome_FD_92528 | JGI IMG/M metagenome (GOLD analysis project Ga0126342, IMG submission 92528) | Coral microbial communities from Lord Howe Island, Old Settlement Bay, Australia - Cyphastrea 1 metagenome | ecosystem: Host-associated > Invertebrates > Cnidaria > Coral ...
ATATATATATATATATATATATATATATATATATATATATATATATATATATATATGTATATATATATATATACATATATATATACATATATATACATATACATATGTAAATAAACATATATATATGTGTATATATATATATATGTATATATATATATGTACATATATATATATTAATATATTAAATATATACATATACATATGTATATATTTAATATATGTGATATATACATATATACATATATTAAATATATACATATGTTATATACATATGCATATATATATATAGAGAGGCTGGGAGAGCGTCGCTCACGGAGGGAAAACAAATCGGAGCAACCAAAAAGCGGGAAGTGGGACACAAGGTGAGGTTTTGCTGCTTGGAAAAGGCTGCCACAGAGAACCGCACGTTTATTGGCATGTTTGAGTTGTGGAAGCATGCGTGACTACTGTGACAGGAAGGTGAGCCGCCATGTATTGGCATGTTTGGTGGCATGGTGGCATGTTTGAACGGTGCGAGCATCGTTGATTGGTCGGGCAGGCACTTGGACATGCAAAGCCTTGTCCACGCACATCGAAGCCTTGCCTTTCCTCATGGCCTGTACGTACAACATGCGTAGGCTTTTCCTAGAAGGACATGGATTATCATCAGTTATTATTGCGCTATACTCGGGAGGATTTGTGTAAAACCGTCTTGGACCTTTTCACGGCAGGACTTTGAGCCACGGTAGATGTAGCAAGAGCACTGGACGGAAGCGTAGTACTGCCCAACGTGTTGTTAGTGACAGCTTCGAATCTTTGCAGGAGAACAGCATTGTTGATCATGTATGGCATCAGTGTGTAACATTGGCGAGCCCGAAGCCTGATTCCACAGCAGACCTGGCATGTGTCAGTTGCTTTGGACGCAATCAACCCCGGGCATGCAAGGCATGGGCATGTTTAATGGCATGTTTGGCAAGCCACGTCGACTTGAGTGGCAGGAAGGTGAGCCGTCATGCTTTGGCATGTTTAGGGGTATGTTTAAGTGGTGTGAACGGAAGAGTTGGGGACTTGAGAGGTAGGAAGGTGAGCCGCCATGCATTGGCATGTTTATGGGCACGTTCCAGTGGTGCGAACGGTTTTTGTGGGACGGCAATGCCAAACAGACTGCCAATTCCGCGTCTGTTAGTGGCAAGGATATGTTGCAGAGAAGCAGATGTGTAGCAGAGTCGGCTCCGAGAGCGTCGCTCACGGAGGGAGAACAAATCGGAGCAATGAAAAATCGGGACTAAAGGTGAGATGTTGTTGCTTTGAAAACGTGGCACAGAGAGCCGCAAGGTAAGCAGTGAGGTTTGGGCCCGGGGAGGTTTACTTTGGAGTTGTGCAGGCATCTGTGAGAAATGTGGCCGCAAGGTGGGCCGCCGTGTATGCAAACGGTCAATGCGTTGATAGGGCCCTAAAGCGAAAAAGCGGAAGAACAAAAATGTAGGACGAACATTCTTGAAGCCGTGCAACTGTCTGCAAACCATCAACCGATGGAGTGGAAAAAAGGGAAATGTTGGTTGCTTGTACTTGGTCTAATTTGAACGCGTGTATTTTGGCAGAGAAGAACGCCAGGGCGACTGTAGCGTTGATGTGAGGGCAAATTGTTGGCATGTTTTGATTGGCATGTTTTCATGGTGCGAGCAGGGGTATATTGCCTACCGCTTGTTTCTTCCTGGCCAGCACAGGTTGCAGAGACTTGCCGCGAGTCTGCGTGAGTAGGAGATCAGAAGTCGGGGCCCAACGAAACAGACGAGCGATTGCAGACAGAAGGTGTCAGACAGGAAAACAACATGAAACAACGGTGTGTTGCACCCAGTGACTGGATGGCAGGCACCAAGGGTTGAAGGAAGCAGCGCGGAAAGAGTTGCTTCTTGGAGCGGGTGAGGTGAGGGGTGAAGTTGTGAAGGGGGAACGCAGTGACCGACAAGCATTGTTGCAGGCGCACGGTTCGTAGCAGTTTTGGTGACGGGTCTGAATGTTTCGCATTGACTCTGTGGTAGCATGCACAAATGGCACAGCAATTCTTTCGAGAATAGAATGTAACGGAGTTTACGTGTCAAGGGAGCATCCACAAAGATGTGATTGGGACAGCTTTAGAAAGCATGCTGCGAGTCATGATGTTGTGGGCAGGTGGGTCGGTGAGCTGCATGAAAGAGGGCAACGACGAGGCCAGGATTGGGATGGGCATGGTGCGGCAAAGGAACGGTGATGGAGAAACCACCAGGGTAGGGTACACTTTGGAAATCGGAAGGCAAAATTGGCAGGGAATGGCAAAGGGTGGAGCTGGAAATGCATTGGCAGGCTTGGCCCAAGAGAGAGCTGGAAAAGGCACAAGCACGGACATAGAGTAGAAAGCAACAGAGTTTGCAAGATGGGAAGCCAAGTTTCTGAGGGGCAGGGAAAAGAGTTAGACACAGAAATCTAGCTTCTTCCTGGCTGGTTTTCTTGTACCTTGCCGCGGCCAACGGCTGCGGGTGCTTAACGTTGCTTTCTGAATCGGCAAGGAACTGGCTCCAACCAAACTGCAGCTTTCACAGGCCTCCAAAACGGCCACTCGCCACACCGAAACAGCTTGCTACTGAAGGACGGAACGTGCCCTCTGCCAACGGCTGCGGGTGCCTAACGTTGCTTTCTGACGCGACTAGAATAGCTCCAAATTCCAGCTTGCAAGCCTCCAAAACCTTGGCCTCGCAGCACCGAAACACCATGAAACTAAAGGACGGACGTGCGTCGGCACTTTGACACTTGCTGCGTGTACGACTTGCTGCGTGTAATTGCTTCTCTGACGTGCTTCCCCTGCTGTCGGCAGGGGTCGGCGGATAGATTCATATAGTCATGTATCTGTATATTCTGTTAATCATCATCATTGATGGCACATGGCGTGTTGATCATCAGGATGTACGAAGAGGTCATGGCGGCCTTTCCTGAAGCCAAGTTTCTACTGACCATCTCGGAACCAGAGACATGGCTTTCGGAACGATTTGGGGGTCTTTCTGCTGGATTTTTTTTGGATATTTCATGAACTTTATACCAGCATGTAAAGGGGTGCCTAATGAATTTCAAAAATTGAAGTTCTTAAGGGGTGCCTAATGGACACCCCTTAGCGTTCATGGAGATGGCACACTGGAAAATGATTAGTTCCAACCCGAAATCTACCAGTCCTACCCCAATGGGCATCTGTGGTGCACCTGACTTCATTTTTGGCGAGAAGAAATGCATGTGTGATTTCGTGTCAGATGTGAAATGTCTTCGAATCTTAAGCAAACTAATCAAAATCGACACGAAATGACACGCACAGGGGTTGTCCAAAAAGCACCCGACACGTTTATAAGGTGTGCTTATATTGGACACCCATTTGCCTAAAGGGTGTTTATTGCATGGACACCCCCTACCGACCGACACGACACGGCAATGACACGCATGTATTTCTTGATTCAAAAAAAATGTCACCCCTTTTGACCGACACGACACGGCAATGACACGAAATGACACACGTTTCTGGAAGCAAACGTGGGGAAATCAAAGAAAAATGCACATACTATTATGAATACCTCATTATCTGTTAATTCAAAAACTTAAAAATTACGGAGTGCCTAATGGACACCCGTGCAAAGGGGTGCTTATTGGACACCCGTTCGGACATCCTGGTATACATATTTAATCATATTTATAGATTTGTTAATGTACAAATTTCTAATCACTACGGACATGTTTCGCCAAACGAGCCTGGCCTACCAGGAAAGCTGGTTCAACAACTATGTGGAAATCGTGCAGATGATGCACAATGCGAGTTCGAACTCTACACCAATGCCAGACTTTATGGAAGAGTGTACCGCCATGCGATCATGGGGTTGTCACATGATCAATTCCACTGAAGAACAAAAAGCAACCTGGCTTTGTTTAGTTTATTTTAGTCTGAGATTGGTCATTTTTTCAGCAATCCATCATTTTGGGAATCGATTTTCAGGGAAGATTCTTTAATTTGTCTGTGTGGAGCCCCTCTTTTTTCGAATCCAAGGCAACGTGTTTAGAGAACTATGATCGTCACAATCGACGTGTCTTGGCTATGCAGGTGACGTGTTTTTTGGACTCCCACTGGTGAGCCCAGACAGGACCTGGACAAATTCTGAATCCTTTTTTGTGTTTAAGTACAGTATCCGGTACGGTCAATCATGGCTAACAAATTAAATCAAACAAATCAACAATGATTATTGGTTCATAGCGCTTCTCCGAAATTTTCCGGCATCCGAAATCCATCCAGGTGTACAAGAAGTGATCCCCCCTGAGCGTTTGCTGGTCTACAATTGGTCGGATGGCTGGGCCCCACTGGCGCATTTCCTCGGCACCGCCATTCCAGAGGAGGAGTTTCCACACGACGATCCGGTGCGAAGTCATTTTGAAAAAGTGTCAGGCCAAACGTCGGAGATTTGATGACATGGAAGGCCTTAAAAGGTGGTTCCGTTGCTGGGTGCAAATTCTCAAGCAGCGCACGAAATTCTGCGGGGAAAAGATGGTGAAACTGTTGGCCAGGGAGTCTAAAATCATGTTTAATCGTTAAAATCTGACGAGCAAATATGGCATCATCATCATCATCATCATTGTCATTGTTCTGTTTGGATCATTGTTATATGTTTAATCATTACTATTATTGTTTATCGTCATTATCATGTTAGGGTGAGGTGGTCAACCGGCTGGTGGTCAAGCGCCGTCATGATTTTTCTGACTGCTTGGTTTCGACGCGGATTCCCGGTTCATGGCTCTTGCTTTCTTTTCCAAGATTCTAAGATACTGGATGAAATACTTCCACAATCTATCATTTGAAATCAACCATCATCAGTTACATCCACTTACATCCCCATATTTTGATGGTTGTAGCGCCCTATGAACTGACGAACTAATCATCAACCAAAAGCGGGGTAGCCACGGCAGCCACGGCAGCCGATGCCCAGTGAATGTGGGTAAAGCCTATATTTTCAAGGGCCATTTTTAGGTTGGTTTTTTTGCAAGCATGTAATATCCTGTTATATACTTTTATGGTAATATTGGTGATGGTTGATCATTTCCTCTAGCTACTAGCATTTTGTGCAAATGTCTCAGATCATTTGGGGATGATTCCCCGGATATAAACCGGCAAAAAAACACCATTTATTGGGAAAGTCGGGTCAAAAAGCAAGTAGTTCTAACCCATTAATTAACACCATTGACTGGGAATAATGAACCCATAGCTTTCCACCACGCAGTTCTCCCACCCTCAAGCTTTGTAGCGCCAACCTTGCAGTCGTCCAGCCGAACAAAACAGGTTTAGGGTCAACTCATTCGTCACCAAGGCCATAGAATTACAACCCATGGGCAAAGGCCCCACACCCCAGTGAAATGTTGGTTTATAAACTGAGTTAATACTAGTTCATTATAATGTTCATTATGTTCCTCCACAAAGGCAGCAGTTTACCAAGTGATGTTTACGAACTTAGCTTAAACAGGGTCCAAAACCTGTTTTTGTTGAACTGGATTACTGTAGTCCTCATAGATCAGCTCGAAAACCCGTAAAAATGTATCAAAATCCCAATTTGGTGTCGGTTAACCCTTAGTTGTAAGTCAACGTAGCTATGTTTGGTGGTTAATATCCCATCAATAATACATCATTTATGTCCTACTGGCACCCTGCCAAGCACCACATATACCCTGCCAAGCGCCGGGCTGAACCGAGCGTATCAAATGCCATGGCAGCGATCGCACGGCAGGTGAGATCTCTCCTGATGTGAGAAATGGGGGTACCCCAATTGCTGGATGGTTTGTAATTAAAAAAAATCCGACATAAAATGAATGGGTACGCCCATTTTAGGAAACATCCATATTTAGAATTGTATATCAATCAGCATGACACCCGTAATGATGATACCAATTTGATGCTAGTAATAATGTTGCCAATAAACTTCATCATGATTAATGATAGTAATCATGATCATATTAATGAGAATGCCAATGCAAGTAATAATCGTAGTAATGACGATGATAATAAATGATAAGGCTTTGTCTGAAAACAATTGTACCCCCATTTTATTTATGGATTAAAATCATGTTCCTTATTGAAATAGCATCAAATAGCAATTTAGGGGTATACTCCATTTTCAGACACACCACATGTTGGCTTACAATCATCATTGGTCATCATCAACCATCATTAAGCATCATGTTTCCTAGTAATAGTAAACAGAAATAAACATATTAATAATAGTTAATAACAATAATAGACACAGTAATGATAATTATGATACGTAATGAAAACCATTTCTATTATAATGATAATTCAATATTCATATTAGTACGGGAAAATTAGAGTAATCATATAATATGATCATAGTAATAATATTAGAGTAATCACACAGTATTCATATTATTAGACCCCCGACCCACTTTCATATAGTAATGATTTCCTGTAGATTTTCCCTTAAACCAATCCATTGATATATTATATTTAATTCCTATTATAATAATTCAATATTCATCATATCAAAGTGATGGTCAATGTGGGTCAATCAAAGTTAATAGTAATTCCTAATTCATTTTTATAATAGTAATCATTTTATTCATCTTATTAGAGTAATCATGCAAGATCAATCATGATCAATCAATATATAGATTTAGATTTACACACACATATAATATATATATATCCATTATAGGCTACTCAACTTAATATCAATATATATATATATATAGAGATTTCCTGTCCAATCAAAGTGAGTCGCAGGTCGTTTTCGTTGCGCCGCGGCCTTGGGCGCGTCAGATCCAGCGCCACTTCGCCTTCTTTGAGAAGGCGCTGGCGGCATGGGATGGGGACCGTGGAACCCAGGTACCCACTTGGCAGTTTGGAACCCCCAGAATCCTAAGTGGCAACTGATGGATTTTTAATAGGATTTAATGGACTTCAATGTGCTTTAGGTTTTTGCTTAATTGATTTTATTTGGTTTTAATATAATTATATATATAAATGAATATAATGGCTAATAATTGCTAATGATTGTCATGAATGGTTAATAACTATATAATATTGGCAATCTAATATGGATGTGTATGATGTGTCTGAAATGGGCTATACCACCAATTTGTTTGCACGTTAAAATAGGCGAGTCGTGACTATAAACCATTGGATTTAGGGGTACAATCGACACTGCGATAGTCAAGTAGTCTCTGAAATATCAGTCAGTGTGATAAATTTCAAGTTCCATCTGAAAGTTCTACCGAATTACTGAATTAAATTGAATTAATTACTTCTTCGTATGCACTGGTGAAGCTGCTATGTGGTGCCCCCCCACTATGTTTGCTGTGGGTTTTAGACGGTGCAATAATTAGAAAGAAAACCATCATTAGAAATATACTGAGACTGGTTGGTGGTTTGGAACATGTTTTATTTTTCCATCTATTGGGAATAATAATCCCAACTGACTAATATTTTCAGAGGGGTTGAAACCACCAACCAGGTGATAATCTCTGAAACCTCTGAAGTAGCTGGTGAACAGCCCTGGTGATCATACATCCCCTAAGTAGATGGTGCATGATGGTGCTATTTATAGGTTGCCAACCCACTTCCTAGCCAATTATCTACTCGTCACTATGTGATGCCCAAGAGATTTTGAAGTGGAAAGCAAATGGTGATATCACATTCAGCGAAACAACGGATTGACTAGAATATCAGGAGAATTACCCAAATTAAAACCCATAGGATCCATGTATGCTATATATGGTAACATTTACCATCAATATACCCCCAATATTCGCATGTCTACCATACATGGATCCTATGGGAAATAATGTCTGGATTGGTGAATATTGCACATGGAGATTGATATTTTTCCTCCACTTGTATACCTTGCAGGCAAGCATCTCGAAGTCAATGAGCATGACGAACTCTAAGAAACATGCAGCCAGGATGGCAGAACATATCACAAGATTTCAAACAGATTCCAGCCAGGGACCTGTCACCCGCAATGGGGATTGATATCGATTTTCCCTCTTCTATATACTCCAATATGGATTAGATTTTGCCATTCTTCCCTTCAGAATGCCAATGAATTGTTGCTTCAATGCGTAATACCCTGTGGCAATCAAATGTGGCAATTCGCAATTTCTGGAGGATTTTCCCATTAAAAAATACGTCCATTTATAGGGGATTTCCCATTGCCACGTTTGATGACACCGGAGGGTACTTGTTTATTTATTGGCTACCCAGCCATAGTTCTCAGCCACAAGTTCTTGCTATTGTTGAATGAACTTATCCCATTTTGCACTTCCAGCTTTGCCTATTAAACATACTGATGTTCCATTGCAAACTCTTAAATTAGCAGAGGGTACGCATGGAAACAACCTGGTTACCCAGTAGATTGAGATTTAGCCGTGGAAAATCCACGAATCAGTATAGATAATGTTCAGTAAACCCTGGTTTTGTTTTTCCATATTAACAATTATTAACCTTTACTAACCATCCTTATCTGGTTGGTGGTTTGGAACCTTTTTTATTTTCCATAATATATGGGAGAGTTCTTCCCATTGACTTTCATATTTTCAAGATGGTTAAAACCGCCAACCATCCTTATTAGTTATTTCAACAGATAACAAAAACAAAATTAACTATCCATTAACCATCATTAACCATCATGAACTATCACTAACCATCATCAACCATCATTAATCACAATTCACCATAGATTAACCATATATTAACAATAGATTAACCATCATTCACTATCCAGATAACATCGTTTCCTCAATGCCAAACACACTGGTTATGATCTGCCGTAAAAATTCCCCATGAGGCGTCCGACAAGCTTCCAACGGCCGCGGAACGAGGTGGAGAGAAAGCCGTTGTTTTTTTTCGCTCGTGTTCAACGGGTTGAGGATGGTTAAGGATGGTTGGTAAAGGTTACTGTCATGAAAATGGTGAATCATGGTTATATAATGATGGCTGGTGATGGTTGGTAAAGGTTAATAACAATGGTGTAGCATGGTTAATGATATTTTTTGGTGGAATAACATGAAATTTCGATGGTTAGTGAAGGTTAATGATGATTCATGATGGTGAAAAGCCAGAATGTGGTATGTCTGAAAATGTGGTAGACCTCCAAAATGACTATTCTAATGGGGAAGATGATGATAGGGATTGGTGGATGTGGGGATACCCTATTTTCAGACAAACACTCACATGTCTTCTTTGCGTACAACGCGCTGCCCCAGTTTGTTGGCTAAGTTGGTAACCTTGACTAGACAAATTTCTAGGGTGTATCATATAGATATACCAAATATATCAAACTCAAACTATAATTATATAATTGATGCGGGTAATATGAACCAAACTAACAATGCTTGGGGACACCACACTGTAGACCTTGGATGGGTCATTTAATGCTTCAACCTTTGTCGGATGCCCTGGCCAATCTGATGCCAAGCCTATGGCACCTCATGGCACCTTTGTTCTCCCATCATTAAACCAACAGTCGGACTATGGGGTCCCCATAACAGCTTATCTATGTTTGGGTCCCCCAGATAAGATTGTTGCTATAACTGGAATATGAGATTATCATAGTATATCAGCAGTTGATTTATTTCCATCTCAGGTTTGAACCATTGATAAACTATTAAGAAGCTACGGATGGATCCAATTCTCTCCATGTTTTTCCCCTGCAAACTTTATAAACCCCTTTAAAAAAAAACAAAAGTTGGTAAATTCCCACTAGAATAGTGATTATCCTCTGGTAATTTAACATAGACCCTGAAAATAGCCTAGTTTTAATGGAAACTAATCTTCCAACCACTATCTGCCAGGGTCTATGTTAATTTACCAGAGGGGAATCGAACCTCTTCTGCATATGGGGGTGGAACCGCATGTTTCAACCAGCAACGTGGTGGAACCGCACCGGTCACAGGGGCGCAGTTGCGCAACGACTACGCGGACGAGTTGCGAACTTTGCCGCAGCATCTGGGATTCCATGGGGGGGATGAGTCATGGACGGATTCATGGATACATAAATACATATACATATATCCATATATATATCATATATATATATACATATATATATACATATATATATATATATACATACACATATACACACTCATACAACCCCCTCCAAAGAAATATACTAATATCTGTATATACATACATATCTATATACATATGCACATGGATGAATGGACGGTTTCATGGGATATCCCATTAATAGTATAGGGACATGATATTTGGTATATACCTAAGCAACAAACATATGGAGGTTTCCGTTTTGTCATGGGGGTACCCCCAAATCATCCAAGTCGTGGATGACCATGACTTGGTATTGAAACCCATGGTTACTTGGAGATCCCCCATTTTCAGAGACCCACATATTATGTATATATATATTTTTTTTTCTAGTGTTCAATGTTGAAGTTTAACTTCGCATTTGTCAAATACTATGTTTGACGTGATTAAACATCGGATTTGAGGAAAATTCCCCCAGTCAAACATTGTTTTTTGATCAAATACCATGTTAAACATCGCATTTGGAAGACTAGGTGTATATATATATACATAACACTTAGTTCCATTGATTAAATCCCCATATTCTATCCCTATTGGAACTAACATGAAGGATATATGATATATATATATCTCTCTCTCTCTCTCTTATATCCATATCCCCATACCTTGAGGTATTCTGTGGTTTATGGTTGCCATGGTTGCCATGATCCAACGTGGGATTCCTGAGGCATCCTCTGCCGCAAAACGCCCCGCCGCCCGGCGCAGTGATTCGCCGCACCCACAACCGCCCTGCGGCCAGTGCCGGGTGCGCCCGGAGCAGGGGGCGCCACGGAGACGTTGTGAGGTGATGGGAAACCAAGGAGGGATGGCTTTAAACCAGGGGATTTTTCTTCAACCATTTTTTTGGTGATATGTTTCCATGAAATGTCATGTAGATGATAGATATTGATATAGATGATACAGGTATTTAAGGGTTTTTTCCTAATTTACCTATCTCGGGGGCCCAGTGTTGAAGTGTTTCTTTGAGTTTTCGCCACTCAGAAACCAAACTTCCCCTTCCACCATTTTTTGGGTGATATTTGTCCAGAGATGAAATGTCTAGATGATAGATATTGATATAGATTATATAGGCACTAAGCCAATCTTTGGATGTTTTCATGTGACATAACCAGGGATCTTTTTATGGGGGCTTAACCCCACCAATTTAGCTGGAAAAGGCGGAAAAGGAAATATGTTTTTAAACGAACTCCAAAACATAGAATTTAATCAACCAAAATGGTGGTTTGATCCATGAAAGGGAAATTAATCAACACAACCATGGATTTTAGTGCCAAAGATTGAGATTAAAACAACAAACATTGGGATTGAAATAAGGACGAGGACTTAACCAACAAACATATTTGAACATCGGGATTTTTCAGGGTTTTTAACATGTTTTTTTGCACCAACAATCACAAGGGATTCCCAAAGCCCCCATCAATGATGGCAGGTCATCCAGGTGCTCCATGGTTTGCTGGAAAAGCCGGATGATTTTCCCAGAAAGCTTCGGTTGATGTTTGAAATTGCCACGTTTGATTAGCGGATGGTATATCTCTAGTCTTGGATCCCTGAAGGAAAATCACATTTCCGTTGCCTCATGATTTCATTCCCAGACTCGTTGTTCAAGGCAATATGTGGAACTGTTTTACCCCTATATGCCCCCCAAAAATAATTATAAAGCAACTTACAAAAAAACAGACGTAGACCCACCTACCGCTTCGGGGCCTTCACGAAAGGCCTCATTTTCATGATCCTTTTTGGATCATGATTCCCTAGGCGAAACCCAGATGGCCATTTGGGGGTGTATTATCCCATTTTCAGTCACACCCAAATGGAAAATTGATATTCTCATGGATATATATATATATATATATATATATGGGATACTCATGCATATAAAGGGATATATATATATAGGTGATATACTCATGTTTCTTGTTAGGTGGCTATAAATCCCTTTGTATATCCATGAATATCCCATCGAAAATTGATGGTTTTTCATTCCTTTCCTATGGTTGTCCCATATGTTTGCTGGTTAAAGTCATATTCGAGGGCGAACAAAAATCCAAACTCGCCATGCCAGGTCTCGCTTTCCTGCACAGCTGTATCCAGGCCACTGTCCGGGCTGACATGGTATAAACTTGGATTATACACATAGTAATCATCCAATAGATGGAATATGCTCAAAGATATATGGATGACTTTTTGAAAAGTGCATGTTCTATCTATACTTCATATATAATCATACATACACAGTACATAAAATTACATTTGACATATATTATATACATACATACATATATATATATTATATTATATCTATTAATTATATATATATGTGTGTGTGTTTCTTTGCTTGGAAAGCTAGTAATGTGTTGTCGATATAGTTGCCAAAATGGCCCTGCCATTTTGGCTCAAGTCTTCCCCCTTTCGAATGATTTGTGTCGAAATTTGCTCTGCCTTTCTTTTGCCATCATGACCGCAATGGAAGCGACTAGTCCTTTGGCATCTGAATCGGCAACCTTGGATTCGATCTCGTTGGCGGATGCTGCTTCATCCACAGGGGAAGATTTTCTCATGCTTGACACTCCCAGACTGCTGGTTGGGCATCGTCCAGTCTGGGAGTGTCAAGCATGAGAAAATCTTCCCCTGTGGATGAAGCAGCAACCACCAACGAGGTCGAATCCAAGGTTGCCGATTCAGATGCCAAAGGACTAGTCGCTTCCATTGTGGTCATGATGGCAAGAGCTTTGCCCAGGGCCCCTTGCGGCCATTGATGGAGGTGGCAAGATACGCACCATCTACAATGGCAGTTGGGGCCACGCCAACTCCCATATCCAACAAAACACGGGGGAAAAGACCGCCCACAATCATGGATTGTATCCAAGCCATTCACTACCCTAATCCTCAAAGCAGATGTTTCCAAGGCCCTCAGCCGAATCAAGGTCACCCAGGAGGGGTGGCGATTTCAAGTGGCACAACTGGACGGAGAATGGTGGATCAACAAGGTGGGCACCTATGGCATGGCAAGTGCCCAACTTTATTGGGGCCGGATGGCTGCCATATTGCTCAGACTCTGCTACTTGATCTTCCCACACACCGACTGGGGCTTTGTCTTCGTTGATGATTTCTGCTGGCTTCTTCGGACTTCGACAGCAACTCAGGACACTGCGCAACTGTTGCTCTTCCTGGCAGCCTTAGGTTGCCCCTTGAGTTGGCACAAGACGGTACTCTGAGAGGTCAACACCTGGTGGGGTTTCCAGGTCAACCCACGTGGCGCGGTGGTTGATTTTCCTTTGGACAAGAAGAATACCCTGGGGACACTGCTCAAAAGGATCATTGATGGCCAATCCTTAACACAGGATCGAGCCTGCTCATTTTTTGGGGGTTGATTGTACCGGCTGTTTCAAGCTTGTTTGTGAGAGCTGTCAACTCAAAACCAACTTGTTGATGACCATGGACTTGGATATCACGGCATATGACTCGTTGGGAAAGATGTGTCTCAAGTTTTTGATCAATAAATCATTCAAGTTTTTCAAAATTCTTCTTTGCCATTTCACGTCATGTTTGCTTTCCATGGGCGAGAGAGTCGTGTTGCCGAGCTGCCGCGCTGCCGCTGCGCATTTGCTGCTGTGCAAGGCTGGGGCGCAGATTTTGAAAAACAAATATGAAACTTTGACTGAATGCAGGTAGGCAAAAAAAACATTAGATGCAAACGTGGTGTCATGTGGTGTCAAAAACACGCCTAGAGGCCGCTAGTGAAAACACAAATGAGATTCAATCTGTCAAATAACAGCGTGGAAAAGGGTGCCACACTTCATCATCCATTTGTGACTCCCCGCAAGTTTCAAGCACCAAACAAAGCGCCGTACCGTGTGCACTGATGTCAAAGCTTGGCTTCTTTGCCACCCGGCTTGCAGCGTTGGATGAGCTGGCCCGTGGAGAGGTGAGCTTGGCTTGCCAGGCGACTACGTGGGATGCGGCCAGGCAGCTTCTCATTGGTGAGGGGCGCAGCCTGGCTGTGTCAGTGAGTGGCCCGGAAACCGCAACGAAGAAGCTGCAGCTGAAGCCTTCTGGAGCTCCGTCGTGGCAGCGTCTCATCAGCACGGATTGCAATGCAGATTTTTAGGTCACCGCTGGAGGGGCTCTATAGATTTGAACAAAGTTCCGTCTTCTTCTTCTCTCTTCTTTCCTGTTCGCCCCCTTCCAGCAGCAGCAGCAGCAGCAGCAGCAGCAGCAGCATTCTCCTCTAGTCCCTCGTCTCTTTCGCTTCTTTGACTAGCAGGAGAGTAATATGTAAGGCGAGTGACTAGATCATGAAGTACAACTAGAACTGTAACATCAATGCAAACGACCCATGCATCAACAACCCATTGTAAAATTGTGGCCCAGCTAGCTGGCTCCCACAATGTCGCGAACGATGGTGCTCTTAGCCGGGCTCCCGCGGTTCCAGTGCAGAGAAAACCCCATGTGTGTGTGAGGGTCCGCCGGGGTTGCACCACTTGAATAGATGGCAGTTGATCTCCCGGGGCAGCTGGGGTTGATATATGTTTACATGTCAACAGGTTTTAGATTTTCACCCATACCTAAATCCTATGTTTGTTGGTGCAACAAACGTTTTTTTACCCAAAGAGCAATTTCATCATTTTTGTTGAGCCTCGTGATTATCCCTGGTTGATGGTTTACAGGTGTAAAAACAAGGGAAGGTCCCCTCGAGGGCGTCGTGCGTTTTTGAACGCACAACGCCTTTAAAACCTGCATTTCGTGAATGTTTTACAAATGCATCTTCCAAGAGGGGTCTCCGAAGTAACTTTTTTTTAACCTCATCGCGCATACATTGCTTTCAAAGCTTTGGACAGGTGTGAGACAGAGTCGTTCTTTTCTTGACAGCGCCACTGCCAACTTCGGATGTACTGCAGCAATTGTGGGCTGACTTGTCTGCACAAGCGACCAGTAGATTCCAAGGTGTCTGCACTATGATATGAGCCAGAACGACGCAACAAGCAAAACCAAGGTGAAAGCCATGAAACAAAGCAACATTCAACTTGTGACATGAAGACATGAACATAAGCAACAAAGACGTATCGAAAATGTCTGAACCAAACGGAAGACATGAGATCATTTTATTTTCAAAACTATTTTGACAGCGCACAAACAAATGAACAGCGTGTCAAGAACGCACATGCAGGAACGTTAATAAACAAGAACGTTATCATCCCCCCCCAACCCCCCCCACCCCCCA
>Ga0126342_10012229_pt1 | contig 15316 bp, 18 predicted proteins | sample Cyp1metagenome_FD_92528 | JGI IMG/M metagenome (GOLD analysis project Ga0126342, IMG submission 92528) | Coral microbial communities from Lord Howe Island, Old Settlement Bay, Australia - Cyphastrea 1 metagenome | ecosystem: Host-associated > Invertebrates > Cnidaria > Coral ...
CTTTGCGCAAAGAAATGGACAGACGTGCTGGAGAAAGACATGTTTCACTGAATCAGCACCCCGTGCTGCTATCTGCTAGATTTGCACACCCGTGCAGCCCTGTCCAACTTGAAAGCACTTGAGCCTTTACTGATCTTTACTGTAAACCTTGTAGCTTTGCAATATGCTACCAGCCAGCTGCTGACAAAATCGTCATTTCACAAGAGTCTGCTGCTTGACATAGGATTCTCCTGGACCTTATCTGATGCGGATTGCCACATCGAAGTTGCATCTGCCAACAGGGCATGCCAAACCTTGGGAACGCGAGATGATAAAGGCTAGCTTTGGCTGGTCATCAACCTGGAAACTGTCTCAGGACGCACAGAACTCCGCTATGCCCGCTATGCAAAATTAGGTCCGGACCCACCTCCGCAGAAACCAATTCTCAGGGTCCTGCCGCGAAGACGGTGCATCAGCAATGGAAATTTGCAAAGGGGAAGGCATGTCTTTGAAAGCTGAGAAAGCACATAGATGAAGAGAACTAAATGACTACCTGGCCGGCCGCGCTCAAAAAGTCAGCAACACAAAAAAAAAAATGCGAAACCGCCGCCCTCCCGGAATCTTTTCCGACTGATGCTGTTGCGGGCAGTTCTTGGAGACAAATGCATTGCCATGCATTGCCAAGTTTTTCAGCTAGATATGCCAGCCTGGATCTTTGCCATACTCAGCAACTGGCCCTATTTTTCGGTCGCTGCTGCTATCTCACTCATGCTTTGCATGAGTTGCCCCACGCGTGAGTAGAAGCCATCACTTCGTCTGGCCGCTGGAAGTTCCCCCAGCTCCTCCAAGATTGTGATCAGACCTTCGCTGCACATAAGCTCGCAATTGGCAAAGAGCCCTGAGAGCATATTGAGGAGCAACAGTGATTGGTAGATACACTCTGTGGGCTTTTCGATATCTTTGTCGGCCAAACCTTCAAGTAGGTGCGGAATTGCATGCGAACCAATGTGATGTTTCTGATCGTTCCGGCTGGCACACAGCTGCTTTAGTGCGAACATGCACTTGCTTGACAAAGCTGAGCCAAACTGAACCAGTGAAAAAATGTACAGGAGGCACTTCACTGTATGCGGGTACATGTCCTTGGCTGCTCGCAAAATGACGGAAAAACATGTTGAGACATGTTCAGACTGCAATCCCTTCTACCAAGCTCTCCTTGTTGCACTGCAGTTTTGACTATCTATCCTAACCCCTATCCAGCCCCAACGCAAAGAAACTAAATATATATATGTGTAATATATATATATATATACATATATATATATATATATGTGTGTGTACGTATGTATGTACGTGCGTACGTATGTATGTACATACGTATGTAAGCACGTGTGTGTCTGTATGTATGTATCTATGTATGTGTGTAATGTAATGTAATGTAATGTAATGTAATCTTATGTTATGTTGTAATGTTATGTAATGTTATGTAATGGTGTGTAATGTTATGTAATGTTATGTAATGGTATGTAATGTTATGTAATGTTGTGTAATGTAATGTTGTGTAATGATATGTAATGTTATGTAATGTTATGTATGTATATGTATGTATATGTATGTATATGTATGTATATGTATGTATATGTATGTATATGTATGTATATGTATGTATATGTATGTATATGTATGGATATGTATGGATGTATGTATGGATGTATATGTATGTATATGTATGTATATGTATGTATATGTATGTATATGTATGTGTATGTATGGATATGTATGGATGTATGTATGGATGTATGTATGGATATGTATGTATGGATGTATGTATGGATATGTATGGATATGCATGTATGGATGTATGTATGGATATGTATGGACATGTATGGATATGTATGGATGTATGTATGGATGTATGTATGGATGTATGTATGGATGTATGTATGGATGTATGTATGGATGTATGTATGTATGGATGTATGTATGGATGTATGTATGGATGTATGTATGTATGTATGTACGTGTGTGTGTGTTAGTATTATTCGTTTATTTGATTGTTATTTTGTCTGTGTTTGTTTATCTGTTTATGGTTATATGTATATGTGTATAGATATTCTCCTCAACAAATCAAAGACAAGTGACAATGAACTGCTCTCGAAAGCGGTCATCATTGCAGAATTGCCCAATCACGATACAGGTCTGTGTCAGGAGCCTTTCCTTGGCAATGCTGCCCAACGCAGCGCCCTGTGAGCCTTGACGTTTTTTCGCTGGTCGTACTTGGGAGTATGAAGATGTCAGAATGTCATAGAGCAATGGGATTAAACCTGCGCTGGCAATAACACTGCGATTGTGCGGTTCCTTTGTGAGGTTCACCAGCAGCATAAGGGTGTAGTAGCTCAGGTCATCATCCTTTCCCTGCATATTTCGCACAGCTGTCTTTGCCATGCCTTCTGCCATTAGGACCATCTTAACAGCCTGATTCCCGCTGCTCAGGTTCACCAATGCAGCTGATGCATAGATTGCAAGGAAAACTCCTCCGGATTTCAAAAGGGACAGCATGGCAGGAACGACAATCAGATCAGCCGAAGTGTCTCCGTTGGACTTTGTCTCTGGATGCGCCCTCATCTCCATAAAGATCCTGCAAATGTAAGCTTTCAGAGTCACGCCACAGTCAGCCTCCAAAAGGTTGGCAAGGCACCGAAAGAAGTCAGCATCTCGTCCTTTGCCAATCTGCTTCTTCAGGAAGTCAGTGCTGAGAATTGCCAACATTACTCGGTCATTAAACATCCATTGGCTCAAGTTTTTGTCCTTCATTTGCATTGCAAGACTCACCTCAAGAAAGGGCTTTGTCATATCTCGTGGTCGCAAATGCAAAAGGAACTGAAAGGCGGCATATGCTTTCTTGTAGCTCTCTTCAGTGAGTGCTGGCAGTCCTGCAATAGTAGTAATTTGGTTCCACGTGTTCAGCACAGCTAGCCCATCAGTGAATGGGCAAGTCACAGCAGGTACTTCCGGAGAGACTTCTACAGGAGGACCAGCTCTCAGTTTAATCAGAAATATTATCAAGGAATTGGGGAATCACCTCAATTACCACTTCCTACAAGATCTACAAGTAGCAAATGGATGCAAATGTAAAAAGGTGAGGACTTTCCGTCTTTGTCAGCTCACATGTGCCCTCCATGCCGGATCTTCCTTTGTGGGCCTTTATGATCCTTACTAATCAACCTTACTAATGATCAATACTCGGAATCCTTCATGTCTGAGAATTCCAGAGACTGAAAGAGTTGGAACTTGAGCACACTTCTACTTCTACAGCTCAACCATGCTCAACCCCGAAGCCAGGTCCTTCGATCATCATTTCCAAATTAAATCTGGCTCCCAGAAGTCCACCATCTACAGCCCAGGAAAAGTAACGAGCCACTCGAGTATGCCAGTGGTGTTGGATTCGCAGCTTGGCATCCTCATCCAATGCATCGGCCTGCGTACCACTCAATGGAAGGCCTTCTCCACGGCTGAGCATCTCCTGGAAGAACGTCTGGAAGTTGTCAATGCAATCCAAGCGTGCCCATTCGGCATCCTCATCTGCATCAACAAATATTTCTTGAGGAGACAAATCCAGGACGCTGGCATCATAGCCCTCCACTTTGTCTTCGCAGAAGAGCTTCCAGATGCTTTTCACAAACCGCACGGCCTCAACTTCCCAACATGTTTTGAGCTTGAGATGAGTCGCAGCCCACTCAATGCCATCTTCATCAAATCTGAGTGCATCCAACTTTGCCTGGACCACGTCCCGGTAGACAGACACATTTGGAGAGTCAGTACAAAGGGAATCTGCAATCAGGTAGGCTTCCAAGAGAAGACGAGTGTCACTGTGACTCCACTCTTGCTCAGGGCATCGTAAGAGCACGGCGATGTCTTGTGCGGTGCTACATGTGGGGGGGATGTACTGCCGCCGCATCACCAAGCACAAAATGGTTGCCTCTTTGGTTCGGATGACCAGTTCCCACTGATGCCACTGAGCTATGTCTGCTGACAGGTTCATTCGTTTGTCTCGCATGCAGTTCTTTATCACATAAAACTGCCCTTCCTCAGAGCAAAGCTGTATCTTATAGTCTGCAGCTACCCAGCGTATGTTGTCCCTGTAGATCTTTGTCAGCTGTTCCAGGCTAAAGGCTTCATGCACATGGACAATCAGACTTACACCTTTGTCATCAACATATTCCCCAGTCTCTGAATCCTGAATTGAGTTGGCCTGATCCGAAAAGCGATCCGGCACCATAAAACGGTAGCCTTGGAACTTTGTCCAATGGTACCCCTGATATGGTAAAACGTAGTTATCGAAACCTCGCTCTTTGGTGATGGGATAGCTGCTCAAGGGGAAGACCACAACTCGACCAAGCCGCCACATATGATCGGTCTGCCAGCTGCAGCGCAAGTGTTGCAAGAAAAGATTTCTGTTCTCAGCCTTTATGAACAGCCGATCTGATTCCCAGCTCGGAAGTTCCTCTGTGAGATTGAGCAAGCAGTGCTGATCTGAGTTTTCATCCTGAATGATTCGGCCAATCAGGCTGTAGTACAGATCTGCATCATCGTGCAGCGGGCCGTTGAGATCTTGCCGCATGAAATACAAAGAATGTTTTCCCACGCAAGCGAAGCACTTCCGTTTCAGGTCTCCACAGGTCAGTTGAACAAGCTCGAAATAACGACAATCTCCACCAGTTTTCATGCCTATGGCAGCCAAGACCTGCCTGTCGCTTGCCATGGCTGGTCTCTGAGTCAACACACATGTACTGAGGCGCTCCTATGGCACGAAGGTTAAAGGAAAAGATAGGAAAAGCATGTTACAGAATGCTACAAATCACTTTCTTCACTGGCATGTTTAAGTCACAATATTGCCATTTGATGCTCTTGTCTGACATATGTTCTAGCAGCGTCAGTGAAGTCTTTGGGTGAGTGATGCTCTATCAAGAACCAAGAAGACATCTCAGAATTACTGCCTCCATCTGCCTCCTGTGACATTTCCTACATACAGAATGATAGGCCAGCGGGAGTCAGCGGGGACTTCCCGGAAAGATGCGCAAAATGACCTCAAGTTCTTTCGGGATGGGAATTTTCTCCCTGCAGCACTTTGGCTGCTTCTGCCCAAACAACTTTGGCTTGAACTCTGAAAGGGCAAGTGAGGAGCAGCGACTACTTAGAAACATTTCGAAACGACGGGCCCTTCTTCACAAAGCCATCATCAAAGCGCGAAGCGATGCTTTCAATGACAAGAGGAACGTCCTGACTTCTTGAAGGCCTCCAACATCAGCTGTCTCGGGTTCTCTGGTATTCTTGGGTCACACGGGCTCATGAGTGACTATATTGTCTATAGATGTCTATAGTATATAGGGCCTTGGGCCTAGGCGGCCTAGGGATTATGATCTGCTATCTTCGAGTAAGCGGACGTCTTACTTTGCCCTATGATCTCAGAAATGTCAAATTGCGCTCAGTCCTGGCACACACACACACATTCATTTGAGCTGCAGCCGGGTAGCTCTGCAGACAGCAAAGCTGCACATCCCCAGAGGCCACGCGGGCCAAAGACCTTACAAACACCCATCAGGGCACAACAGGATGAAACAGAACCGTGATTAGGTTTGACAGATTTTGACAGTTTGGAAATCATAATTTGAAAATTGTTCGAAGGTTTCTCCTGTCCCTCATTCTCTGTGTGGCTCTTGCTTTTTGCATCTTTTTGCCAGTTCCTTGGCTAGGGCAGCTGCCATCGAGTTCACTCCCCACCATGCCGACCAAAGAGCGAGCTGGCACTGAGAGATCTGCCAGGGTTTGAATCTGCTTCCAGCTGTTTTTTCTGGGATCACTTACATGGCCAGTGTGCAGTGCATCGATGCAAACTCGAAACCACACCTCTGCATCGGGCTTCTGAGGCACTGAGGTTCCATGCGTGCACCTGGAATTCATGCTCCAGAATATGAGTCAAAGAACCGCCAGCGTACAAATATGTGAATTGTGTGAATACGGGTTGCAACTGCATCGATGATTACATCGCCTTCTTGAAGTGCCAAACTGATACATGTCCTGTTGACAAAATATTTAACATACACACAAGCATGAAACGCCTCGAGCAAGGATTGGGGTCGCCCTCTCCAATGGTGGAGGCGTTCCAGGACTCCATGCGGCCTCTGCAAATCAGCCAGAAGTATTGCACAGCACATCTTGAAAGCAAAGCCTCAAAGCCCTGGCCTGCAGCAGTTTCGACACCTTCAGCCTTTCATGGAGAAGACATCAAACAAGTTATAGAAACAAATCAGCGACTGAATGGGTTGCATGTCAGGGCGACAATCAATTGATTCAATATGATTCAATGAGTGTTTGAATATGGCATAATATGGCTGAAACATGCTGAAACGAAGTGTCCAAACTTGCTCGATTTTCGTCGACCGTTCCTGAAACTGAACGGCTTCCTCCAGGCTCCGGCGGTGGTCCTGGCGCCAAATTCGTACCAGGCAACTGGGAAGAAGTCTCTAAGGCGTCTGAGGGGAAGGCGCGGATCTCTGTTTTGAAATAGACATAAGGACATGCCCGACATGCCCGACATGCCCGACATGCCCTCAGCAAGATCAGCAATGGACATGTCTAAGCTCCTGGATGTCAGCTATGTCCGGAGGCGCGGCTCCCACAGTCTTGGGCACAGGCCTGCCGAAATGTCCTTGAGTCGCTCGGAGCTTAGTTGGGACAATAGCAAACTGTCTGCCCAGAGTTCTAACTTCGAATGCTGAGAGATCGGCCATCTTTTGGCCTGAGCGCTATGCGTGACCTGGACTCTCAGGTTCTACCGCAAAGTATAACATGGCCATACAAGTATGGCATAAATGTGGCAAATTGCGGCACGTTGTCGAACAAATGCATTTATCACATTTATCTATAAGAACCTGGGTGCAGCGCCCACATTCAAAGCACTGAACAAGCATGCAATCGTTAGCCTTTTTAGATGCTTTGCAGTTTCTGCACGCGTCAGCGATGCAGCTTTCCAAAGAGCACCCGCTGCCAAATTGGACCTCCGACGTCGAAAACATGCGAACGTCACTCTAAGTCTCTAAGTGTAATTGAAGTGTGCTGGTGGATGTGGCACAACCCAAAACATTCAAAAGGCACGGTCGTTTGTTCCTAACGGTCAAAGGATCACTTAGGGCGACTTTTTCACTCACTTAGGACGACATTTTGAGATGAGGACTTCAACCTTCAGGTTAACTCCATTGGATACTTTAGGGTTACTTTTTTTAGGGGGACAGGGGGCTGGGGACAGGGGACCAGGGACGGGGGACAGTGGGAACAAGTAGAGGTAAGAGACACGACATCGAACACATTGGACTCCATTGGACACACACCTTTAGGATTTATTTTTTTAGGGGAGGACAGGGGACCGGGCACTGGGGACCGGGAAAAGGATACAACATTTTATGATCCTCTCCTGTCAACACTCTGGGGCTAGGGGGGCCAAGACTTAGATGCATTGGAGAAAGAATAAACAGGACCTTTGCCAACAAACTTCGAGACGAACCTCGGATAAGCCTGCCTGCGCAGGGATTACCAAAAAAAAATGTTGCGACACACACACACACAAACATGCACGGTGCAGCAGCAACCTGATGATCATCTCTAATACACATGTACAAGCCTCTTGAAATCATGTTCAAATACATCGATATATCTTTCTATTGAGACTGTAGCCATATATATAAATATGTATATATATATATATATTAGTCCTAAGCGAGTAAAAACGTAGGCCTGAGCGAGGCACTGACCGATGCTAACAGGCTATGTGGAGAGGAGGGAGGGAAATGGCAAGCTCAGGAATGCAGGAAAATCAATATCAATCTGTTACAGTACAGTATAATTAATCCCTTCAAAGCATAGAGAGCACCTTGATAAACAAGTGAACTCATCGACAAGAGATCACAAGGTAGGCGTAACATCGATTCAGGAATTTCTGCTCTCGTGGGGCCTGACCATTCACTGCGGTGATGCCCAGACCGAACATGGGATTGTCTCGCGGATGCCTGCCGAACTGCCAGCCAAAAAAACTGTGAGCATTATCGTTGTTGCACATCAATGCATACGTAGAAAGGATTAGAAAGGGATGAGTCTGGGATGAGCAAATGCTTCCTAGCACCTGCTTAAAAAGAAGTTTCATGCGTGCAACATGTTTGCATCATGTTAGACCCTCGGCCGAGAAGGTGTCTGTGTGCGCGATTGCGGTGTGCGATGCGTCTTGCATCTGACCCATCTGTGAATACCCTGCGAACCTGCCAGAGGTGTCTCCTCTCAGGGGTTTGGACCCTGATCCTTGGTCTAATACTACAGGAGACGGCCAACGGATTGAAAACTACATAAAACATCATCGAGAAACTATTGCTAAGCTATCGAGTGGCATCAAATGAATCGGACAGTAGAAGATCTGATGAAGTCCAACTGCTACCACCTAATTCAGCCTGCTTCTTGAAGCTTCTTTCCAGTCTTTTGATGTTGTCATAATGTTGTCTCTATTTGTTTCTAATATTTTCTAATATGGTTCTAATGCTTTTGTTCTTCTCAAGGCACTGGGGGGACCTTTAGATCCTTTAGCCAGGTTTCTCAACTGGGATCTTCAGCGGCTCTCGCTGGCCAACTTTGGTCGCGGCCGTGATGGTCTTGGAGACAGGTGTGGGCCATGAAAATCCGTGGCGCGATGACCCCAAAATATCTCAATATGACATCATAGTTGTCAGAATTTAGAAGTATGGATTGGAATCACTACAGTATGTATCTTGGCTGTGTGTCACTTAGAAGAATGGATTCATTGGGTCGCACTCGCACATGTGCCAGCAAGCGGCTGCAACATTGAAGGCTGACATGAATGCACTGGCACTCTCCTCTTGCTCCTCCAATTGCGAAGATCATTCAAGTGACAGACTTTGCACCATATCTCAGCCTTCTTGGTGCCATCTCGATCATCTCAATCAAACTAACACAAGAGCAACAACGTGTGACATGATTGACTAAACATACTAAAGCTGGAGGTCCCGTTTCGCCGCGCCTCTCGCTCTTGACAGGGACAAATGCGCCTAGCCACTGTAGATGGAAACTGACCCATCCCGCCGCTGCACCGCGTGCTACTGCCTCCTCGTCAGCAAAATTTGGCGCCAGCAGCAGTGGCATGCTGAAAATGGAATTCACGAAAAAATCGCGAAAAGAAACTTCCACCGGCGCCGAGAGCACTCAGACTCAGCTGAACTAAATGAAAACTGATGGGAAGGCAGCTCTGGCACAGCAGCAGACTTCACACCTCCTTGCCAAAAGCAAACCTTGGAGGTACCATGAGGCAACACGAGACAACTAATTCGTGAATCCAAGCTACACACAGGCACACAGGAAACTACAAGGAGAGCTATAATAGAGCTCTCTCTCTGCCTACATATGTACATATATGAGCTCCCGTCAAAATCCTTTACTTCTGAGTAGTTGCTATTGTTATGGTTATCGCTTTTGGGGGGCCCTATCGCTTTCCAGGGTTTTGTGGAAATCAGCATATTCGAGATCCAACATGAAGCCAAAATCCATTCCTAAACAGGTTCGGAAATGAATCGAGGAGTTGTTTTGTTGGTTCAGGTGCTTCGGCAACACTTCACTTCATGTTCCTTTCATTTTGCATTCATGTGCATGCATCTTCCTTCATTTTCCTTTCATTTGCATGCATCTTCCTTTCACTTTGCATTCATCTCTTTTCATGTTCCTTTCATGCTCCTGTCATGTTCCTTTCATTTGTATCTATTAATTTCCCTTCATTTTCCTTTCATATTCCTTTCATGTTCATTCCAATGTGCATTCATGTCCGTTCATCTTCATTTCATTTGCACGCATTTTCCTCTCATTTTGCATTCATGTCATTTCATTTCCTTTCTAAAGTTATGGAAATGGCTCTATGGCTTGGCCAGGGGACCGAGTGCAACAAATGGTTATCGCTAAGTTATCGCTAAGGTTATCACTAAATAACCCCTCCAACATATGACATTGTTCGAAGGAAATTTGCCACAAAAACGAGAGAGAGAGAGAGAGCGCGAGAGAGAGAGAGAGAGAAAGAGAGAAAGAGAGCGAGCGAGTTGGATGCCAAATGATATGGGAACTGCAGGAAACAGGGCACCACAGGTTCGGTTTTGCCCGTTCTGTGAATGTGGACAACCGTATTTGTTTGGTTTGCGCCAAGTTTCATGAACTGTCGTGTATGGTCCCAGGTTATCGCTTTTGGGGGGTCCCTATCGCTTTACAGTGTTTCGTGCACATCTCTGACAAAAAAAACTCCCGCAATACTAAAGTGGTCTTCAACCATTACTGTGACCCATATGTATGAATTATGTATGTATATTTATATATACATGTATATACCGTTTGACTATGTTCAACTTCGGATTTCAGCTTGAAGTCATAGAAGAAAAGATCACCAAGAGATTAAAAATGGTTAGGGTGGCGGGTGGAGGAAGCTTTGGGAAACATCCAAGTGGACAGTTGGGTCAAGGTAGCACCTTGTGACCATTGGTGCTGCCATGTGCTGCCAAGATTCTCCCGGTGCTGGCCCATCATCTGTGCAGATGGACGGATTGTGTATCCAGCCACCAGGAGCAGATGCTAAACAAAGAAGCCCTGCCAACGTGCACGACGTGCCGCAACATCTCCCGACTTTCAGCGTGACCGCAACGAAGCAAAGATATGCAAAGATCATCAACGACCTGTAGAAAGGATCAAAAGGGCTGATCCAAACAACGCTGAAACTGCCATAGTCGTTTCGCCCTTTCAAAGCCTGACCTTCTGCAGAGCTGGCCACGGAGTCCCATTCCTGAGCTGTGTTTGGCCAAGCGCCCTCCACACACCTGAGCACACGGAGAATCGAAATATTGTGCCTGCCACGCCTGCTCAGTTGGCAGCATCCTTGGAGCCCGCACTCGGAGTCGATGGTGGCACACACAGTGCTACAATCTGCATCCACCGCTCCAACCACCTTGGACTTTTAAAGTATGGATTAAGCCTTAGATGCCTTAGCAAAAGCTGAGAGATAGCCATATGGGCCATAAGAATCCATAAGATGAAATAAGATGAAATAAGTACGGGTACTGAAATTCCTGAAGCAGCCTGCTCGTTGTCGCTGCCCTACCAAGACCAAAGCTGCCTTGAAAGACCAAAAATTTTGGGGAAAAAAAACGCCCGAAATGCATCAGCTCTGGAAGCTTGAAACAAGAGGCCCACTTCACTGCAGACTCCTCAGCAGCTTCACTGAGCGAACAGAGCATCACGAAGGCAATGGCTTTCTGCACGCAACCCAGCACCATGACAGACTGATGCGTGGAAAATCGAATGAAAAATCGACAGGGTGTCGGTCTTCTTGGACTTGCTGCACGCTGCATGTAAATGCCGTAGTGTGTGCTCTTTCTTGCTTTGGTTCTGAGATGTCCAACCTTCTGCTGGCTGCATAGTTATGCTTGTGCCAGAGTTCCAAGGATCTTATAACAACCTTCATATGCTATATGCTGCTTGTCCCGCAGCCCACCAGAATGTGTATCCAAACTTTGCTTCAGATTTCTTTTTGGCTAGGCTAGGCAGACGAGATGATGTCATGCACGGCCACTGCCAGATTGGAAGATCTACTACTGTCTGTGTTGGTTTTTGCCGAACTGATGACATCTGATGACCCATCTGACTGCATGAGTTTCCATGTTTTTTCTGTCTTCCTGTTTGAGCTGTCAATCAATCAGGCCCAGGAACAAAAAACAGAAAAAACACAAACAAGTACAAGGAAGTCATGGTCTGCGACCATAATAGGACGCAATTCCGGTGAATTTTCATGGAGGCAAATGCTTCGTGTCCTTCTGTGCGAAATCTTAGGGGCGTACTCTTGAGCGGGCACCCCGTTTTGAAGCCTCAGACACATTACACTTCCCTTTGCACCCACAACGCCTCCGGGAACATCCCAGCACACTAGGGAAGAAAAAAAACATGTTGCAGCCTCAGCGGACACCGATTTTGGCCGACAAATACTGAGCCCAGGCAGGACATTGAAATCTACGCAAGATATCCAAAGATAACAAGCGTCCTAATGGATGCTCTCTGTAATCCATGGCAATGCGGCTATTAGAAAGCTAATTATATTCTTGAAAATGCCTGTCAACTAGCAAGGAGTTTCAATTCAATGCACTCGTCAAAGGAGATGTGTCAATTTTGACTGACACCTGTATTACTGCACTGTACAGTCAAGGGCATGGCTTGCCACGTGCCACTGTCAGGGTCGAATCGGTGCATGGTTGCACCTTTAGCAGGCCCAGCCTCAGTTTCAGCTGAGTCCCGACTCAATATGTACAAGTACCCTTGGCATGCTGTGAGTGCTACACAACCCCGGCACCCTCCGAGGTCAAGAGTAGGAATCTCAGTCCAAAAGCCATCCTGATAGCACTCTATCATTGCTGTCTTTGCACCTCCGTATGCAAAAAGCCTGGAGTTGACAGATTTTAGAGCAAAGTTGGCAAATGGCGCAGCTTGCGCCGGTGCCATCGATCTCTCTTGCAACATGGAAGGCATTTGCGTCCAGCGCCGCTCCGAAGGCTGGAAGCTCTCCACAGTCGCAAGCTGTCCCTCTCCTCCTGACTTGTCTGGAGATATACCGCCACAGACAAAAAGACGGCCTTGGAATGTAGTACAAGCATGGTTATATCTTCGAGTCAGCATACGGGGCAGTGGGGTCCATGATCCTGTGGTGGGGTCATAACACTCCACAGTGCCATGCACACTTTCCTCTCCGCAACTCTCCTGAGCAAATTCATCGTTCAAGCCACCGCACACATAGAGCTTTCCGCGCAAAACGGTTGCAGAATGGCCTTCCCTTTTTTTCACCATTGCGGGCAAGGGTTCCCATCTACCTGCTGTCTTGTAGAATGCAAGTGCCGCGTTGGTCATGCGTCGCCAAGTGCCCCCAAACCCACCACCACATTTGAAAAGAGTGTCCCGATGTTGTGTCTGTGCAGAATGGCACAGCGTGAAATCTCTGGCAATTGAGCGATCAATCACGGGAGCAAGTTTCAATTTCAGCAGTCCTGGGATGGGATGCCACTCCGGCATTTCTCTGTGTGACCAAGTCACATAGATCCCCGGAAGCATGTGAGGGTTTGATTTCAACCCAACAGCCAGGATCTTGCAAGTATGAAAGAGCTCAAGGGCAAGAGACTGACCACCAAAAGCCAAACAGTTTGTGAGAATGTTCTCCGACTGCATAGCTTTTTGAAAGCTTGCAGTGCTTTTTGGGCATGGATACATCTGGAGCATTGCATCAAAACGGGCTTTGTGTAACTCAGTCTGGAAATGACCCAAAGGAATTTGACCTGACTCATGAAGACACTTGCACAGAGTTGTCAGCGTAACTTGCATTTCGAACAGGTCGATGGGCGAAGTCCCGCAGCCCCTTGAGCTTCCAGGGCTTTTGAAGACCTCCATGGCTTCAAGTTTCTACTCACACTTGACCAACCTATGCGGATCTAAACCATGCTGCGTTGATTCAAAGCTGTGGAGCAGCCTTAGTCTTAGTGCTTTGGCAGCGTTTTAGTGCCCCATCAACATGTGAAGCAAGCACCACAGCCACGAGAACCTGGCCTATCAGAAAAAGGCTTTGATTCTAAGATATTCCAAGCATTCCAAACAGTGCTTCCTGCGCCTGAGCCTTTGACGCCAACCGTCTTTCCAGTTGCTCCTGCGGCGGGGCCAGGAGACCACAACATTAGAATGACGCATTCCATTGTGCCGGCAAATTCACTGACATGTAGTGACCGTTGCAACAGGTTCTGCAAAGATTTGGACAATATGTTACAACATGCTACAACATATTCTATCTGCAGCTGTGACTGCCATGATCCCCTGGTGCAACCCCTGGTTTGGGCTCCTTCTCTTGAGCCCAGCGCCTTAGCTACACAGAGCCCAAATGATGCTCAGTTCGTGTCAGTTCCCTGTTTGGTCTGGGACGGCTACATACCCTACACCAGCGGCAGCAACTTTTAGCACCACAATGCCCCAGATATTCCCAGATACAGTATCCAGTATCCCCCACATACAGCTGAAATTCAGGTCCTTACTCTTTCTCTTCTGCATGTTGCTGTCGCAAAGCCTGAAGCAAAGGATGTCACTACTTTTTATATGTTCAGTGGTTTCATGTGCAGAAAATTCACACCGTACTGTAACCATCCTAGACTCCTAGACCATCCTTTCAGTCGGCCTTCTCTCGCCGAACCAGTTCCTACTAGCAGGTGCCAGGATAGCGATGGTAAAATTGGATATGCATATCATTTCACCAAGGGGTGACTCCGGATGACTCCGGATGACTGAGATAGAGATATGGCGGCATTATGTGGCAATTCAAGGCAATGCAAGTCCTGGATTTTCTTCTGGAGCTTCTCGTGGTTGTCGCGTTCCAAGTCCACCGCGCCCTGCACCCGAGGCTCAGGGAGGCACAACGAAAGTGTCAGGCTCTCAAACCTCCTATTTCAAGGACACCCTGAGGCTCTGAGGTTGAAGCTTTCAAAGCTCTTGCTTCTTTCCTCCAGGTCACAGCCTGTGGAGAGTTGTGGCTACGCAGCAGGGAAAAATTGTAGGGTTGGAATCAACGGTTGGAAGCTGTTGATAGAGCACGACAAGCATCAAATTTCACCAGATTTCCCTGCCTTGCGGAACTCATCCTTTCAAACCACAACAAACAATGTGCTGGGAAGAGCACCCAGTTAGTAACAAGTTTACTGCAAGTAAAGGCAAGCAGTGCGCCAAAGCAGTGTGCCAAAGCAGTGTGCCAAAGCAGTGTGCCAAAGCAGTGTGCCAAAGCAGTGCATCAGTGTGCCAAGGAGTGCCCGGGGCAGATCAAGTTTTCCAATAAGCTGCAAATTGAGAAGTGAGATAGTCCTGAGCCTTCTGGAACAGTTCTTCCAGACCTTGCAACTTGATCATCCAGGTACAAAATGACCGAGGGATTCCGCAAAATCTTTTGATAGCCACCAAACGCTCACTGAGATCTGCTCGCTTTTTCTGAAGATTTGCCTCAAGCGAAATCAGCAAAATCGTCCTTCGGACTTTTCTGCATGTTCCATTCTTCTCCAACTCAGGAGCATGAGATCTGTTCCAAATTCAAAATGCGCCCAACATATGGGGAAAATGTATCCGGGTTGAAATATCCGGGGAGCCCCCGTGCCCCCTCATTTTATTAGTACAAACCTCGGGCCTTACCCTGGTTTGCTACAAAATGAACAACCACCATCAAAAACACCCAACTACAAAATGA
>Ga0126342_10012230_pt1 | contig 15315 bp, 10 predicted proteins | sample Cyp1metagenome_FD_92528 | JGI IMG/M metagenome (GOLD analysis project Ga0126342, IMG submission 92528) | Coral microbial communities from Lord Howe Island, Old Settlement Bay, Australia - Cyphastrea 1 metagenome | ecosystem: Host-associated > Invertebrates > Cnidaria > Coral ...
CACTAAGCATCGCTTCTTTACAACACCCTTTTTTGGTGACTTGGGCATGGTAAATACAGCCAACCTGGGCAACACTCACCGATCCAACTGGCATCGGCATATAGCAAGAATTGAACCTTACGATAGATAGATAGATAGATAGATAGATAGATATATATATATATATATATGTGCGGCAAATGCCTGGGCTTTGACCCGAACTGCAATGACGACGGGCAACGCATCATCATCATCATCATCATCACCATCATCATCATCACCATCATCATCATCAACAATTGAATGTCGATTTTAATATTCCCTAAATACCTTTGTTGACCTAGCCGGTTGAATGTAAAGTTTAGCGGGGGTGGGACTTTAACATTCCCTAATACCTTTGTTGATCTTCCCACTTGAATGTAGAGTTTCACGGGGGTGGGTTTTAATAATCCCTCATACCTTTGTTGATCTTCCCACTTGAATGTAAAGTTTAACGGGGGTGGGTTTTAATATTCCCTAATACCTTTGTTGATCTTCCCAAATGAATGTAGAGTTCACCGGGGGTCGGATTCGAATATTCTCTAATAAACCTTTGTTGATCTTCCCAATTCATGTAAAGTTTCAACAGCATTTGATTGGAAATGGGAACCCTCGACGCTGCGACGCTGAGGCAAGGCATAGGCTTTGCGCGTATATATGTATATGCTGAATGGAGGTTTTCATCATCCACAATGGGAATTTCTTATGGGAAAACCGGGGCTCATGTACAATGGGATATATATATATATATTATATGTATACGGCTGAATTATCATAATTCATTCACCTGCAAATAGCTGAAATGTTCGTCGACTAAAAGACTTCCAGATCGTATGAGTGTAACAATGAACAACCGAACGCTTTACATGGTTGAAGCATGAAACCTGGTGGTTTGACGGGATGGGTTTGGGCTTTGTTTGGGGTAGCAAAGCTTTTCATAGACCACAGGGGTATTTCTGGATAGAATAGCTCGAACAGAATTAGGGATAAACAATATATCATGTGGCAGGGAAACTCTTAGTAGGTCCTTGGCTCCCCATCAAGTAGGGAATATGGATACCCCAGCTGCTTTGTTCCCTCCAAACCACTGGATCGTTTGTAACCATCAAAAAATAGACTCCTTCATCCCGGGGGTTCATATCCCACAAGATATCCCCTGTTATAATGGTTAACTGTTCTTCTTTCCCATTAAAATTGCCATAAAATCTCCATAAATGTAGTTTAAGTGGGAAAATCACCTATAGATGAGGGATTAAAAACATAGAGGGTTTCACCATCAAACACGGTGGTTTAACGGGATGGGATTCGGATGGCATTCGAACGGGATTCCAATACTAAATTCATAGAGACTGGCTGAACTTCCTAAGTTCGGGTATTGTGCCCTTATAAATTATACCTACTAATAATGGTACCATGTGGCCCCCCCAAACGAAAATGATAGCTAAGTTGATGCAAATAACTCCAATAACTTTTGTTTATGATAGGCAAATAACTACAGTATTCATATGTATTCATGGGGCGGAAAACAACTAGCATAATTGGGGGTCCCAAAACAAAGTAGGTACATCAACAACAAAAACTTTCATGGAGGTCAATGTATGAGACAAATTGAACAAATTGGTACAAGATGGGGCACCCCAGTGATGTTTGTTGGTTTATAAACTATTATGATCCCCATTGACTAAATCGTTATATCTACCATAAACCAAAGAATTCAGCCACTTATAAGGCAACTTAGCTATCTTGGGGGCAGAACTCTATGAGATTTAAAAGGTGATTTATCGGATTCTGACCCACTTAGATTTACCTAATCCCTATGAGATAATTTATCGGATATAAGTACATAAGACATATCAATCGGATATAAGTTGTACTCTATGAACATTTCTTGGTGGTTTGCTGATTGCCGAAATTATACCAATGGGTCTTCGGGACCAACTTTTGTGTTGAATAGCCCAGTTATTTTTTGTTTTCCCGAATGCGTAGCAAGGGTTCCCGTTTCACTCTGGGGGTCTGGGGGTTGAGGGCATGTTCGCACGACGTTGCGCAGTCGTTTGCAACCGTTCGCAACGGTCCGCAACGGTCCGCAACCGTCCGCGTGAGGGCCGTATGGCAGTGCCTATTGGTAAGTTCTGCAAAACGGGTCACTTTTGAAGGTTTCAAACGTCGCGTTGCTGCTTTTCGTGTGGCAAGCGTGGCACTTCGTGACATTCAGACGTGTTTCGCAGCGTATGGAAAATTGTTTTGTGCGGCAGGCGCAATACTTTTGCAAAGTTTTCAGAAGATGCGTTGCATTTTTCGTGGCAAGCGCGTTACTTTGGAGACCATCATTATCATTTTGCGTGGCAGGCGCAGCACTTTAGACGTGTCTTGTGGCTCAGGGCTGCGTGAAGTGGTGACAAGGTGCAAATTCCATGGCAGGCGTGGCATTTTGTGAGATGTGCGGAAAATTGACGGAAGCCTCCCACGAAACATCGATTTTGAGGTTGCAAATTTTCAGGTTCTAAGGAAAACTCGTAGGAAAACATAGATTTTGAAGCTACGAAGTGTAAAAATTGGAGGAAGTCTCGCACGAAGTGCTTGTAATGATGCTCCAACATGTCTCGAGTCTCTGGTTTTCCTCTGGCTTCGCCGTGTCTAAGCTGCACAACCTATCCCTTTTGAAGGTGTGAAAGCAAGTTGTAATGTCGTTTTGTGGCAGGCGTGGCAGTTTGTGACATTCCAACATGTTTCATAACGTATTGAAAGTCATTTTGTGCGGCAAGCGCAATTCTTTTGCGTCGCTTTCAAAAGATGAGTTGCAGTTTACGTGGCAGGCGCAGCACTTTGAAGACCTCCATCATCGGCATTCTGCATGGCAGCTGCAGCACTTTAGACGTGTCTTGTTGCGTCTTTTGTGCCAATTACATTGTCAGGGTTGCCTGAAGCGGCGACAACGTGCAAATTCCGCGGAAGGCGTGGCATGTTGTGACATGCGATGACACTCCGCACTCCACACTCCACACGTTACACTTTACAATCTACACTTTACACTCCACACACTACACGCTCCACACTTTACACATTACACTCCACGCTTTACACTCCACACTTTACACTTTACACTTTACACTCCACACTTTAGACTTTACACTCCAGACTTTGGACTTTACAGTCCAGACTCTACCCTTTACACACCACACTCCACACTTTACACTCTACACTTTACACTCCACACTTTGCACTCCACACTGTACACTCCACACTCCACACTTTACACTTCTCTACACTTCACACTTCACACTCCACACTTTACACTTGAAACTTTACACTTTAAACTTTACACTCCACACACTACACTCCACACTCCACACTCCACACTTTACACTTTACACTCCACACTACACACTTTACACTCCACACTCTACACATTACACTTCGCACTCCACACTTTACACTTTACACTCCACACTGCACACTTTGTACTCCACACTCCACACTTTACACTCTACACTTCACACTCCACACTCTGCACTCCACACTCTGCACTCCACACTTTGCACTAGTCTACACTTCTCTACACTTCTCTACACTTGTCTACACTTCTTTACACTTTACACTCCACACTCTACGCTCCACACTCTCCTTTCCACACTCTACACTCCACACTTTACACTACTCCACACTACTCCACACTCCGCACTTTACACTCCACACTTTACACTCCACACTTCACTCTTTACACTTTACACTCCACACTTTACACTCTGCACTTTACACTCCACACTTTTGACTTTACACTCCAGACTCTACACTTTACACCTACTCTACACTTTACACTTTACACTTCACATCCACACTCTACACTCCTCACTCTATACTCTACACTCCACACTTTCCACCGCACACCTTACACTTTACACTCCACACTCCACAATCCCCACTTCACACTATACAGAACCATTCGCCACTCAACACTCCACTTTCTTCACACCCCACACTTTGCACTCCACACTCTTCCGCTTTCCACAGTCTACAGTGCACTGGTACGGCAACATGGAAAACATGTACAAGACTGTTCAAACAACTTGTTTCACAAAAGTGTTCTACGTGACTGCATTCGGGTTTGTGGTCTGCATCTTGTTTTTTTTTTTTGCAGGGTATCTCCTATAACCATCCCACCCAAAAATAGAACAAGTAATTAATAAAAGTACATAACAACGAATTTGATGATAATTTCCTTTCCTATCTTTTAGGGGATTACTGTACATACAACGAAAATATAATATGGTTGGCGCTTCTCGTTTACTGCTAGGTGGGAAGAAGGGTATAAAGGTCACCCCTACTGTTGGGGGGGTGTATCTTTGGAATGTTAAACCGCATCCATCGCCTACAAGGTTGTGCCCCCCCAACTATAAGTTGGTTTATAAACCATAGTGAGTATGGATATTAATATATCTACCATAAACCATAGATATTGGAGTTATAAACCAGCTTAGCTAACTATGGGGCACCACCGTAGCCCTATCTAATTTGGGGGCCCCTTCCTGCATCTTTTTGCCGGATAAACCCCTCTATATCAACCAACTGATTTTCCAAACACCTTTTTAGGGCCATACATTTTTTGAACGAAGGCATACCCAACAGAAATTGTATAATACATATATATATATATATTTACATACACATAATATCAACACAGGCTTCCCGCAAATCCACTTCTCAACCATAATCACACTAGACCCCATCTTGAGATACACCCCAAAATCATATTTTTGATTAAATGGCCGTGGTTCAAACAACGGGTATGAATCCTTCCGCAATGATCCGTACCTATGAATCTTTCTGGATCACCTGCGTTTTGGTATGGATTGGGGGTATGGATCGCCTGTGGCTTTTAACTCTTGGTGCGACCTCAAATTTTGAGCTGCAGCCATTTATGTAAAACATCCCCATGGTTGCTTTTTAAACTTCAAATTCTGACCAATTTAGATACCCACCTCCTGCAAGTCTTCAATTGAATCTCCATTATATATACACACGATTATAATTATATACATATATTTTTCCATAATTAGTTTACATCCTATATCATGTGGCTTATGCATACAATGAAATTCCTTTTGGATCCACATGATGATTGATTTGTATTTAAAGTACCAATGAAGCTGACACGCAAAGGAAATAAGGGTGAAACTGACAAAGACAAACCATGGTGTCCTTCCCCTTCTGGAAATTGAGAAAGAGCAGTGTCTTGAGGCAGAGAAACACCTACCGTCAGAAATGCTGCAACTCTTATCCCATTGTACCCCCATGAAATCTCCATTAAATCCCATAAAGTCACAATTTTTCTCAAATCACCATTATTCCAGGTGAAATCCTATCATTGCCAATCTTAGATACCCTGCCAAAAATTGAATTCTTTGCTGGTTAGTAGATATTCCCATAAATACCAAAAGACTAAAGGATTAGTTTGTACCCATGTAAGATTGACCTACAATGTGAGGCCCCCCAGTTATAAGTTTGTTTATAAGCCCCAGTAACTATAGTTATAAATACCATAGACGTCCATAAACCATAGTTATTGGACTTATAAACCGACTTAGCTATCTTGGGGGCCTCACCTTGTAGCTATCAAAAAATCACCGCCAAAATTGCGTCGGTTCCTAGGCCTCCAGAAAACGGCCTCGAAAAAGTTTGGCCTCGCAATGCGACCAAGGGACACCCAAGGTGAACGCGCCCCGTCCCACACAGAGAGCACTTTGACGCAAGGCCGCTTCAGCCAAGCGGGTCCTGAGATCTGAGATTTTGTCGGAGAATCTGGGGATCTACCCGGCTCGGTAAACGTTAACAAAAAACGATGGAAAATAATCACCATGCTAATAATGGGTAAATCAACAATTTCTGTATGGTGTAACAAATTACCAGAGGATATCAATATTGTTGGGCCATCAAACTAATAGGTAAATCAACTATTCGTTTACCAGAGGGTACCCTGTGATTTTTCGATGGGAATATTATGGAATAGTAGCAATCATAGGTGATTTACTTAGGAGAATACACATAGCTAATTATGGAGAATAGCCCATTTATAGATGACTTATGATGATTTTATTACTTATGAAATGGTGATTTTCCATAGATATATGGGATATTCTATGGGATATTCTATGGGATATTCTATGGGATATTCTATGGGAAATTACACTATACATGATCAAAGATTGTTGATATATGTTGATATATGGCATAATATGGGAATTTTCTGATTTTGGAAGGGTTTTTTTGAGGGAAAACATGCAACCAACCATAAATGGTGACTTCTTGTGGATAGTTGGGAATTTTGGGGATGTAGTGGGTATATCGTGGAACTAAAAGTTCGTTGATCAAGAAACACGGGGATATCCCATAGGAATGGAATGGGAATATACTGGAGATACATCAGCCATCATAGGGATAGCATGGCAATTTAAATGGGATCTAACCTAACATGGCAATAATGGGATTCTCATGGGATTGTAGTTGGGAGAAGACCCTCAGAACTATACTTGTACAACCACGTATGGGATGTAATAAGAAAGTTCTATCCAGTAGTCAAACATGGCTAGATGAAAAATCCACCATTTAGTTCGATGATTTTCCCAGCTACCTCCTTTGAGCGCGGGGATTTTGCAGCAACATTTGATGACCAACTGCACGAATTTGGAATGTGCATGGTTGAAACCAATCTAAGGTTTCTACCACTCATCAACTTTGATCGTAGGAGAGGCACAGCTATGTCGAATTTGCCAGTGTTGTCTGGACACACCCCTTAATCTTCCCATTTGTCACCAAACTATCCATCCAGATTTTTCTTGACCCAGAAGACTAATCCAGTCACTACTGTGGTTACGCCGTGACGGGTGGCCTGTGGGCGGCAGCGTCAATTTTATCTCCATTTGCAAATCTTTGCCGTTTCATTTCTTTACACATCTGTGCAGGTGTGAATTTGCCATTCAAATTTTGTTACTTCTTCACAGCCACTGAAAGACCGACTCTTTCAGGTGAGGGTTGACCACGCTATGCCCTTTGAACCTTTTTTTTAAATTCAATTGCTTGGGAAGCCACTTTTTCAGGACACCCCAAGCTATACACAAGTTACTTCAACATGTATATAATCAACGTAGCATCAAGAGCGTCTTCCAAGTTACTTCAACATGTTATCAAACATGTAGCATCAAGGACGTGGTCGTAAGAACGTTAACATCCCCCCCTACCCCACCCCACCCCATTATAGAAATCACGAAAATCACCCAAAACGCACAGGCCACCAGCCATGGCGGTAGCAACTATCCATCCAGATTTTTCTTGACCCAGAAGACTAATCCAGTCACTACTGCGCTTGGAAACTGCAAAGTAGGACACTTTACCACTTAGAACAGGGATATATACAAACATCCCAGGCCCCTACTTGTTGGTTCATCTCAGTTCATGGGTTATAACTTTATAACCCGACTAAGTAGGGCATTGATTGGATTGGTCCATGATTCCGGTTGTAAGTGGCTTACGACCTGCGAAAATTGGAATGAATCACCTTGGATTGCTGGGGTCAACGAAAAAACATCCCCTTTTTTTCCCCATTCTTTGTGGATTAAGCCATGGGAAACATATGCCCGCCCCCCAAAAAAACAACATCTTCATCGAATCAACGAAAATTCCGAAATACGTATCATGATGGTTTAGTACTGGATCTATGCATGACAGGGGGTGGTCACTTATTTTAAACATGGAGGATGGAATGATTCCGTCCAACCTGGCCATTCAACGAAGCCTGCTGATAGATTACCACTGGGAATGGTGGTTAGTAGGGGGCGACTATCCCCTTTTATGACCGCAAGTTTCAGGTTAGTGAATTACTATATTTATTCCAATTTAATTTTTCCAGATAGATGTTTTTCCAACATAAACAATGACATTTGACATTGATTTTCCAATCTTTTCCTTTGCCATAATTCATATCTAAAAAGAAGTAACTCCAAATACAAGCAGTGTTAATCTTCGATACCCTGTGAAGCAAACATATTTTTAGTTGGCCGTGATACATGGGATGCTTCCATGATACCATGGCTTGAATATAGAACCCATCGTTCTCATCAAATCTCGTCACCTTCGATTTGGTCATTCCTGCAGTCTGAATCCCATGTCATGGCTAATCAGCCAATCTACCCTGCAAAAAATGACAAATTCTTGGCTGGTTAGTAAGTAGAGAATCCCATTCTGGTTGGTGGTATACCTACCCCGTTCTAGTAAGTAGACAATCCCAATCTTAGATACCCTGAAAAAAATAAACTCTCAGCTGGTTAGTAGATAATACCATTGATACCAGAAGACTAGTTAGGATTAGTTTCTGCCGGTCGATTGACCTAGTTGAACTGGGACAAGCCAATTGCCAACAGCGAGTCCATCTGAGTCTCCCAGGCAAACTTTTCACCGGAAGCCTGACAAATTCCCAAGCGATCTTGGAGCAAGCGATCTTTCCTTGCGTACCCATTGTGTACCAAGTTGCGCACGCCAAGGCCCCAACTCGGTTCCTCAGCATTTCTCCAACTCGGTGAAGTGTTTGCATCCATGTCGACGGCTTTTGTCTGATGTGAGCCACCACAACGGTAAAAGAATTCTCCCGGCCCCAAAGAGTGTGTAGTTTGGATTCTTTGTGACATGCTGTAGCTTTGCGTCTTTTCTAAGCACCTGCTGCGCCAGTCTTCGATGGCATCCCATGCCGTTGCATTTTGCGCGTAGCACAGTTGAGTTTTCTTCCGCTTCTCGCTTTTCTTCTCACTTTTCTTGGACGGTGAAAGAGTCTCAGCTTTCATCTTTACAATTCTAAAACCTCAGCGGCCAGGACAAGAGCGAAGCTAAGATGAAACAAAATTGAACCAGTTTTTCAAGTGTAAATCCAAAAACGACGTGTTTTTTTCCCAACCAGGATCTTGTTTCGAAAATCCCAACCACCGATGCGGTGCCGAGCTTCTGCTTACTATGCTCGAAGTCTAAGTCGGTTTGCTCCTTGGCAACGGGTGGAACCGCTGCATTTTGAGGTGACATCGATCATTGAATGAGTCATGCTTTATTTTAATGACACATCTGTATAATATTATATATTTATTTATAATATGTAGGCAGAAACACATAGGACACAGCAAATTCTAAGGCTCTGGTGAACGTTTCTGGTAGCATTTGGGGATGGTGCTACCATGGCTACCAGTAGTGGAAAGTTACTAACCTTTTCTTAAGGGGTCCCCCAAAATAAAACATATTCACTATAGATTCCCCAGTCATGGTGGATTTTCCAGTGGGAAAAAACAACAATCGCCTTAAACAAACCCAGGTGTTCGACGTCTTTTTCGGAAGTTGAAATAGCTGAGTCGCCCCACTCGGGATGGCTGGATGGCTATGATTTCTAACCCCAGGAGGTTTACTGAAAGGTATCCCCAAAACTATCTGTTTCAATACTAAAATGGTCTAATGGCGATTTGGGAGTACCCCCATGACTTTGGGCACCTTCACATCTAGCAATGAACCAACCATTCACCCAACGTGGTTCGTAAAACCTACGCATGTTTGATGGGACTGTTGGCATCACTACTGAAAAATATGAAAGTCAGTTGGGATGATTATTCCCAATATATGGATGGAAAAATCAAAAATGTTCCAAACCACCAATCAGCATTGATACCAAAAGACTAGTTAGGATTAGTTTGTACCCATCCAGTTGATTGACCTAGATGACTATTCCCTTTTGTGGGAAAGACAACCATGTCTTGACCTTGCACATCTTTGAACTAGCCATCCGACGCTTTTTCCGTCAAGCACTTGGATGTGCGTCCATGTGCATCCCAGCCACTAAGTGTAGAATAATCCAAACTAAATACCCTCTCTAATTGGTGGTTTCAACCCCCCTGAAAAATATTAGTAAGGTAGGATTATTATTCCCAATATATGGGAAAAAAACATGTTCCAAACCACCAACCAGAACAGTTTGCCATTGAAAATGGTCATAGAAATAGTTGATCTACAGAGTAAACATGGTGGTTTTCCAGTTCGCAAACTGTAAACGTTTACCAGATAACCCAGCTCTATACGGAATCTACCCCGGAACTTTTTATGTGTGAAAAAAGCGACTTTCTGGGATGCACCCAGTTGAAAACCCAGAAAGATTCCTATTTATCCTATGGACTGGTTGCAATGAAACATGGAAATGGCATACTCTCCATTTCTAGATGATGTTCCCATTTGAACCTCCACTGAGTTTGTCGATTTTCCCACCATGTGTGATTTCCGGAGGGTACCAACAAAAAAAATCCGAAATATCTCATAAATGTGGGTAAATTACAATAATTCACTAACCTGAAACTTAAGGTCATAAAAGGAGATAGTCACCCCTACTAACCAGCACTCCCAGTGAGGGAAGACAGTGAGGTCGCAACATAATTTACCCAGCACAAATCATCGCAATCTCCCTGAATTGACCATACCATTTTTTTACCTTAAATGGGTGGTAAAAGCCATCAAAACATGGCTGGTTTATTATCGTTTTGCTAACAATATCGCTTTGCTAACCTTACGCACAGAACCTGTGGTTTGCCCGGGCTGCAACATTGAGGATGCCTTGTTGTTGAACATGAAAAGATACATTGCAGAAAATACAGCATATACGTAGTGTTTTCTGGTTTAGGATTCAAAGTTTTCAGGGTTTAGAGTTTTCGGGTTTTAGAGTTTAGGGTTTTAGGGTTTTAGGGTTTGGGGTTTTAGGATTTAGAATTTAGGGTTTAGGTTTCGGCGTCTGGGAAATACCAGAACACTGGCCCTGCGCAGGTATTTGAGCATGTCGAAGGATAATTTTTGAACACAGTTCTAATCTTCCGGGCAAACCATGGGTTCTTGCCTTAACATTAGTTGGGTTATTGGCTTCTTAACTACTGTATATGGAGTTAATGAACATTAAGTATAGATATATTCATTATAAAACCAACTTATTGTTACTGATTGGAGTTATGTTCACCAACTTAGCTAACAAAATGGGACACCACCTCGTTTGAAATCCCATTAAATATCATTGTTGATCCCTATTGTTGATGGTTAAATCAAGTTAAATCTCATACGTTTTCCACCGTATAAATCACTATTTTTGTTGGTTCGATTTCCCTATACCGTTGATGGCTCACTACATATAATCATATATTCATATGGCTCAGTAGACCCTTCCAGATAGGGGTTGGAAGATTAGTTTCCACAAAAAACATGTTCATCAATTGTTCCCACCATATAAATCACTTTTCTTGATGGTTAAATCGCACATACACACACATATATATATATATCCATTGTTGATGGCCACCCTCTGGTAAACCAACAGTTTATTGAACATGGCCATTTAGTTCGTTGATTTACCCATTGAAAATAATGATTTCCCCTCGTTATGTTAATTTTCCATAGTGTATCCCTATGATAGTTGATATTATATCCCCATTATATTCCCATGATGTATCCCATGAATGGTATTATCTTATAATTCCTTAGCTGGTGGACGTAGATCCCATTGATACCAAAAGACAAAAAGATCAAAGTACCCATCCAAGATTGACCTAGTAGTTATGTTAGCTTACCATAGGTTTTATGGAATAGTTCTCATATATCTCATTTTTTCATAGTGATTAACCACGAATTTTGGTGATTTCCCACATTTTTTTTTTCTATGTTTACCCTCTGGTTATTTAACATAGCCATGGTATAGAAATAGATGGTTTACCTATTAGAAGTGGATCTTTCCATGGCAAACGGTTAGTCATAACCAGATGGTACATATTAATAGTTCAATATAGTATGATATATAGTAATATCTATAGTAATAAGTATCTATAATAATCTATAATGATCTATAATAATCTATATATCCCACATTAATAATACAATAAATAATAGTATGATATATTCCACATTAATAGTGCAATAATTAACATTAAATATCAATAGTAGATCTTAATATTAATAGTATCATCCCAGTTCACCCAGTTTTTCTTGGCTCCCCTTTCAACCGAGCCACTGGTCGTCGTGGAACGCGCAGAGTCACGGGACGAGAGGAGCTCAGCAAACGCGCCACCTGGATGTTTCAATGGACTTTTGATATGACTTTATTGCGTTTTGGGGCGGGTTACTTGAAGGATTTTTGGGGGTTGGATTTGGATGATTTTCGGGTGCTGAGTGACTTTTGCTGGAGTTTGGCTTGATTTTTGGGTGAATTTGTCGTTGATATGATGATAGACACAATGTTTTCAGGCCTTCCATTTTCACAGAAACCCACATGGCTTCTGAGAAAACACTGTGCAAGATGGTGCCCCATTTCGGAAGGCAAAGTTGCTTCGTTTCACTCATGTTTAACTGTTGGGTTTTATGCTCCACATATCTAAACATATCCATGGCAATCTGTGGTGGGGCTTAACCAACAAAGATAACTAGGGGCACCACATTGTATCAAGTTTTGATTCAACGTGGCTTCGTAAAAATATGGGTATGGATCAATACCTATTAATACCATTTTTAGGGGGTTATTCACATCCATAAATCCCAGCTATTTTGATGTTCACCAGGGGTACAAGGTTTTGACACACTGCCATATGTCTCAAGTTGGGGTGATATCAAGTTGGCCACCGGAAGCCAGTGGCCATGGGTCTTGGTTTTTCTTCGACATCTCGACATCTACAAGGTGAGGCCAATCAGCCAGATGGTGGATGGTGGATACCAAGGTTTCCTAAAATGGTGGATCTCCCCGAGCTCGCTGGATGCTTTATTTCATGGAAAATCCGAAAATAACATGGATGATTTAGCTGGTGAGTAAGTAGATAATCCCATTGATAGCAAAAGACGACAGTTAGGATTAGAAACTCTAGCCATCCAGTTGATTGACCTAGTTACAACATGTTATAACCTAAATCCCCATGAATATTAATTATAGTACCCTAAGTTCTACCACAAAGCAGTCGTTATTTCAGCATTTCAGCGTCAACTTCGCTGTCCTAACTTGGCTGTGCAGTTCCGAACACCACCACCGCGTGCGCAACGGTTCCGGTGGCTCAAGGCGGGAACCGCCAAAAATGCCACAGGGATCATCGTCCACTTGATCCGGTTGAAACAACATACCTCAATAGGTTTTGACCCATCCCTATGATGAATATTAAGGTGTCTTGCTAATCAATAGTAAACAATGATCCAATGAACATCAATAATAAGAAATGACCATGATTGTTTGAGTGACAACAATCCATACTTCATGATAGTAAATAACTATAGTTGATTACCATTGTTGATCCGGTTGACTATTGATGATTATTGATAACCACTATCAAGTATTACCAATTACATGGCCAATCAGCCAGATACCTTGCAAACAATCAAATTCTTAGCTGGTTAGTAATGTTAGTAGATCATCTTTCCTAAAATCAGGATACCAAATCATCCAGTCGTTATGGATAACCATGACTTAGTAGAAAGAAACCTGCTGTCGCTTCGCCTCTTGGGCGCGTCGGTCCTTGTCAAACATCCGGTTCAGCCTCGTGTGATGGGCTGAATTTTTCGATGAAGTTGGAGAACTTCACCGGAAAAGGAATTCATCATATATACCTGGTTGGTGGTGCAATAACCATATTATGAAAAATATGAGTTCGTCAATGGGAAGGATGACATCCCATATATGACACGGAAAGTCGTAAAAACCATGTTCCAAACCACCAACCAGTATATTATACTATCATCCCATATATACCCTCTGGTAAACATACCGAAACTATGGAAAATCACCATGCTATTAATAGGTAGTCATCAACTATCATTAGCTACTATAGTATACGGAGAATTTGCGAAAACATGGGGATACATTTAAGATGCGAAACATCCCACGGTTTTCGTTTTTGTGGCTTAGTTCACACGACCAGTTTTTTCCGTGGGACCAGTGACCGGGTTAATCCACTGGTGTTCGGTTAACCCACTAAGGAGATGAACCACGAGTCCCACCTTTGGTAAGAAAGTGATGCCCTAGTATTAGGTTATACTCCCTGGTTATTTAACATAGCTATTGAAAACCACCATTCTTAATAGGTAAACCATCTATAAATGGGCCATGGCTTCCATGGCTATGTTAAATTACCAGAGGATATATATATATATATATTTTGGGATTCTGTTTAACCATGTGAAAAACATGTTTCTATTGTAATGTTTCTAATTGTTTCTATGCAAGTTCATAGCTCTGTGAGTTTCTCTTAAGTTGACGGATTCAGAAACTTGGATCATGGGCCAAATGGGGTCAGCTGGAGCGAGTGGGGAACTTCGACCAGTGAGGATTAAAATCTGCAGGTTTTTTCGGATTGACACGGATTGACCCAAATGTAGTAGGGATAGAAGTGACCCAAATATAGTACTGGGTAAATTAACATAATTCACTAACCTGAAACTTGCAGTCATAAAAGGTATAGTCACCCCTACTAACCATCATTCCCAGTGAGGGAAGACAATGAGGTCGTTATAATTTACCCAGATAGTAGGGATAGAAGTAGGGTCGTTTCGTCGTGCATGGTCTGTAGGGGTCGATCATGAAGCATCCTTTCTGAAGGATGGAACTTCCTTTCAGAAACGAGCACTGTTCAAAACTGCGGCATGTTGCGGCATTCCATGATATTCCATGACATACCGGTTGGTTTAGAAAGGGATTCCCAGTTCATGCATGGTGACAATCCCCAATATATTGAGTAATTAATACAACCGTATAACTACTCCCCTGTAGTCAGCAACCAAGAAGGGGTGTGAAAACTGCTGGAGAAGCGTCCACGTATGCAAACAACTGCCCAAACCTGCAATATACCTCCAAAATGGTGTCTTTCAAATCGGGGACATGATGATTATCGGTGATATTCATAGGGAAATTCCACAGAACATTGGGATTTACGGGATAAACGGGGAAAAAAACAAGATAGATAGAATTTGGTACTTCAACACGGGTAACCAAACTTGAGACTATCCCGATTTCCCGACAAAGCCATGTTGGTGGAAGACGAGCTTTGCTCCAGCGGCAGTGACCCGGAATCCGCCCTTTTGCAAACGATCAGCACATGGCAAGCTACAGGGACAAGAAGCGGGGCTCACTGCAACTCTCTGGATGATTTTGGGGAAGCATAGTTATAGTAACCACCAAAATAATAGGATAGAAAAGTGAGTTATCCTGTTTTAGTAGGCTTTTTACCAAATTTATCCAGTTTCTATCTTTGTTGGGAGATGCTTTGTTGGTCG
>Ga0126342_10012231_pt1 | contig 15315 bp, 14 predicted proteins | sample Cyp1metagenome_FD_92528 | JGI IMG/M metagenome (GOLD analysis project Ga0126342, IMG submission 92528) | Coral microbial communities from Lord Howe Island, Old Settlement Bay, Australia - Cyphastrea 1 metagenome | ecosystem: Host-associated > Invertebrates > Cnidaria > Coral ...
CGGTCCCCAACAGTATCCCTACAACAAAAGGTTCCATGAAAGTGAATCGGAAAATATTTCGATATATGTGAGATCGTTCCAATGGCGGTGGGAAAACCCACGCGAGTTGTTGAAGACAACTGCGACATTCATCAAGCAACTGTCTTGATTCGACTTCAGGCCTCTTGAAGAAGAAAAAACGCTGAGAGGGTTGTCGATGGAAAAGTTAAACCCTCAAGTTCGGAGACCCCTTTTTTCCAGTCAAAATTGACGTTTCGCTATGGCGAAACGATAATTTAGTAATAAATATGCGGACGGTGAAAATTCTGCCGGGATGTTTTTGCGTACATATGTATATTGTATGTAAGCTTATCTAGGCTAAGTATATCTAAGTACATCTAAGATCATTTAAGTGTATATATATATACAGTACATAATTATTTTTAATGACTATTGATTTTTTTGAGGGATACCTATCTGCATCCTTCATCATCCTTCCGCCTCGGATAGAGGTGACTACAAAAATGCAAATTTCAATTTGATGTGGACTTGATGATGGGTTGGAATTGACAAGCTCATGAATGAGACCACAAAGGAATGATTCGAACGAAATGAACGGGCTCTCGGGAGGGAACAGGGTAATATGACATAAGAAAATATTTCAGAAACGGAATGTTTTGGTTTCTTATGTCATAAACATGGCGTTTCTATTATGGGATTTTTACGACATCACCACATGGTCTGATTCCAAGGTTTGCAGCGGGACGAGTGTTCCTCCATTGTCGATCCGTCAGCTTGACGGATCTGCTGGGGAAGCCCTTCGTGGTGGAATACCCACTACCTGAGGCTCGCTGGGGCCGGGGCGATCCGTGGCTCATGTTTGGCTGATCCGTTTTGATGAGTTGAATTTAAATTGCCCCCTGGTAATTTAACATAGCTATTGAAAATGACCATATATAGTGGATTTTCCCATTAAAAATGGTGATTTTCCATAGCTATGTTAAATTACCAAAGGGTAATTACCCTTCAGTCCCTTCAGTAGCCAAATGGTGGCAACGGCAAAACCCCTAGCACCGTGGAGATTTTAATGGGAAAACCATGTGGGATTGTCCATTGCCATGTTTGATTACCGGAGGATAGCCTGGAAACGACGGCTGGCCCATGCAAGAATTCAAAGTCATGAGGCCATGTTGCAGTATTGGACCGCCTTTTGGTGATACCAGCAACCCATAATCCCCATCATCATCCACATAATCCCAATCTAATCCCAATATATAATCCCAATATAATCCCACTATAATCCCACTATAATCCCATATCATCCAAATTGTCATCCATGTTTGTCCATGATCCATCTCCAAAAAAAGTTTCGTATTCGCCCCAAGGACCTGCAGCAGATTCTCACTTCGCTGAGAAAATGACTGGGAGCGCTGGGGAAACATCCCTGTGGCCTCCAACATTTCCAGATTTGGGCGTTGGAAGATGTTGTAAGGTGATTTACCCTCTGGTAAACTAACATAGCTATGGAAAATCACCATTTTTAATGGGTAAATCCACTATAAATGGCCATTTTCAATAGCTATGTTAGTTTACCAGAGGGTACCTGCATGGTTTGTTCATGTCTGTTCTCAGGGTTCAGGTTAGGGGGATGGTATAGCAGCTAGTATAGCAGTTGAAGGACCCTCGATTGTTTCCAGTCGTGAAGGATTCTGTTTGTACACTGTCTGGCTTAAAAAAAACATGCTCTTTTTTGGGGGGATGATTTTGGTATCAAACTTTAACTTTTTCGGCATGAAGGGGTCCACATGGTCTCATCATGTCTCATCAAAACAATGCTGTGCTGTGAGCTTGAACGGCTGGTACCGCTGAAAGATCGAGATCCTGATACCCTCAAGTTTCATGTATGATCAAATTAAGATCAAATTAAACTGTTTTAGTTTGGTGCACTCTTTCCGTGCATTTATTTGTCTATGGGGTGACTTCAGTCATGTCTTATGGATCCCAGCTGTGGTTTCAGGAAACTGTGCAGAACTCTATGTTAGATGGTCAAAACATGGGTTTCCCGCTTCATATTCCTCAAACCAATCCATTGATAAAAATGGTGGTAAATCCAACAGTAAACTATCCCCGTGTTTTTCCCTAGAAATTGGGTAGTGTTAGTGCAGCATATGTTTTTGTACACATATAAAAAGATAAATCTTCATTGCCTGCTGTTGGTGGGTTGAGGCAGTGGAGGCTAGATATATGTCTACATATTAGTCTATCAGTCTAAAATAAGCTTAGTAATCCCATCTTCCAAATATAACATCCACCATCCATGCAGGCCCCAATAAGGGTTTCTGGGGGTATATCAATGTATTTCACATATGGGGATGGGTCAAAACTTATTATTACAATATTTGGTACCTAGGGTACCCGGATTTTGACTCATAGTCAATATATCAATATGTCATATATGTCAATATTTTTTGGTTTTGAGATTATTTATAAGTTTACTAAGCCAGTTGTTTATAAAAAAACAATGATGGTAACTACTATAAGTTTACTAATGTTTACTAATGTTTAACCATGGTTTACTACAAGTTTACTACTCCCATATGAATCCATATGATGGGTTATAGACATTATATTTAAGTCGAACCGGCCTAACCCATCCTGAATCGTTGGACCAAGGCCTTCCACTCCGAACTCGCGGCCCGGCACGCCGGCATCGGAATCGCCGCTGGGGGCCATGGAAGGACGGAGATGGTGATTTCATCCACGATCCTCAAATAATGTGGGTAAAACCATGGTGAAACAATAAACCACCCATTTGGGAATGGTGATTTGTATGATTTGGGGGATGGTTTATCATCGTTTTACCCACATTAGTGAGTTTTTTTATCGAAACAGAATCGGATTTGCTCCTGCCAAGGTCCAAATCGGGAAGCATGAAGAGGAACAACAGCATGACTCGTTTGCCTGATGAAGCCTTGATCTCAGCACCGAAAAACCGGGCCGATATGGAAGTGGTTCAGTATGGTTGCCGTGGCCAAGGCCGACGCTGATATAGAGCATAACCTCGAGTTCACATATGGAAATCTCATGAAATCTCACAATATGTAGATCATTTTCTTCTTGGGAAGCCATGATTTGTCCCCATTGTTTTACTATACAATATTCTTGGATGGTCAATTAAAACAATATCAAATATTGTTGGTGATATTAAGTCATATTAAGTGATGTTTCATACATCCGCATTGTATCCCATTATATACATGTGCACACCATATTACATACCGTATCATATCAGTCCATATTCATTTCAAAATCTATATAGTGTATTACACACTATATCCTGTAATATTATATCCGAATATATCCATATTACATATATTCATTTATATCACATGCTATATAATTTCCCATAAATTTATTTCCCGTTAAATTATACCACAAATATCTCATATACATATATGTTATATATGATATGTCCTTATACTATTCCAATATGCATAATATATATATATATATATTTACATATTTATCCCATGTACCTCATACTATTCCTCTATATGTATATATATATATATAATATCTATTCGATATGCGTACCATATATCATATATCCCAGCAGTGGCGGTCAGGCACCAGGCATCTCAGAGAGGACGGCCACACCGTCTCCAACCAGTTCTGTGGAGTCGCCCGGGAGTCCCGGGAAGGGAAGAGCTGGAGGGGATCTGCCCACATTTCAGAATGGTTTAATGGTGGTTTAATGGGGTTTAACCAACAAAATGGTGGTTTTAATGGGATTTATCCTGTGGTAAACTAACATAGCTATGGTTTAGATGGCCCGTAGAAATAGATGGTTTAGCGAACTGAAAAATGGTGATTTTCTATAGCTATGTGAAATTACCAGAGGGTATTATGTTTAATATACTATAATATGTATTTCCAATGTATTTAATGTATATGAAATATGTATTTGAATATTGCTGAACGGTCATAGGTCAAGAATTTGTATATCATATGCGCACATTTATGTTATTCTTATGTAGATGTGCACTCTTTTTGTTGCAAAACCACATGAATACTCAGATTCACCCGAGTAGAGATGAGAGATTTCTCATTTGGAAAGTCGTTGGCACCTGAAGTATTGAGGTCTCGCCCCGGGTCTTCGGGATCCAATCGCAAGCAGGGTGGACTGCTGACGTGTAGCTGGCACGTGTTGAGATTTCTGATAGATTTCTGATTTCCCATCTTGACCGAGATGGATAGATGAATGGCATTCTATGAGTATCTAATTAATCTAGTTGTATCTAAGTAATTAAGAAATAACAGACGCCCACCATCAGAGCTTGGATGGGCAAAGGCCCTACCTCTGTTCTTGGACATTGGCCAAGAGTTTAGGGTTGAACCTGGAATATCCCGGCCGACACGCGGAGGATTCTTCGGAAACATGTGATAATCGGATTTGGTGTCTTGGGACTTGGGACTTGGGATGGATAGAAAGTGGTAGAAACATCTAGAAACACTTGTGGGAATGATGATGCATATTATAAAATCTTATAAATACTGTGGTTTATCATGATTTATCATGATTTATCATGATTTATCATGATTTATCAGGATTTATCAGGATTTATCATGATTTATCATATTGCCTTCCAGGGGAGGCACACTTGGTGGTGCTGCACCCATTGGTGCCCCCAGTGGCTTCACCCAATGTTTTTCAAAGCCAGGCTGCCGATTGAGTCAGTCAGTACTCACGTGCCAATGGCAGCAGGACAACGGCATGGGCAACACGCAAACACCATTTGGAGATATGGATTTGCTATGGTTTGTTCAAAGGATCCCAAGGTGAGTTTAATTTTATGGCAATTTTCATGGGGCAAAACGATTGGAACAGGATCAGAAAAGCCTGGGATTTTAGGGCTCCCTTCACCCTTCGCGGCTCCCTTCGTGTGGTCCCAGGATACTCAGCAGTTCCTCGACAGAAGGGGCTTAGCTTGGGGATGGCGCTGTTTATACATATAACTATATGATATTATATACATATGATTTTATATGAATATGCATATATATATATATATGCTATAATCCGATCCTTTTGAGTGAACTCTTGTTTAGCTGTGGGCCCTTTGATGCAGGGAACTTTCTTACATACTAGGATGAAATCGATGTTAAAATTGCACACACACACACAATCGCATACATATACAATAGACAAAGATGCAATAAGCAAAGTTGGCCTTGACACTCTGTGTTGTACAAAACCGTTTGCTTGTGCTGTGGTAGCTCGGTGTTGCCGCTAAGAACTCGCCGGTGCGCAACCAGAAGAAGACTGGTCACACCACGCATGTTTTCAACTGTCCAGGGTCTGATACCTCTTTGGTCATTGATTGTGCAGCTGATGATTTTCATGGCTACCCTCTGGTAAACTAACATAACTCTGGAAAATCACCATTTTTAATGGGTAAATCAACTATAAATGATCATTTTCAATAGCTATGTTGGTTTACCAGAGGCTAGTTTTCACTATCATTGCATTGCCTAATTTTCCGATGATTGCCCACTTCCTCGATCTCTTTTTTGGATCAACTTCCGCGGGCTGCACGGCTGCAGGTTTTCCCGTCAGTCATCCAGTCATTCATGTAAATCCACAACTCAACAATTTTTTTGACTTGCTGCACTTAGTAAATACATGTAAATACTGTATACTGTATAGATATGTATAGATGATGAGAGCATTTGGCAGCTCACAACTCGCCTCACAATTTCACGCATCATGTGGCAACTCCACACCGAATCTTGTGGGAAATGCCGGGTAAACCATCCTCAATGGGAGCTTTGGTTTGCCATATCACCATCTTGGGTTTGACGGGACAAAATAACATGGGGCATTTGACAAGCTGAAGGTTTGTCAATGTGTATCATCATTTTATCCACTATAGTAGCCATAATTCGTCCCATTTCATCCCACAACTCGTGAACTTGTTTAGAAATCCCAATATATACATTATACATATTATTATTAATCATATTATATATATATATATATATCACCATAAAATGACTAATGAATGGTATATTTCCATTACCCCCCCTTTGTGGCCTGTATATATTGTTTCAATTCCCATTATATCAGAGGAAACATCCCTCTTGATGGCCCGAATTTCTGCCAGCTCCAACCACCCCAACGAATGCCATGCAACGCTTGTGGGGACCCAGAGGGGGCGACATGCAGAAGTGTGTCCCTGGATGTCCAGGAAGGATGTCCCTTCCCCCTCATGACAGGTGCCCCCAAATCGTTAGCTAAGTTGGTGCAACTCCAATTTTACCTTTGGGTTGATTAGGAGGTTACATCTATAGTTCATGGATGTTCCTGGAGAGTTCATGGGGATCATAAACCAACAAACATCACTGGTGGGGGCACCACCCTGCATGATATGACATGATGACCTACATATTACCATATTATCTTGGGATACTATGGAGATAATATGGATTGATATGGAGGATATTGGGAAGCTTCACCCTCTGGTCACTTCAGAAAACGATACGGAAGATCTATGGTTTCCCGTTCTGAATGATCTACACATGGATACACATGGTAGTTTTCCGTTTGTTATATATGTAATATATGCTATTAGTTACCGGAGGGCAATATTATGGACCCACTTCATTAAAGCTCTGATGTAGTATTTTCTCTATACTGTATATAAATTGGGGGAACCTCTAGTGGTGCTACCATGAACCACCTCGAAAAGGACCACAAGTCGCTGAAGAATTGGAATCCCCAGCACTTCCCGAAGTCCTATGGTCAGTATTGGTCTATCAGTATCTATCAGTTACCCTCTGGTAAACTAACATAGCTATGGAAAACCACCATTTTCAATGGGTAAATCCACTATTTCTATGGCCATTTTCCATAGCTATGTTAGTTTACCAGAGGGTATCATCGTTTTTAATGTAGGGTTATAACAACAAACCATGCTCAAGGCCTGATGAGCCTTCAGAGTTGGAGAAGCCACCAGAGGCAAAGCAGGAGCGCCCACTTCGGCAATGGAAGGTGCAGAAAATCATGGAGCAGTTGGTTGCTAGTGGTTTGCTATATGGGTAACCATATATCTATATGGAAAACTTGGAAGAATGATTGATATTGGAATGATCCTGATTCACTAGTACTTTCAATGGGGGTTTACAAAACTAACCGAACCCAAACCACCAGTACGCGCACCTGGCCAATTGACCCAAAAACAGTTCGGGCTGATCCCTTCCTGCACGGTCAAACGTTGGAAATTCTTCATTTTTTGCATTCATTCTATATATTCAATTTTTCACCTCTAGATAGTGGTTGGGTATCAGACCCGCAAGGGTTGGGGTCGCACAAGGCATCTCATCACCCTGGATTAAAAACTGTATTTTCCCATCATCTCGATTTGTCATGGAAAAATGCAATTATGATAGACAAAATCCTCACAATGAAAGGGTTGGTAGTTTCATCACCCCTAATGACAGATGAGCTGCTCTAAAAACATCCCTTTACATTTTCAGTAAGGGCCTTGTCATAACCTGTTTGGCATAAGCAAAACCCTCACTTGCGTAAGGCCTCGTAAGAACTTCGCATAAGGGTTTCCTCAATTTGCTTCGCGTAAGGAAAAACTTTACGCGCGTAAGCATGGCGTAAGCTTTGGCGTACCCAAAATGATACGACATAGGGAGTGACTGAAGGTTTTCAGAATGGCTCAGATGTTAAAATTTCCAGTTTCCAATGCTAGTGCAAGTGCCTTTCTTGGCTTAGGTTTTATTGAAGTCGACTTTAAACTTTAAACATGTGAGATTTAAGGAGTTTTCAATGGACATGGAGAACCCGGTTAAACTCCGCAGGAAGCCGCCCCGGTGGGCAACAAGATGAGTGCCATGCGGGAAAGGCTCCGCAGGGACACCTGGCGATGCAGCGGCCATGAAAATGGCCAGGTCGGAATGATGCATCGTAAATGGCCATATTTTCTGGTCATTTCACGGTTTCTATTACCATCTGGTTATGACTAACAGTTTGCCATGGAAAATCATCATTTTTAATAGGTGAACCATCTATACATGGGCTATTTTCCATGGCTATGTGAAATAACCAGAGGGTATTGAAAATGATGAAAATGATGAACATGATGAAAATATGACCCATTTAGTTCGTTGATTTGCCTAAGATTGTGATTTTAGCAAACTGTGAGTTTACCAGAGCATAAACTGTGGTGAAATAATGTCTAATATCTATACAGTAATTAATATGAATATGTGATATGTGTTTGAGCCACAAACATGGGGCCATGGGGGGTATATAATTACTACGGTATACAGAATGGATATCAAACCCAGCGCAGCGGCGCAAAAACAGGGTAAGGACACACATTGCAACCACGCTGCCAAGTTTGTGCATCATGTTTGCCAATATTCAATATTTAATATTCTATATTAATGATGATCTAATCTAATGGTTTGAATTCTACTCCCATTTGTGACAAGTGACTGGGGTGCACCTGGCTTTAGGTGCACCATGATTCACCATGATATCCAATGATGATATTTCATCGTCGGTCTCTGATTCCTTACATCACAACTAGCTTAAGGAACCGCAACATACTCTTGTGATCTCTCGTGTAAGCCAACATAGATGTGGAAAACCCAGCATTTGTAGATCATTTTCCCAGGGAAGCCATCGTTTTCCACCATTTTTTTAAAGGTTTTCTCATGCTCCGAGAATGTTGGCTTCGTTCCGGAGATCCTCGGCTCCGAGGTCCCATCAAAACGCCTGCGGTGAAGCCACCCGAACCGCTGACTAAGAAGGTGGCCATGCTGGGCCATGGAGCTTTCTCACACTGACAGTGGTGACATTTTACCAATCCCAGAATTGTTGAAGATGTTGATGTTGCAAGGAAAAACCTACTGTACAGGAAAATTAGGAAAAGTGAACACTTATGTGTATATATATATAAAATAATGGTGAACAACATATTTTGTGTAGATTGTCTCTTATATCATTCCATCGAAGCTAAGACGGAGAGATTGAACCGGCAAACATGTGGATTTCATCAACAAATGATATTTCAGATGGCTTCACCAACGGTGAAGATAATTCATCAGCAGCGGGTTCACCGGGTTCAACTAACGAGAATGGACATATATCTAGTATATACTTTTGTTGGATAACCTGGCGATGGCTAATTCGGCCTTTTTGATATTCACCAAGAAATATATCTATGGAAAACAACAAGGACGTATTTTCAGGAGGCGTCGATTATTGATGGAGGGTCATGGGGATGACCTTCGGGCATTTGGCCAAGTTTTGGGATGTCCCATTTTGAGATATATTGATGAACATAAATGAGGGTTTCTAAAAAGGGGGTTACCCCAATAGCTGGGTGGTTTATAATGGAAAATCCCATTAAAATAGATGATTTGGGGGTATCCACATTTTAGGAACCCCCAAATAAACATATAATCAAAGAGAAACGCGATGAAAGCAGCAAAACCGATGATGATCGGAGCAGGACTGGAGGGGCATACTTCAACATATGTTCAGCCATTGCCATCTACTAATTTTCTAGGCCCATGACTGGGATCATGTCTCATGTGAGGACCTTGCATTTCCAATTTTGGATCGTTTGATGATGTTTCATGATGTTTCAATCATCCAGTTCTCTTCATCTCTCATACTGTGGTCAATGCCTGCCTTGAGCCTCTGCCGAAAGATGAGTTGAGTCCATCCCTGTCCTGCCAGATTGATAAGATCTTTCGCACGCTTAAGGCCGGTGACGGCCTCAGCGGGTCTGAAAAAGTATGCCTCGAGAAGTGCAAGCTGAGAGGTTGTGATTTCAAGTCAAATCTGCGCAGTGCTAGCATTTGAACAATATTGGACTCAGGTACAAGACCAGTATGAGACAATAATGCATGTACACATGCCCAGGAATATGAGTTGTGGTTTTGTTTGACTGTCAGCACACCCTCACGCACTATGTGCGTTCACTCCAAACACGTTTTTGGCCAAGTATCCTTGATCATCAGCCGAGAGCGCGCACACACACACAGCAATTACAGTAATCGCCACAAGGTTGGTACTTAGATTGTGGGCCTTTGATCTTTCGCCCCCTGTGATGCTTCAACCGAACTTCAACCAGATAGCACAGCACTGCCCGGAACTGCACGGCGCTGCACAGCATGCAACACAACAACAGTTATGTTTTTTCTTTTTTTGGCATGGTGTCTTGCAAGGTCCTTTTACTCAGGGAACATTTTGAGACCCGAGCATCCACGCCGGCCATGGGAACCGGGGCGAGCATCGGAACGATCAAGGCAAAGAAGCCATGCAGGAGGTCCAAAATGGACGTGTCATGGACTTCAGACTTGGACGAAGAACCAGAAGACTTGTTATCTTTCGCAGAGACGGGGAGAACGAGATTCTTATCGGCCATCGAGGAGATGGAGGAGGAGACCGAGGGGCCCCATCCTTCCCATCCTTTGAAAGCTGAAGCGGCACCTGGGACTGCTTTGGGACTACATCATTTACATGATGACATTGATTGTTCAGTGACACTTGATGATCCTGATGCTTCAGTAGCAGTAGGTCTTTGAAAAGACCGCCCAGTTGACAAATCACTTCATGCTGTGGGTTGCAGTTCTGTGAGGATGGCACTGCTTTTCCCACAGAGCATGTTGGTGCTCCAGGGTGCAGAGTTAAGTGCACAGCAACTCCCGTCAATGGTCATGGGAGGCTTGCAGTTGGTAATCAACCTCTGCGAGTGGTTGGGAATACCGGCCAATTTCCTGGTTTCTGATGGGAAATCCTCGCCTGGAAGGTCACAAACAGACGCGTTTGCACAACTCTGAATTGCTTATATTAAACAAACAAAACATAAAAATAAATCAACAATTAAATAAAAAATATACTTGCGTGGCTGAATTGGGGCAATCCCATAGGATTTGCAGTGGCAGGGTGATGCAAGTAAATTGGGGCAATCTCATAGGTGATGCAAGTGATATTTTTCACATGTTCAGACGGCGAAAAAGTTTTGCCGTGCTATGATTCAACGGTTCAATGGTAGTTGAACATAGTTGAACTAATTATATCTAATTATGGTGATTGCATGTAATTGCTGGTTCTGAAATAGTCACGCAAGCTCACAAATTGTTAGGAATGCCAGGCATGGTGCACTGGGCATAGTGGGATCCGAGAGATGGTCATGACGCTACACAACCTCTGGCAGTTCTTCATTTTTCTGGCTGTCCCTAAGGCGAATCGATCAACGACACGTATAACTTTGAGGAAGAGATCTACAGCGGAGGCCGCAGCTGTTGATGAATGTAGCTGATACCCACCTACTAGAATGACCAATCCCAGCTTTTGAATATGTGGGCCCGCTTGGTGCTTACAGAATTTTAGAGCAACACCCAAAAAGATTGAAAAGTAAATCATCGCTGTTTTAGCGGGAATTGACGTTTCCTATCTTTTTGTTGGGTTGAGACGATTAAGTTAATTGATTCCACTGTGTCCTTGTGCACTTGGTAATTACTGTAATGCACAACTTCTGAACCGGCCTTGTGCTTCCGACGAAGGCTGCAAGGGGCGTGTTTTGGTTTGGATCCTCAGCAGACCTCTGCAGACCTGGACTGCATGGACCCTGGATGAATGCCGATGAAACATGGACTGGAATGAGCTACTGAGCTACTGTAATGCTCAGGAGGTTCTCTCTTTTCCCCTACCCTCGATATCGCACTGAATTGATATTGAGATGGCCAATGGTATTAAACACACGTCAAACATATATACAGAAACCATCAAATCTCTTTAAAATGAGCCCACCATTTCACATCATTTCATTTTACCATATTTGACCTTGTGAAGTAATTGCTCGTTTACTTGCCGGTGATGAGATTCGATTGCGTCAAGCACCGAGGTGGCTCGCAGAAAGGTGGATGGAGCAGAAGTGGTGCCGAAGCTCAGTGCCGACGAAGAGAGGGAAGGGCACCATTAGGATTGCGTGCACCGAACTAGGATCTCTGATGACTCTGATCTGTGCAGAGTTTTAGATAATCTCAGATACATTACCCATAGGATCCATGTATGCTATATATGGTAACATTTACCATCAATATACCCCCAATGTTAGTATATATACCATACATGGATCCTATGGGTTATGATACATCTATATTTCAATAAGCATATTTAAGCAGTGTTTAGGCCCAAAAGGAATCAAAAGGAGCCATACAGAAATGCTCAATGATGCCATGAGGACGATGTCACAGAGAATCTTGATTCGCGAGCTGCACAAAATCCCAGGTGGTGAAGATTCGGGCAAAGCAGAACAACAGGACGTGGGTCCTTCTTCGCTTGGCGTAATGTGAGATAATGATGAGATGATCTTTAGATCTCTTTTGCTCTTTAGATCTCTTTAGATATTTAGATCTCTTCAGCATTTTTGCCAGCTGAAGTTTGCATGTATATTATACATACATACATACATATATATATATTATATATACACCCTGTGAATTCATGCCATAAAATATGCACATTGTGCAAATGACCCAGGAATTCGACTACGTTGGTAAAACCTCACATTTTGAGATCGTTTCATGGTAGTCCATTGATGGCCATCAAATGACTGCAATACTCTTGAAAGGGTTCCAGTTTCAAAGCGTGACAAACCATGACAGATCGTAGCTGGTCTACTATTTTCTATTAAAATCCAGACATTTGATGGTAAATAATTAAATAGCGTGACTCGCCGTGACAGCCCGTGACGGGGCCCCTATATCCCAAAGTGCCACTCGCAAAATAGGGCACTCGCAAATGACATGAATTATCCCGGCAAGCCACCCCAAACAGTGTGGGGGAGAGGTAGGATAAGGTATATATGATAATGATAATGTTGTTGTTGTTGATGATGTTGATGGTATATGATGATGATAGTATATGATGATGATAGTATATGATGATGATAGTATATGATGATGATAGTATATGATGATGATAGTATATGATGATGATAGTATATGACGATGATAGTATATGATGATGATACTATATGATGATAGTATTTGATGATGATGATATTATATGATGATAGTATATGATGATGATGATGATGATGATGATGACGATGATGGCCATGATGATGATGATGATGATGATGATGATGATGATGATGATGATGATGATGATGTTTGATGATGATGATGATGATGATGATGACGACGATGATGGCCATGATGATGATGATGATGATGACGATGATGATGATGATGATGATGTTGCTGATGATAATGTTGATGTCGCGGAAGATGAGGTGGAGGTTGATGATGTTTCGGATGACGAGGTCAAGGGGGAGGAAGATGATGATGTTGAGAATAATGATGTTGAGGAGGAGGAAGATGATGATGTTGAGGATGATGATGTTCAAGAGGAGGACCGATCGCAAGACCGGGACCCACACGTTGTGCGAGCCTGGGCGGTCGAAATGCACTTGGACATTTCACAAGAGCCACTTTATGGGAGACTTTACAAGAACAATGCCAGGGCCCAAGACCGCGACCCACACTTTGTGCGAGCCTGCGCAGTCGAAAGCATTTAGACATTTCACAAGAGCCGCTTTATGCGGAAATTTAGAGGAAAATTTCTGGGGCCCAGAAGCGTGATGCAGACTTTGTGCGAGCCTGCGCAGTCGAAATATGTCAAAATGCGCTTGGACATTTCACAAGAGCCACTATGCAGAAATTTACAGGTAAAATGCAGGGGTCCAGAACCGGGGACCACACTTTGTGCGCGCCTGTGCGATTGAAATGCATTTCAACATTGCACAAGCAAGAGCCACTCCATACGGAAATTTCCGGAAATTTAGAGGGAAATTGCTTTTATGTGGCGAAGTGAAAAGTAGTCTTGGGGCATACCCCGGTTTGTCGGAAACATCATATACTTAGGTTGCAAAACGGGGTAGGAACACCCATAATTTTAGCGATGGAGAACGAGGTGAGGCCCCAAAATAACTGTACGAATATACGGGAATGGATAACGAGTTAAGAACACCCTTGCGATTACATGCGGTACCAATGATCACGAAAGACTTTCCAAGGCTCATAGGTGAATTGTACTTATAGCGAGCATGGTGGCTGGTTTGTCTCGATTCTTGGACCTGCTTGAGCAAAAGACTACAAAAGTATACAAAAGTGCAGTTGTTGCTTCAACAAATTAATGTACAATCCGAATCCGGATCGGGCTCAAAGAGCAGGAACGATCCAGACTCCAGACCCCCGGACCGCAGATCTAGACGGAAAAGATGATACCTGCCATCCAGATTCGATACTGCATTTGCAAATTGAATATTTGCAGATAGAATATTGATCAAAGCAAGGTCGCCATGTCATTAATGTATATATATATACATCACTGGTGTTGCAGCATTCTGGCTGACAAAGTTTGGCGGCCGTTTTCATCTCCAAAAGATCATTACGGACACACTTAACTTTCAACTTTTAACCAAAGGCACAAATAAGATACATATATTTGATATACATCTGTAGTAAAGAATGCACAAACAATATTAAATTACTTTACTTCGAGTTGTCCCCACCATGACATCTATACGTTTTGTTACTGGCAAATCTTCTGGCATTCTATTTGACATATCTTCTGGCATTTTATCTGGCATATCTTCTGTCATTCTATCTGGCATATCTTCTGCAATATGTGCTGGCATATCTTCTGGCACTCTATCTGGCATATCTTCTGGCATATCTTTTGACATTCTATCTGGCATTCTATCTGGCAAATCTTCTGGCATTCTATCTGGCAAATCTTCTGGCATCTTATCTGGCCAACATTCTGGCACTTTATCTGGCATACCTTCTGGCATTCTATCTGGCAAATCTTCTGGCATTCTATCTGGCATATCTTCTGGCATTTTATCTGGCAAACATTCTGGCACTTTATCTGGCATATCTTCTGGCATTCTTTCTGACATTCAATCTGGCGTTCTATCTGGCATATCTTCTGGCATTCTATCTGGCCGTTGAGGGCCAGCGGTGCCCACTGAGCTCGGAGGGTCCCAGGTTGAGGTCCAGCGGTGCTCACTGAGCTCGGAGGGTCCCAGGTTGAGGTGCAGCGGTGCTCACTGAGCTCGGACGGTGAGGTTGAGGTCCAGCGGGGCTCACTGAGCTCGGAAGGTCCCAGGTTGAGGTCCAGCGGTGCCCAGTGCGCTCAGACCCTTGCAGTTGAGGTCCAGCAGCGCCCACTGCGTGCGGAAGTTGGCGAAGAGCTTGGCGAAGAGTTGGCAAGGCGGAAGTGAACATGGAAGTGGA
>Ga0126342_10012232_pt1 | contig 15313 bp, 16 predicted proteins | sample Cyp1metagenome_FD_92528 | JGI IMG/M metagenome (GOLD analysis project Ga0126342, IMG submission 92528) | Coral microbial communities from Lord Howe Island, Old Settlement Bay, Australia - Cyphastrea 1 metagenome | ecosystem: Host-associated > Invertebrates > Cnidaria > Coral ...
GGCGCGCTTGGTCGCCGTTGGTCGCCCGGGGCGCCGCGGCACTTTGCGTGGCAGGCGTGGCACAAAGTGACATTTTCTTATCCAGCAACGAACTTTTGGTTTTGTGCAGTCACAGCTGTAAGTGACATGCTTTGATGTCTCTGCACGGCATCTTGGGACCCTGCACATTGTTCTTTTGCAGCTGTGCATCTTTCACACACCACTTTGTCACACACCATCTTTCACACACAACTTTCACACACACGATCTTTCACACAAAACTTTGGCACACACACCATTTTCTTTGTCGCACACCATCTTTCATATACCAATTTGTCAGGCACAACTCTTCACATACAACTTGTTTTACTTCTCGATCCTCCACCACCTCCTTTGTCTTTCCTTCCTTCCCCGTCCCCGCTACAACATTTGGTGCTCATTATTGGAAGAAGGTGATTTGTGGGGTTATCCGGTCTCACTATGTCGTAGGTTGATACTTCAAGTCGCTCCTGTGCTGTTGGGCTTGTTCTAGCAGCCTTGGCACTCACTGGCAGGGGGCCAAAAGGCAAGAGCAAAGGCAAGGGCAAGAGCCTCGGAAAGTGTGGCTTCCCAGTGCCATGGGAAATTGGTTTTAGATGACCTGCATGGTTTGGACCTTTGCTTGCAAGATTAAGAGCAAGTCATGTTTTTCAACCATATGAATCCGTATGATTTAACTGTATTCATTTCTTAACATTTTATGGCTGATGGGGGTGCACGCAGCCGTTGGCAAACCATGCATGGGATGATCCTCATCGAGTCACAACCTGTGGTTCAGGTCAACATAGTGACTGACATAGAGGTCAAAAGTCAAAAGGCTAGTGAATAGCGTCCCTGACTTTCTCTTGGAACTGGAACAGCTCTACTTGCACCTGAATTGCTTACATACCCTCCATTCCTGAACCTTTGATATTCTGTAGCAGTTGCTAAAATCCATGTGCGCCCGGGTTCGAGCTCACTCATAAAGTTTTCTTTCAGCAAAAAACAAGAGGGTTACATAAGGTTACAGGTACATATTTGCAGGTACACTGTCTAGCTCAGCTTAGCTCCCATGCAGCACCTGGTGCTTCGTTGTTTTGCTGTCTCAGGTCCTCGAACCTGCTACGTGTAAATCGTGGCCTGGCAACAAACGGTGGATGCATATTTCCGGGCATTTAGCCATGGAAAGGGGTGCTCAAAATTGAGGGCACCCAAAACTGGGATGGTTCGATGGTTCGTATTAAACAGAAGCACTGGTGGAACTTCCTGAACCTGAAGTTGGATGGGTATAACATGGTATAACTCGGTATAACACACAAAGGATTTGAGCAAAAATTGAGTCCGTCGCAACATTTGACGCCGATTTTGCTTACAAAGTTTCGCCTGACATTCAGAGGATTTGGGCATTGACACTTTCAGGCCGTGGGTACAGGTTTGGTCATGTTGGTCATGTTGGTTAATCATCCAACTTTTATGCCCAAGTTGGACCCACCATTTCCCAGCTCAGACTGTTCAAGTGTGGTCCAAGGCAATCAGACATTCGTCAAGAAGAGCTGGGGACTCAGGTGCACAGCTTGCCCTGGTCGAGTGGCCGACCTGGGAAAGAGGACCAGGTCTGGATGAAGTGCCCATAGAAATGATGTGTGTGGTCTGATAGCATTGTGGGGCCAAACTCGGCCAAACATTGGGATGGTTTTTGCATCCCTTTGTTCTGTCGCAGTATTTGAAGAATCAGAAGTTGAATGTTGAGGAAATATGAAATGCCAAAACTGTGCCAGATTAGCTCGAGCGAGTCGTCTGTCTCTGTGTTCGCTTCTGGCATTTCCACCTGGATGCTTCCAAAAAACATCAAAAAACTGGGACTGCTGAAGTCGTCCATGTTTCTTCCAGTTGAATTGCACCTTGAAGCAGGATTTCCTGGGGTTTCCTCAACGGTTGGTGCCCGTTGCCCCTCATCGCCCTTCTGGAAAGACTATGAAAGACTCATAGTTTTCTTCCGTCCTGAGGCACCAAAGGTCTGAGTAAGGGCAAGAAGGCCCGACTCACCAAGCAGTTTCACTTTGGGGTGCCCTAGGCACCAAATTCTTGAGTGCAATCACATGCAATAACACTTTCAACTGGCTGTTGTTGGTTCATGGCAGCTCCGGCATACTCTGGAAACGAGCTGACCGACCAACTGTCCATGGTCCATTTGTGTCCCTCGTGCTTTCGCAGGGTGGCGGTCCGGAAACACAGATTTCCGGGGTTTGACGGCAAATGTGCTCTGCATTGACGTGTCGCTATCAAGTCCTCCAAATAAATGGCAGATTGTAAGGGAGCTGAGATTTTCTGACTTGTTGGACATATTTCCAAACTTTTGCGGCTCCCAGATTCGTGACATATATCCTTCACGCCTGCCCTCGCTTTGTGTTTCCCTGTGAAGAATCCACATAGTCTCAGCGGACTTGGAAATGAAATGAAAACCTTTTTGATATATGTATGTCGTATGTATATACAGTATATATTATATATTATTATATACATTATATATACATTGTGTATACATATATATATATACATTATATATACATTATATATATACGTGTATATATATACGTATATGATGACACATATGTTTACGGAAACCGCAGTTCTGGGTCATCATGGAACTCGGCCTTCAGGCAAGTCACTGGCTGTCTCCACCTACTCCAGTCGCTGGTCTTAGAACTTGTGGGGCAGCTGGGTGGATGCGCATCACTGGTTGAGATCTCCCAAAGAGATTCCGGTGCGCAGTACCTCTTGCTTGAAGTTTGGACTGCGGTGATACAGATGCACACATACCACATAGTACACCAATGCCAGATCAATTATCAATGAAGTGGGAACAAGATAGATAGAACATGATAGAACAAGAACGTTGCTTGAGAGCAGGCCATATCAAAACATATCAAAACATCGACAGGCAAAATGCGATCGTTTCCTTGTGGCACATGGGGATGCAGCATGAACTGGTAAGATTTTTCCCAAAACGGGGTCATTTTGAGGTTATGATGTTCCATGATGTTCCATTGCATTCTGAGGCAAAGGGCAAGGCAGCTACAGCAAAGGCAAGTCCAAGGCGGGGCGTGGGCCGCGAAGATTATACTACATGGTGAAAGTTGCTGGTGGAAACCGTTCTATTTCTTGGGGATGAATTTAGGATTCTGCTGCGAAGTGTTGGTGGTTTCGTAGTCGCTTGAAGGCAGTTCCAGGCAGTGCCAAGGTTGGTTTGTTCTTTCCTTCTTCTTGACTGCATGTCCAGCAACATGCAGGGCAAGAGCTACGACAGTGGCTATGGCAGTGGCAGAAATGGTAGCAGCTACGGTGGCAGCTACGGCGGTAGCGGCTATGGGGGCGGCTATGGTGGCGGTGGCGGTTGGGGCCAGGCGGGGGACATTGGCGCACACCATGGAGGATGGGGTGATGCGAACAGAGTGCCAGGTGAATATGTGACGGTAGGTAGATTTATATTTGTAAGCACTTATCAGCCGGAAACCACGGATTTAGTTCAGTTTTCTCTTCAAGAATCCAATTTTAACGGCCAGAATTTTTGTGACCCATACCAATTTCACGTTGCTCTTGCATGCTAGTTGGGGAGACGTCTTTAAGCCTAGGGCCTAGGGAATCAAGTTAGTGGAACAGGTTCCTGAGTGCTGTTCAGGTGTCAGGAAGCAACCTTTCTTAGTTTTTCAGTTTTCCTGCCAGAGTAGTGCCCAAAACGATAGAAAAGTAGATGACCATAAAATGAAGAGAAATGAATCACCGTCAAAGTAGCAGGGAATTACTTTCCAGGGCACAGGGCACAGGTCCAACAGCTTGGTGAAGCAACAGCTATCGGAATCTGGCAACGAACGGGATGTAATAGCTACAGATGGGGAAATAGATTATCAGATAGTTGTACTCTGGTCTGTATGAAATGATATGTGTATACGTATACGCAGTATACGTAAACATTGATATATGATATACGCATACTCTTACGAACCAACAAATCTGCTTGTCATCTATTGATTGTGTTTGTGTGAATAGATTGAATTATTGAATAGACCATGATCCACGTGATGCAGAACAGCCCTTGGATATCGAGCGACCCGCCACGATCAGCTCTTAGACCAGGGCTACGACAACTATTACAAAGGAAAGGGCAGCAAGGCCCTCAGCCGTTGTTGGCCCTCACAGTGGATGAGGAAGAAAGATGTGGCAATGTGGTACCCCGAAAGATGGAGCTGCTCAAGTGACGTTTCTTTTCCAGGTATGACTCAGGACTTTGCGACTGGTTGGTGAAGCAACACAATTGGAAGCACAGAGCTTTTATTTCTTTTGAATTGTGATCGTATTCTCGTGTGGGACGGCTCGGGCCTGTCATTTCTGTACGTAAGCTTTTGGGGTCTACTCTCTCATTTTACTGAGTCAAATTTACAGAAATTTACAGAACACAGACTCAGAAGCGTGTGAAAAGACCATGGAACAAATCATGACAAAACCATCCCCAAGTCTCCTAGAAATGTTGATCCATGGCCACTTACACCGGCACTATCAACTAGACACCTTCCGGATCAGCCACCCCAAGGCCGAGAGTCTTCGCCGCGTGCGTCAGATCAGCTCACGCCAGAGGCGATGACGACCGCAGTTGCAAGGTATAGCCAGCTGCAGCCCATTCGAAGAGATTGGAATCGGACCAACCAGACATGGCAGGGTAGAAACAACAAAGTCATGAAACAACATGATGCAGCACAGTTGGAAAGGTATAGGACAAAGTTGGGTGATCAACCAATCCTTGGCCTTTGTCGGTCTTGGGCGGGAGACACATTTTCTCGTCATGCTGCTGTGGGTCCCACAGTTTTGGGCGAGCCACTTGGAGAAGGATTTGATCACATTTGTGCGTCAGGACAAGCGCATGATGAAGAAGATCACGGTCGTGGCGCAGCTTGACAAGGCCGGGAAGCTGAATTTGAACCTGGAAGATGTGGTTGGAGGCTTCAAAATTCAGGGACATCCACTAATTCCTTCAAAGTTCGTGGTCTCAAAGTGGTATCCAGCATTTTTGGTTTTAGATGTGTTCACTATAACTTCAATAACTTCACCCCAAAGACATCCATCCGCCTCAGCAACATTTACCACCAAAATCATTTCTTTGTTTCGTACTGTCTTCGCGGGGTACCAACCTTATTCTTGCGAGATATACCTTGGTCTCGGCAGTTCTCCTCCAGTTTTGACAGCCCAGCCATGAACGCCCACGCGCCCTTGGGTAGTTGCCCTGTGCGCTCCAGGTGCCCAAGCCCCATCCTGCCATGCAGGGACTGCGGAAGCGGTCCACTGGAGGCGCCCAGCGATGGGACCGTCACGAAAAATGGGTCCGAAAAGCGAAGACGGTCTGACAAAAGGGAAAGCAAAGCTATTTGGCTCTGCTTTGGCGGAGTCAAATAGAATCATGAACACTATCCTTTAAGATCTTTAAGCGATACCTTTCCGAGATTGCTCACTTACAGCCAGTGAAGGAAGTAGACTATCCAACTTCCTATGTGTCTCATGGATTTCTGATGAAGTCTTATCCCCTAGATTGTTTTACGGTTTACGGGAAAATCTACAGAGAGTAAGATGATGGAAGAAAAACAAATCCTTCATATTAAAGTCACATTACCTCAATGAAGAATTCAACTAATTAGGAAGAACATGAATTACCTCACATTACCTCAATGAATTCAACTAATTAAGACTATTAAGACATCGTCAAATCCGACAATTCTCTCGATCGGATGTTGTGGATCCCATCCCCAAGGAGACACGGGCGCTTTGAGTAGTCGCTTCGCAGCCAACTTCCGTCGTTGAGGTGCCTCGGTGGTTGGCAAATGGGCAAATTTTGTTGGTTGACCCCCATGCAGAAATAGAATGCATGGAATTTCAACATCTCAATTCTGCCCCTGCTTCTGGGTACAGTACGTCTGCTTATATCCTCGTCTTTGTATGATTGTTTGAATTAGACCCAGTGTTTGTCTTTTCCTCAATCCTGTCGAGGGAACGCAACGTGTGCAGAGACATTATGTAGAGTCTACTTTCGTGGGCGCCTCTCTACTTAAAACTTACTAGCCACTCTTGCGGAGTTACTGAGCAGGGCTACAACTCCATCTTTATCCAATAAGCTTTCCAAGTATATTTGTGGGTCGTGGCCGAAACTCTTGCAGACAACCCAAGCTGGTGCTTGACGCCTCGTTGGTGTGCAACAACTTGTCACCACGACTTTACTGAGACTGGCAATGATCGTCTTTGAATCTGGATGCCAGACATATCATCCCCAGCAAGGTTTGCTCCTTGGTTGCGACAGAACAAAAATCGGGGTCTGCATTTGGGGAGATTCAGTCGACATTTCCATACACCATCATTGGTGGTCACAGTCATCCACCATTTCCAAGGGGAAATCAATGGATTTGGACCATTGGAGCCCTCCCTATTTTGGATAAACCTACGGTCAACCATCCCGTTGTGGCCGCGTAGCCGCGTAGCCACCTCACATGAAACCGAGCCTTTCCACAGCTTGTCTCACTATCACTATCTGATACTATCTGGCACCCGGGGAAAGAAGAAAATAGGAGCAGTGCACTGCGTAGCTTCTTCACAGTGGCGCAGGATTTTGACGGTCTCAGTCCACCAAATGGACGAAACCATGCTGCCAGTGCTGCCATGAAAGCCTATGTGCTGCCTCTGTGTTTCTCAAGAAAAGGGTTTTGCTTGACGAGAGTAGACCGCTCTGGCGCGTTTTAGGAAGGTAATTCTGGGATGTGCTGATATGTTTACTCAAGGTTTCCAACCCCTGGGCTAAAGAATCATTGCAAAAGGTGGGATGGTAATCCGCTATCAACAGTACTTGGATGGACACACCAACGCCTGGAACAAATACACCATATTCGCGGAATGCATTTTTTTAGACGGCTGCATGCATGGTTTTGTCCCTATCCGTTTGTGTTCGAGTTTGTTTGTTGCTTGCGCTGATTGAGTCGTGGAAGCTCGAGGAATTGCAGGACATCGGAGTTTCCATTTCAACTTTTGCATCTTGTATCATCTTAAGTATCCTATTTGGGGCTCAAAACATCTGTTTACTGTTTATGCATTTTTTTTTTTAAATAGGTTGTGTTGGTTTATCGAAAACGATGAATAAATGGACCGGACGAACAATATTTGTCCACCTCCATGGTCCTGCAAAGCCGAGCATCTCCGAGTCGTCGACGTCCTGGCTTCGAATGAGTTGGTGGATGCAATACAATTTGCAGCACCAAAACTGGGAGAGAAAACACCAAAGACGATCCTCATGGACCACTTCAAGTCGGGCTGGCACAGACCTCTGTCCATTGTTGCCAATTGTAAAATGCTCGAATTCGGTCAATAAAAAGGACATGTGGAGACGATTTGCTCGAGCGGCCGTGGTGATGCAGCAGTGTGCCTGGTGCTTGTAGCAACGATAAGGGGCACAACACGTCCTCCAACATAAGCCAAAATCATGTAAATTTATAAAGGGAGACCAGAAGTTTAGATTGTCAAAATCAGAACTTGACAATTTTTTTGGGATGCTGGTTTCAAAGGTTTCTACTTCGCAACAGGTGTTTGGCCATTTGCATCTACCGACGTCTTGGGTGAAGCCGGGAATAGGAGTCATGAGCCTATCGCTTCCCAATCAGTTCATCGGGTGTAAGACAGCAAGTTGCACAATGGTATGGTTTTCTTTCGACCTGTGCTGTAGGTGCAAACAACATCGGGAAATATGGGGAATAAAAGTTTGGGATCTAATCCAAATTTGATTTCCTTTAGTTCAAGGTTGTGAACTCGCTTCTATCATATTAATCTCTCGATGTTGTGTCCTCACAGCCTTCTAGCATGGTTGAATGCTTAACGGCTTAACGCTCCTCTTGGCTGGAGTCTTATGTGAACATCTCACGATTCTTTCGGCGCTGATGCTTTGGAAGTTTTGGAGGCCACGTTCCGCACGTTCGACTCGGGTGGTCTGATTCGGGGCATGACGTGATATAACGACTGGTAGGATCTGGTAGGGATAATGCAACAAACAAAAGGGAGAACTTTGCTGAGAAGGCAACCAGTCATCATAGTGTTGATTCTTGATAGTGCCAATCATCACATCCTGTGGCCAAATCTTTTGGGCCCTTCTTCCAGGCTGAGGCAGCTTGGCTGTTGTTCTGGTCAGTACTGTGTATTACATAACTTGATATACTCCCAGTGGTAATAGCCATCATATCCGCCAGTATTCTTAGTTGGCTAATCGGTCTGCAAATCTTGTGTGCTGAACGTTGCCATGGTGATCCTGACTCGCCCAACTTACAAATCTGGATCAACTTTTTTTTGGTTGGCTGGTGGGTGGATTTTGCATAGCCATGAAGAGGTAAGAATATCCCATTAGAACACATTAGACATTACCATTGAAACAATCATTGGCTATCTAACAGGAACCGGTTATCTCAGTAACTAGCGGCTGCCAAAACACCTGCACCAAAATCTCCAGGTGACATGTCGGGCCCGTGTGGGTGCTCAGTGAGAAAAGCAGGTAGTTGACAATTGGCAAATTGCTCACATCGGCTCGAAGGTTTTTGGTCCCCATATCCAATTCCATTTTCGAATGGCTTGCAATAATTCTGGGGGGTTGGCTAGTCAATTTTTCTTCCGGAGGGTGATCAGAGATCCACAAATCGGAAATGAGACGTCATGAAAAAATGGGTGACTCTTGGTAGGCCCTGGAGTGTAAACCAGAAACCTGGAGCTGCCAATGTTTCACCGGTTGGGTCCATGCCCTGAAGAGGATCATCAAAATCATCAAATGGCCGGGGGTTAAAATCAAGCATTCTGAATAGGTAGAGGAATGGTAGAAGAATATCATCAGAATATCCCACACCAGTCCTTTTTCTTTCGGGTCCAGGTATGTGACGTGAGTGAACCCCCCCAGTTGGTCCCGGATGTGCTGGCCCAGGCCTCCCTTCTTCATGCAAGGCTAGGGGCTTTGGAGATTTCAAGCAGCGAATTCGTCACCAGAACTCTGTTGGTCTACTTGAAAGATCTTGAAAGACATCCACTATATCCAGGATAGGTCTCCTGTGGAAATAACATGAAATAAGATGAAATAAGATGAAATGAGCCTTTGGAACTTGTTCGTTGGCTTCGCGTAGATTTTCATGGTTACGGCACAGGAGTGGTGAAGACTATTCTGTTGAGGAATCTGAAGGGGAACAATAATGATACCAGTACAGTTTTCCTTCGAACAAATGATATCTATTTGGGAAGCCCATTGAAGCACTAGCTTTGGATGTGCATAGGAGAACATACTGTGCACAACTGCAGCCTTTAGGATGTGGAAGGCCAGTCACTGCATCGCTAAATGGGAAGAACTTTCATCCACTTGTCCGCCAACCAGTAGAACCAGTTATGTCCAGTTTCCCTTCCCGCCACCAGCAATCTGTGCTTCAACAGCTTTTTTGCAGGCCAGGGTTTGGACACCCAGAGATGTGTAGCGTGGTGCGGGAGATTGCAAAACACACGCACACAGGGGGACCGGATGCAAGCTGCTGCTTGCATTTTTGGGCCTCAGTCATTTTAATGCTTGAAACGGTCGAGGGCATAGCCAATTTACAACGATGCTGCATGCTGAGTTGGTAGGGTTCAGATCATCCCCAACCAATTTTAACTTGATGAAATCATTTTAAATCCAAGACCCGCACTGGGCCTTTTCATGGCATTTCGATCCATTCGCAGACCAACCCCATCAAGCTGTCAACTGTCTGATGGTTCCCATGCAGGCTTACTGCGGGGTATTGTGGGGAATTCCAGTTCATCATCACCACCACCACCGTCATCACTTTCATGCTGGGGGATTGTTGATCAATGTCGATCATAATATATAGTAATACAAAAGACTCATTTTTATTTGCCAACACGCTATCTTGTCTTGTGAGTACAATGCTGCTTACTTCACATCTCAGGTTTTGATCCCATGCAGATGCTCTTTCAAGGTGGCTTAGGCAGGGCGTGCGGGATCATGAAGTGGTCAAATGCATTTCACCAACCATTTGTTTTCACCAACTGATAGCCACCCTATTTTTGAGTTACGATATGTTTGCCGCGAGGATCTTCTCTTTATTTTTTTGATAAACTCTAACTGAAGGAGTTCGACTAAACATTCAGGCAATGCCGATCCGCGCATCATCGAGCAACTCTTTGCTGCAGCCGGTGCGGGGATGAACCCCTTTGAGCAAGGCGTTTGGGCTGGCGCAATCAGAAATGTGGCGATGCTTCGAACTTATTGATAAAGGGATCAAGGCAGAATTTTGGATAAACAATTCATGATGACTAGGGGCCCAGTCGCTTTGTACACTCGAACTTGGAGATAGAACTCAGACAGAGGGGTTCTTCCGATTGGTCTTAGAATTCTTGCATTCTATGTTCAATTTTTTGGATCCTGGTATATAGATCTTTCCTCCGTTTTGCCCAACCTCTTTCGAGGCTTTGAACGAGCAGGAGACCCAGATCCAAGATCCTTGGCATGAAGGGACACATTTTGAGTGGAAGATTTTCTCCAAGTTTGATATTCCTTTTTCCAGGCACAGGTCAAAAAAGATTATGAAGCTCCAATTCTTAATGGTTCAACAAGAACAACACAACAACCATACAAAAAACCATCTGTGGTTGCAACAGTTTCATGCCGTGGTAAACTCTAGAAGTCGTTGGGCTTTGGAGATGCTTATGATGCTTAGCAGGTTCATTGAGATAACAGGGTTGGCTTAAATGTAAATATATATATAAATAATAGAAACACATGGAAACTATGTCTTCGCTATCCTCAAAAGGAGTCTTTCCTGGGAAAAAATCACATTGTGGCAAGTCTGGAATTGGATATTTGGAGCAAGTAGCCAAGTGTATTAATATGATTTTCAGGCGTATTTGAGACAAACACCAGCTCGCTGCTTAGTGCCAAGTCGTGTTTTTTCTCTTTTTGCCCATAATCTATATGGGTATGGGTCAATACCTATAGATACATTTGTAGTGGGATGAACATCCATTTACCAGCTATTTTGGGGTTCACTAGGTACCAGGGTTTTGACCATATATACTGAGGTTGAATAAATCTCTGCAGACAATTTCGATTCGAGGTCAAATTGTGAACTCAGGGTCAACCTATGTCAACCTCATAATTTGCTTCCGGAAACATATCCAAAAACATTTGGGAAGGATCAATGCAACTTCAACCGCAATACAATTGCCCCAGGAGTTGCTGGTCATGGTTGGTGTATGCAATCAACGCTTTTGTAGGAAGACCGATGGCATTCCACAGTTGTTGATCATATAGATTAAATAAAAAAACCATATAATTATATAGATACAATTTATATGTGTGTATATTTACATACGAAACCATCGAAGGAAAGTTTAGAAGTCAAACTTCCGACAATATGGATAGATGAAGCAGCAGAGGTGGGAAGAGGCAGAGAAGAGAAGAAGTCAGAAGAGAAAGAGTCAGCAGAAAGAAGATCAAGGGGCGAAAAGTCGACAACGCTGTGTTTTTTTCCAATGTTTTGTGGCTCTGGAGGGTCGAAAAGTAGTCTCAATAAAGCGGCGGGTGCAGAGCCATATTGGGGAGACGAGAAATCAAAAATTGCACGCTGCTGCAGCGCGAAGCACATATCGAAGTCAAAATGTACAAAGCACCACATGCTCGGACCACTTTTCGATGTTCAGATGTCGAAAAAAGCACTGAGATGCTGGAATCTGACCCCCCAAAATGTGAACCCTGAATCTTTTGTTTTTGGCATGTACAATGAGGGGGCATTAAACACCGGTGGGTCACGCTTGCTAATGTTGTTCGTTTCAGATAGATGGATAGACAGACAGGCAGACAGATAGATAGATAGAAAGATAGATAGATATATAGATTGATTGGTTGATTGATTGATCGATCAATACACTTTTGAAAGAAGCCTTGCAGAATTGCTTCGTTTCAGATAGATAGATGGATAGGTTCATAGATGGATAGATGGATAGATGGAAAGATGGATAGACGGAAAGACGATGAAAGACGATGAAAGACGGATAGATGGATAGACAGATAAACAGATAGACAGGAGAGAAAACCAGGTAGAGAGATAGGTAGAGCGATAGAGAGACAGATAGAGAGACAAATAGAGAGATGGATAGATAGATGAATAAGGATAATGAGATGGATGGATAGATGGATGGATAGATAGAGAGATAGATGGGCAGGCAGTCTGCCAGTCTGCCCCTTTTTGCTTCACCATGACCGTTTTCCCTTTCTGGCACTTCCCACACATAGATGGGCAGAAGGAGAGAGAAGATGATTGCGAGAGAGAGAGAGAGAGAGAGAGAGAGGGAGAGGGAGAGGGAGAGGGAGAAAGAGAGAAAGAGAGAGAGAGAGAGAGGGAGAGCGAGAGAGAGAGAGAGACTCCCACAACCACAACCACAACCACAACCACAACCACAGCCACAACCACAACCACAACCACCTCTCCTATAGTTTCCTATCAACTTCCGCCACCGCCTTGTGCGGTATTGCTGGTATATTTATGTAAATGTACGTTTATCCATTTTTTTGATTGCTTCGCTGTGGTTCCGTGTCTGTGGGACATGGCCTGCACACTGAGGAAAAAAGGAAGCGCTCGGGGCCCAGGTGGTCGAGCGTTAGGTGAAACTCACAGCCAAGGTGGGTTTACTACCAATTCTCCAAGGAAACATATTTTCCAGAAAAGGTCAGAAGGTTTGCCACGTTTGCAGCATCTTGCCCGAGGCTAGGCGCTTCCGCCTCCACTTTGAGAAATTTGCCCAGGGTCAAGGCGTTGGCTGCGTTGGCCATATCTTCGAGATGAATATGTCCTAAGGCTTTCCGTATGTTGCCTAGGTAATGATGTTCTGTTGCTTTTCCAAGTTTTGATTATATAAAGAGATTGGAGGGGATTTTTTTTGGCAATTTCCGTCCTAAAACATGCCTTTTTCCACAGTTGACCCTTCTCTAAATGACGAAAAAAACAGGACAACAACAATACCGGTAAGAACCAAATTGGTGCAGGTCACAGGCTACGACATCGCGGCGAACGCCGGGGAACCTGGATACCCTCGATGCTTTATCCAGGAGGGTCGGACCATGCAACCATTGGGAATTGAGATGTCCCCTAGCCCCTAGCTACTAACCAGACAGGAAGGGGTCATTTTTTTTTTCAATCCCTTGCCCATGACCTCCAATGGTTACTGTACAACCCCCATAACTTTGAAAAACCAATCTCAGCATTGATTCTTGCATTTGCAATGTACATTCCAGTAAACTGTCAGTTCCAGGACCAATCTTGTTTGTTCTCCGAGCATGGTATGGTTTTGGGTCTGGGGATCTAGGGATCAATTGCGTGACTTCGGAAAGCTGCGACCCCAAACCGGCCCAGAGTTTGACACGAGATGTTTTGTTACATGTATCTTCCAAATCCATTTTTTTGCTCACACATGAGTTTTCAACCACATATGTACGTATATATGTATATATATATATATGGTACCCCCCCTGAAACCTACCTTTTTGGAATATTCATCAGATGGTTGGGTCAAAAGGGGGTTACCTTACATACACGCTAAGGGCATTATATATATATATTCTAATAGTGTAATAAGTATGCTATTGAGACTGATTGAACTTAACTTCAATGTTAGCATTCTGGGAAGAATGCGTTCAGAATGCATTCTCTGCATTCTGGGAAGAATGCATTCAGAATGCATTCTCTGCTAAAACCAAGAACCAAGAACCAAGATGCCCCCAAGACTCCTGAGCAAATCTAGGTTCGAACCAAAACCAAGAACCAAGAACCAAGATTCCCTCAGGACTCCTAAGCAAATCTTGGTTCGAACCAAAACCAAGAACCAAGATTCCCCCAAGACTTCTGAGCAAATCTTGGTTCGAACTAAAACCAAGAACCAAGATTCCCCCAGGACTCCTGAGCAAATCTTGGTTCGAACCAAAAGCAAGAACCAAGAACCAAGATTCCCCCAGGACTCCTGAGCAAATCTTGGTTTTTGGTTCTTGGTTTAAAATCTAAGATTCCCAAAAGACTAGATAAAGAATGCATTCTGAACGCATTCCTGCAACCAAGAACCAAGATTCCCCAAAGACCCCTGAGCAAATCTTGGTTCTTGATTCTTGGTTTTAAATCTAAGGTTCCCCAAAGACTGCTGAGCAAATCTTAGTTCTTGGTTCTTGGTTTTAAATCTAAGATTCCCCAAAGACTCTGGGCAAATCTTAGATCTTAGATCTTAGATTAGGGAAAGAATGCGTTCTGAATGCATTCTGAATGCATTCCTGTGGAAATGCGTCCGTCTTGGGTTTCCCTTAAGCAGATGGGATTGATTCAGCTACCATGAAAAAGTTTCAACTTTGGGTCTTTTCCCCACGCCTGAAAAATAAATGAGCACACTGTGTCAAAACAATGTTGCATTTTCTTGAAGGAATGCCCCACCATGTTTAAGGGCACTGTCAATCTCACAAACGTAGCATTTGTGATGTTTTTGTTTAAGCAAAGACGGCTCACATTTGTTCATTTCAAGTATACACAATTACTGTCAAAACATTAGGGCGTACTGACTCTAGAAAGCACAATGTAGCAGTACTTGTGCCACATGAGCAGCATGTTCTTTTAAATATCAAACTTGTTTTCCAACAAATATAGTGTCACTTAGAGAAAAACATGTATGTTCTTCAAAGTAATGGCTACATTTCTGAAGATATTCTTATTTGATTTGAAGAGATACTGCATTTGATTGGAAGATGCCTTGTATGTTGCAGGGACTGTTTGTGCAACGGAACGTGTTTCTTCCTTCCAGAAGTATTGTACTTAGTACGTTATGAAATGGGTCTGTGAATTCAGAATGCATATTTACATGTTGGGAAAAAACATTGATTGATCGAAATGAAGAGATATATTTTCAAGAGAAGTGGCTTTCTGCAAAGGAATGCTACCTATTGAAAAGGAATACTCTTTTTGCCTAAGGAATGCTACACCCTTTGAATGAAAGTGTCTGTTTGTAAAGCCTGCTCTTGTCACTTAGAATTGGTTCTTCAAGAGAAGGATGCATGCTTGATCGTCTCTTGTAGCCATTTACAGTGTTTTCACTGCCTTTTTCAGGTTCGGGGATAAGACCCAAAGTTGAATGATCTTTTTCATGTGGGTTGAATCACTACTTAAGGGAAACTTTGCAGAGAGGTTGAGGTACTTTGAGGTACGTAAATTATACTTAAGACATAGTTTGGAAGGGGTAC
>Ga0126342_10012233_pt1 | contig 15313 bp, 14 predicted proteins | sample Cyp1metagenome_FD_92528 | JGI IMG/M metagenome (GOLD analysis project Ga0126342, IMG submission 92528) | Coral microbial communities from Lord Howe Island, Old Settlement Bay, Australia - Cyphastrea 1 metagenome | ecosystem: Host-associated > Invertebrates > Cnidaria > Coral ...
CGGGGGCCTTCCTTCAAGGCGATGACATGGAGGAGGAATTGTGGTGTCGTCCCGTGAAGGAGATCACCGATGCGTTAGGACTCCCAGAACACACTCCAATGTTGATGCGTAAAGCTGCTTATGGACTCGTTCAAGCACCCCTCCAATGGTTTTATACTATCAACAACTTCCTGGGCAACTTGGGTTACAAACAACTTCAAACTGAACCATGCTGCTGGGTTTGGGTGGACACAGAAGGACAGTTGAGATCCATTGTCCACTCACATGTCGACGATCTGATGTTTGGAGGCAGAGAGGATGATAGTATTCACCATGGTCTTCTTGACCAATTACAAGCACGATTTAAATGGGGTAGCTGGGAGGATAGATGTTTTGTACAATGTGGCATTGAGGTAGTTCAAAATGAGGACTATTCCATTGACCTCAAGCAAAGTAACTTCATCAACGACATTGAAGAGATTTATCTTTCCAGAGACCGCAGTCGCCAAACAGGACAACCAGTGACAGAAACGGAAAAAAAAACAAACTACGAGGAGCTCTTGGCAGTCTGGCTTGGGTATGTGGTCAAACATGTTTTCCCTATGCAGTTGACACAAATGTCCTGGTCACAAACATTCCTGTTGCAACAGTAGAGCATATTCTTCATACCAACAAGGTTATTCGAGAGGTCAAAAAGCTGAAAGATGTCGCATATCGTATTCAGAATTTTCCGGAACATGAGGAGCTGGAATTGTTTTGTTGGGCCGATGCAGCGTGGGCCAATAGGCCAAATGGCACTGATTCCACTGAGGGCATCTTTGTTGGCATGTCAACTTCTCGTTTACGACATGGTTTTGAAGAAAATGTATCTCCTATTCAGTGGCGTAGTGGAAAAATAGAACGCACATGCCGAGCTCCAGCGTGTGCTGAGGTGATGGGCTGTCTGGACGGTGAAGATGAACTCACTTTTCTGCGGCTTCTACGGACTGAAATGCAAGGGTACACTATCAACACTAGTAAGATCGATGAATCCATCCAGTATACCAAGGGCATGTTAATCACAGATGCACGCAACCTCTTTGACAAACTGATACGACCAACAGCATCCGTCAAGGGCGCAGAAAACGGTCTTCAATAGAAGCTCTTAGTCTTCGCGAAAATCTTGAGAGGGGAACAGCTGACATCCACTGGGTGAACGGAGCAATGATAGCAAACTCTTTGACCAAAACAAAAGAGAAGGGTCAGCTCATGTTGTACCTGGCCTCAGGATTTCGATGGAAGATCGTCTTCGACGAGAACTTTGTCTCCGAAAGGAAGAGGAAGCAAGCAGGCTGTGATGCTTTTGAAACCATGCGCGCACAAACACACACAAAACAAGGAGAAGGCAGGATCTGGGATTCCACGTCAGTTCCAGGAAAGTGAAAACCACTTTCATTTAATTTATAAAGGGGGACCAATGTGAATTTCATTCCAGGTTCCTTCCACGTGACATTAGGTTCAGATGCGCCCCCAGGGTTGGTAGAAAGAATCCGGTTGTCTGCAATTTCATATGTATATATAACGATAATAGGTTCAATCCCATTAAATCCCTACATGTATATAATCCCTATTTAACCGCTGGCTATATATATATTATATATATATACATATTATGTACATTGCCAATCTTAGATTCCCTGCAAAAAGTTGAATCCTTACTAGACTCAGTAAACATTCCCATCGAAAAAATTGAAATCACAAAAGATTAAAGAATTAAAGCACCCATCCAGTTGGTTAACCTAGATATTCTGTATATGATATAGGTATATAATCCCTATATTTGTTTAACCATGGTATATCTATATATACATAATAGTAATTAAACCAATGGATTATCCCATTAAGTCCAATAATAGGTATATCCCTATTTAACCAATGGTATTTAACCAATAGGTTTAATCTCTATATATGTACTAACTCCTATATATTATGGTATTTAATATAGAAGGCTTATATCCTATATATCGGATTAATTTATAAGCCTAATCCTACAGGATGGGGCCCTCCAATTATAAGTTGGCTTAAAACCCCATCCAAATATAGTTATTTGCGTATCATAAACCATAGTTATTGGAGTTATAAACCAACTGAACGCTATCGACTGGGGGCCCCATCCTGTAGTAAATCCTACTTGGTGGCTCATCCCACTTAGTAAGTGGATTATAACCCCAGTTATAAGTGGATTAACTCTACTTATCCCATTTATAACTGGGGTTATAATCCACTTACTAAGTGGGATGAGCCACCAAGTAGTAAATCCCACTAAATAGGGATTTCACCATTGATCTGAAGGCTCCGCACCGGGCTTCGTCGGAGAGGTCACGGAACGTTTGAATCCTCGGAAACTTACGATGCCGCGATGAATTTCCGCAGAAAACCAGGTGTTTTGATCGGACAAAAAAAGAACTGAATTCATGGTGATTGAAAGGGGTTTAATGGAATTTTATGATGATATGAATGGGATATTAATGGTATTCAATGGTGATTCAATGGTACTTCATGGTGATTTGATGGTGGTTCAATGGGATGTTGATAGCTAAGTTAGTTTAACAACAACTTGGTGAATTCTAACGAGTTTATGGGGGGAATATAGCAATAGTTTATGAGGTTTATAAAGCAACTATTGTTAACTATCTATCAATGAATCTATATGATCTGGATGTCTTTGAAAATTGCTCAGGAGTTTCCAATGGTTTTTTCATGGCCACTTTGGAGTGCATATCGGTATTACTTGAATCGACACGCCGCCATGTTTCATCAATATCTATGTCTCATCAAATCGATTCAGAGTAATAGTCATTTGAAACAAATGCTCAACATGGTAAAATGAAAAATAAACCAAAAAAAGATGGCCCCGCTTGGCTAATCTTCCCGACAATTCCATACATACTATTGGGCTCTATTATTGGGTTTGACGCTAAAATGTTGATGGCTGTGCATTTTTTTACGAAGTAACGTGGGGATATCACCAACTATGATGGGATATCACGAAACATAAGCACTCAAAATATTGCTGGGTTGTTGTAGCAATCTTATGTTTGATTTACAAAACACTTCGTGGGTAAATTAAAATACTTCACAGGCTGGAAATTTGAAAATGTTGACAATTTCTCGGCTGCTTACCCTTGTTAAGTCTGATGCCGCCAGCCAGTGGGGTGGTTCCAAATCATCTAGAATCTAGAAATCATGTTTCGTAGATGATAGATGATTTAGAACCACTTCGTGTGAAACTACCATAGTTGGGAAATCATTCGTAGTTGGGAAACTATCATAAATCCAAAAGACTTCGGACTTCGTGTGATTTATTTCGGACATCGGAATCGTCACGGGGGCCATGGTAACTTTCTTACGAAATTTCTGCGCAGGGGATAGGGACCATGAGCAGGCATACCAGTTACTAATTATTTCAGATGTCCAAGTGTTTTTAACACATATCTATACATATCTTAGATATCTTTCTACTGATATCTAATGATATTCTTTTTTTGGCCTGCCCAATCACCATGCTTGATGCAAAAGAACAACCACCTTTGTTGGATCAGCCAAAAAAGTTCATCCAGCGCTGGTTCTACCCGACATGTCGTTTGTTTTGAAACCAACCATATATAAGAAAGGCCCCCATTTGCCAGCCACAAATTGGTTGGAACCAAGGTGATGTAACTCTATTTCTGCTGGTTGTAACCTTTGTTACATTAGGATTTAGATGGGTAGAAGTCTGTGTCGCAGGGTGTAACTTATGCCTTTTGTAGGAACATCCCAGTTGACAACAGCATTTTCTGTTGATGGATTGCTGGTCAGCACAAGTTCACAGTTGCTTTTCGTATGCTCAAGTGATAAAGGCATACCAACGCCTCGTCCATTTGAGGATTAAACTGACTGAACCATGCAAATGCTGGAAACTTCTAATTTCACGCATGGATGGATATTCATGGATAGTTTCCATATATCGGTTTAGATCTCCATACTTAAGTACTATCTACAAATACATCTCTAAATACTGTGGATGTTTCTGAGGGTTACCACCATCATCACTTGATCACCATGATCACCACGATCACCATGACGGCTTCTTCAGTCCCTTTCTTTTCTCTGGGCTGAGAACCTGCAACTGAGCTATCGAAATATTTAAACCTCCAGTTTTAATGTTTAAATCCTTATTATTAATGCTTAAATCCCCATATTTTCCATTGTTCTTGGTCCGGTTTTTGTGTCCGAGCGTCCATAGTGCTCTGGCGATGGCAACTCTGGCAACTCTAGCAACTCGCACGCCAAACCCGCAGTCCCGGGAAGTGCGAGTTGCTTGCCTCCGCGGTGTCGGGGTCTCTGACAGTAGAGCCAAGCGATTTGATCAGTGGCAAACCATGGACTGGTGTGTCCATGAATGGTTGTGATTCTCTCTGTTGATGTGAAACCAACCGAAGAAAATGCATACCTGTAATTCAATTCAGTGATTACACTTACACATACATTACCAATATTGAAGGGTAAAGCCATCCTGCAAACACTAGTTGGGTGTAACGAGTTTGTGATGCAGTCCACCAAGTTTGGTTGAAAAAGAAAGAAACATTATCCCGGCAAGAGACCCCAAACAGTGTGGGGGGAGTAAAAAGATAATGTATTTTAATGTTGATGATGATGTTAATTAATGTGGACGATGATGGGTTTTAATGTTGATATTGATGTTGATGATGACGATGATGATGGTGGTGATGATGATGATGGTGATGTTGATGATGGTGATGAAGAGGATGAGGATGAGGATGATACTGATGAGGATGAGGATGAGGATGAGGATGAGGATGAGGATGAGGATGATGATGATGATGATGATGATGGTGATGGTGATGGTGATGGTGATGGTGATGGTGACCGTGATGGTGATGGTGATGGTGATGGTGACGGTGATGGTGAAGGTGATGGTGGTGATGGTGATGGTGATGGTGATGGTGATGGTGATGGTGATGGTGATGGTGATGGTGATGGTGATGATGAGGATGATGGTGATGATGATGGTGATGATGATGATGATTATGATGATGGTGATGATGATGGTGATGATGATGATGATGAGGAGGAGGAGGAGAGGAAGATGATGATGTTGAGGAGGAGAATGCTGAGGAGGAAGACCGATCCCAAGACCGGGAAGCACACTTTGTGCGAGCCTGCGCAGTCGAAATGCAGACGGACATTGCACAACAGCCATTTTGAATGGAAATTTAAGGAAAAACGACCGGGGACACCTCCGGGGACATGGTTTTGTGCGAGCCTGCGCAGTCGAAATGCACATGGACATGATGTCACAAGAGGCATTTTGCGCGGCAATTTACAGGGAAAATGCCGAACCCGTATCCCCTGACACCCGTTTTGTGCGCGCCTGCGCAAACACATGGACATGTCACAAAAGGCATTTTGCGCGGAAATTTACAGGGAAAATGCCGGACGCTTCCGATACAACCTCGATTGAACACCGGGCCTTAACACCTACCGTAAGAACCCCTCAGTGTGGACACACTGTTGGGGGAATCATAACCCAATCATGAAGCAGCCCAACGTCTGAGAAGGTCACTCTCAAATCAACCAACTTGAATATCTTGTGTCTCCGACCCACTTCTATTTGGGAAGAGGGCTAAAATGACCAGCAGCTGGAAGCTTTGGTTTTGATCCGAAACATTCCTCACATTTTCACGGCACAGATGTTCACTTTTTTTCAAGTCATGTGGTAAACCCAGTAGTCGGTCACCCTGAAAAAATAGAGGTTGGTGCATTGGGTATACCCCATTCTTTGGGATGATGTTTATTATGAACCCCCGTGGCTGGGTTGGTAAATGGGATGCTGCGGCAGGGTTTACCACGGGCGTCAATCAACTTTGGGGTCTCAGAAAAAGATCCCAAAGGCGCGGCTATTGGAATGGCTATCTTTGGTTTCCAAAGCGGCAAAAAGACCTGGCCTTTTTGTGGCCATTTGCTGCTTTAAGATGGGGAAAATCGCTGGGAATTTCAGTGGGAATGGAAAATTGGGAGTGTAATGGATGATAACTAAATTCCCACTAAAATTCCCACCTTGATTTTAACAATGGGCATAAAATTCCAATAAAATTACCAATAAAATGGGCAGCAACTTGATTTTAACCAACCTTGATGCAATGGATTCAAGAACAAAAAAATGCAGGATTTTTTAATGTTACCCGTAGGTACAGGTGTTTCCTGAAAAACCACTTGTCTGTGGAATCATTATGTTGCAATTCTTGGTGAATGTCTTAGCCCTAATTTTTTTTCAACAGCCATTATTGTTCGTACTTTCTTTCCAGAGGTTACGAGGTGTTTCCATGCTTTTTTGTGGCTTTGGAAATATGGTTCCTTTGAAAATCCATTGGTTAATCATAATTTCCCCTATAAACAAATGGCAGTGTGTCAAAACCTTGTACCCCTGGTGAACATCAAAATAGCTGGTAAATGGATGTTCATCCCCCTAAAAATGGTATTCATAGGTATTGATCCATACCCAAATGGCCATTTAGAAGGTATAGCCCATCGTCATCAGGGTCCCGGGTTGAACCCCCCTAACCCTTGAGCCTTCAGGACCTTCGTCAATCTTCCCCTCGGCGCCTCCCAAAAGAAACCATTTTTCCGTGGAGAATCGGCATTTAATGATCAAGAACCTTGATAAACCACTTTGATAAACCATATCACTTAAACTTCAAGTCACCACTTGGATTTCATGCAACCATTGAGAGTTGGATTGGCATTTACCGGAGTTTACCCGGCCCGGTAAACAGTTTGAACACTTTGAACACTTTGCGAACTTGAAGTCATGGCCGCAGTCGAAATAGTGGATTTACCCCATTTTTTTCGCATGGTGGATCTTTCCATGGTTTTTTGGGACAACGTTTTTTCGCTGGGCCGGGCAACATCAAGATCATTGGCATTGAAAACAGTAATTTTTTCGACAGCAAAAACAGAGGTTTCATCACCAAAAAGGAAGAACATGGAGAATGCTATGGAAAAGAACCGAACAAGTACACACATGTATATATATATATATATAACTAGAAAAAAATGAGAAAAGTATGGTACAACCGACCTGTTGGATGCTTCAGCACACGCAACTCTTCATGCAAACATATGTTGAGGGATATCCACGACCCAAAGCCATTGACTTTCCTACTTCAACATCCCGAATGAGACAATGGCGGGATTCTCACTTTTTGGCCGGCGGGGATGAATACAAGGCAACATCAAATTTTCAAGTCCAAAATGATCTACTCCAAGAAATTGGATGCAATGGATGCTGAAATACCAAATGCCTTGGTGAACGCATACCTTGGATTTTTGGGGAAAACAAAAGCAATATCCTACCCTCTGGTAAACTAACATAGCTGTAGAGAATCACCATGCTATTAGTGGCTAAATCAACTATTTCTATGGCCATTTTCAATAGCTATGTTGACATAACCAGAGGGTATATCCCATTAATATCCCATTGAATCAGTATAAAATCCCATTAAATCACTATAAAATCCCAAAAAAACCTACAAGATTCTACAAGACCACCAACTCCACCAATCCCCGCATCCTTCGTGCTGCGGTGATGCTACTTTCCATGCTTCCACCGTCGCATTCTTTGTGGCGCGGCAGAAGCCGCGGCGACGGTTGCGGCGCCGGTTTTCACCTCGGATACCGTTGTGATCTTCCAACGCTTGTGCCATCAGATCTCACGAACCCATGGCCTGGTTATTTAACATAGCCATGGAAAATGGCCCATTTATAGTGAGTTTTCCCATGAAAACACCTCCATTTATTTAGGGTATTTTCCATGGCTATGTTAGATAACCATCTGAGCCATGGTCGTCCTACTCACAAAAAATGGTTGATGGTCATCCCATCCATAATAAGAATCCAAAAATAATGGTTATGAAATAAATCCCGAGTGGAACCATTGGATGACTAGCCCCGTTTTTAATGGTTATTAACCATGAGTATTGACCACAGCTCATCTGGTTATCTAACATAGCCATGGAAAATCCCCTAAATAAATGGAGGTGTTTTCATGGGAAAACTCACTATAGATGGGCCATGTTCCATGGCTATGTTAAATAACCAGAGGGTAAAATGTATGAAACCAACTTCATCAAGCGGTACATGTAACCCCCCATTTTGAGAAACACCAAGAGGGTGAAAATGATTTAGTAGATTTACATTTCATGATGACCCGTAACAATAAATCCAGCAGCTTTTTTTAATCGTTGACATTGGGTTACCGTCCCTGTGAGCAAGTGGATAAGCATCACACCATGACGACCGAGCCACCGAAGCATGGGATCAACCCAATTTCAAAGGGATACTCTACAGGAAACCCCTGTTTTTTGACATGAAGCGGGGTTCCCCTATTTGTTTCCTGAAAGAATTTTGAAAGTTCCATTGATTGTTGCTAACCGCCTGTGAACCAACACAAGTTCTCCCGCAGAAACGAAACCCTCACTGAGTTCAGCCACTTACTTTGGGGTCCCTGTCTGGTACTGGTACTGTTGGATACAGCCTGTTGAACAATAAATCAAATTCATCAAATAAATAAGTAAATAAGAACCCAAATCCCACTGGACACTGCAAGAAACTGCACTCACCTGACCACTTGCAAATTCTTGAAATTGGAGTCAAGTTGGGCCAAAGTGGGTCACTTGTTTCTAGTAGTGCTTGTTTCGAAAAATGAGAGCGTTGCAGACCTCCCAAGTTAGGTGGCCAAGTTATGTGGGTCACGGCCGGTCACCCGATTTTTCCATGTTTTCTCCAATTTGTCCAGGTCGTAAATGGATTGATGGGCAATTTACCCAAGGAATGTTAGTTAAAAAAAACTCGGAACCACTTCCTGGAATTCGGAATCTATATGGGTGGTCTATTCTTGTCAGTCACTACTATCCATTGTTAATCACTATTATCCATTATATACTGCCATTATATTATTACCCATTGCTAATCAGTATCAATCATTACCAATCACTATTAATCATGATTAGCCATTATTGACCATTATTAACCATCAATCATGGGACCCCTCTAGTTGGTTGACCTAGTTTTATTATTGCTTTACAAAACAATATGTCTCCATGGCACGTCCCCAGCTCCGAGCCACTCTTGCGCCGCGAAAGCTCGCCATAAGTGCAACTGTGGCAATGCCTCGCCCAAAGGAACTGGCTGAAAGTATGGGTCAAACGACATCAATGGACTACACCTATGGCCCTATGGTTGCGAACTACTGCAAAAGGATGGTAGAAAGCCCCAAGCAAAATGGGCAAAAACCACCTATCAACTGCAGGATTTCGCAACCATCCACAGTATGAAATCTGTCGAGATACATGGTGCCCTCGTGGTTTTGGACTGCCAGCAGGGGCCCTACTGTTCAACCAGAAGGGTTTGGTACCATTGGGGGATGTACCCCTAAATGGCCAATTGAAAATGGGGATAATGATGATTCAGAGTACCCCTCAAATTTTCAGACACACCCCATAATTTTGTAATTTTGATCATGTGATTTAGATCCGCCTGAACCACAGAATCTGTTGTTTTCCCGCCGGATCCTTTTCCCAGTGCTTGAGTTCTGGACAGTTTTACCTTCATCTACCCTCTGGTAAACTAACATAGCTATTGAAAATGGCCATTCATAGTGAGTTTTCCCATTAAAAATGGTGATTTTCCATAGCTATGTTAGTTTACCAGAGGGTAAATGTCCAAACCACAGTATGAAGATCCTTACCCTCTGCTGAAATCCAAAAATCTGGCAATCAGAAATCCGAAAAAATCCTGGAAAATCATCTATAAATGAGCGAATAAAAAAAAGCTGGCCACGCTAGATCGATGGAGGCTGTCCAACCAGTCGTGTTGATCTTTCGACGTGTGCAATCTGGCTGATGAAAAGTGCAAGTCCACTTAAAGGGCACCCGGTTTAAGCATGGAACAAATTCATCACAAAGATGGGACTTTGCCAGATAAAGCAAACATCGAAAAAAAAAAATCAGGTCCATTTCAGCCCATTTCATTCAGCTACCCGAGAAGTGCAGTCCACTTTCTTCATCCCCTTCTGGTTGAGTGCGGGAATCCGGGTTCATAGACTATTAATGTTCATGAAAAACCAAGTTGTATTGACATTGGTCCTAATCCTCCAATCATCATTCAGGGTTTCCTCACTTTTAAGGGGTCATCCCTCCATTTTTTCTGGTTGATATTGTACTAAGTCTACATAGCTAGTATAGATCTTGGTTCCGTTCACACCAGTATGGATCGCAACTTGGATGGCCGCCTGTTTTACCACCAGTTCGAGGTGCAGTTCCACTTCATAAGTTGGAAAAGGATGGAAAGGGGGCCATAGGGCCATAGGGGCCCAACGTTACTGCCATGTGGTTTTCACCCACATTGTGAATGGGGCCATCATCTGATCATTTCCCAATGGGATTCCCCATGGCCACCCCAGGCCCAGCTTAAAACACCAAACTTCTGGTGGAATCAGCAGAGGGTACCTGCACTCGGCTCCATTGAGGCATCCTCGGTCAGAAGAAAACACCGTCATAACTATGGAAAGATCCACCATGCTATTTTCATGGGAAAACCCACTATTTCTATGGTGATTTTCCATAGTTATGTTAAATTACCAGAGGTATAAGGGTCAAAATATGGTCCGAGATACCCTACTTGGTGCATCCCAGTTTTTGCGGCTGGGAAAACACGCTATCCCAGTTCGCTGTGATCTGTTGCCCACTTGGTGGGGCACATCTGAAGCACATCCAAGTACGTGCAGGCTCAGATCATGCTTAGTAACCCTGGTTAGAAAGTCCCGCATTCCTGAGCTACCCTCTGGTAAACTAACATAGCTGTTGAAAACCACCATGCTATTCATGGGAAAACTCACTATTTCGACTGGGCCATTTTCAAGTTCGCAAACTGTTGACATAACCAGAGGGTCATACCCATTCTATCTCCCATGGAACGTGATTCTTCGCGATTCCTGTGATCCTCCAAATAGCGAAAACGAAAACGAAAAAAATTCTGCGCCGAGTCACCACCTTTTTTCCAAAACCATGCGCAAGGTTTGCAATCGGACCTCGTGGCGCTGACCAAATTTCCACCGGAACTCCACCAGTGGCTTCCGGTAGGCTTTTTAATGCTTGGTTGGGCATCCAATCATAACTGTAATGATCATCATATGGATCTTGTAATGGTGTTTGATATCCTTGTTTATTTTATATATATATAGAGATATAGATATATAAAGATTATAAATGTAATTGTAATTCATAATTGTATGGTTTTTCTGTGATTTTCTTCATAATTCACGAAAATGTGGATTTTTGAGTCCCCTCTTTGGGGGGACGAGTGGTCGACATGTCTACACAGGGGACGGCGCATTCCCACTATTGCTTGGCTATTTCTAGTTGATTGCCATGGATCAAAAGATATCAAAAGACTACACCTCCTTTCTTGTACCCTCTGGTAATTTAACATAACTATGGAAAATCACCATTTATAGTGGATTTTCCCATTAATAGCATGGTGATTTTCCATAGTTATGTTAGTTTACCAGAGGGTAAATCATTGGGTGTGTATGAAGAGTCTTGATCTACCCTTCCATAAACCAAAACCGCAATGGAATTTATGGAAATCCCTTTCGTTCAACCCGCAAATCATCTGTAAGTGAATGTACATTGCCGTGATGAAGCTTACCGCAGGGGTATGGCTGTCGCTTCACTGAATTGCTGCATAGATCCCCAGGTTGCCAACCATTTCACAAACCATTGCGATCACCCATCAACTGGTGGCAATTCAACAAAACATCGGTCAAGTCATTCCAATCATTCGATGGTTTTTCGTGACATGTTACTATTTTCAACAGTAGTCCTAGTCCCATAGTACGGCGTAAATGGCTTGACTCTCCATAAAAACCCGTGGATTTTTGGTGGAAATCCCGTTACCAAAACGCAACGGTTCCACGAAACACCCAAGGGATCGGGCCCATGAAGGCGTGAACCGATCGAAGGGGAAGCTGCGCCCAGATTCATGGACGTCCTCGGTGCGTGTCACGGAACGGGATCCTTTTTTTTGTGACGAAGCCACAAAATGTTAGGAAAATATATGATGTAAATATATGCTGGGAATATAGGTAAATATATCATGTAATATAGGTAAATATACGGGAATCATGCTTAACACAATGTTAAGAATTGAGAACCGTGTTTTTCTTTCTCGGATTCTCGGGTGGTGCAATGGTGCAAATTCACGTATTCTTTAGAGGCGTATATCCTTTTTCCGGGCATTTCAAAGTGAATGATGTTCACAGCAAAACTTTGAGATCCGACTATTGATTCGGATCTGATACCACAAACTGCGGAAAGGTTTCAGCAACGAAAATGTGGATTTTGCCGGCAAAAAAACATGCAAAAAGAAAGCCTCGTTGGTAGGTTGGTTCCCCAGGATCCAAGATCCAAGAGTTTTCAGGTCTCAACTGGCCATCTTGACGAGCCAAAAATGATGTTTTTTGGGGAATCAGAAAATAATGGTTAATAATGGTGGTTAATAATGGTTAATAATGGTGGTTATGGTTAACCATCATGGGAATTTTAACCATCAACTGGTTGGTGGTTTGAACCCCTTTTAAAAAATATACGAAAGTCAGTTGGGACGATTATTTATTATTCCCAAGATATGGAAAGTCATTCAAAATTCCATGGTTCCAGTCACCACCAACCAGATAATTAGTTGACCTGATATCTACCTGGGTCCATGATTTGTAATAGGTCTTTTCCACAAGCACAGAAAGGGAATGTCACCAACAACCAAGAGAATTTTGTTTGAACTAAAATGGATATCTTCAAAGCAAAGATTCTACCAACTATCAATTGAGAGAATTCGCCATTTCACCAGGATTATTTTTTCTCGAACCGACAAAACGGAAGCAGGTTTTTCATGAACCAGCAACAGCGTACAACCAGTGATACAAGAATCCATTTGTAACATTTGTATGTGTCCTTTTTCAAACAATTGCAATTGGAGGCGTTTTCTGCAAAACCGATCCAAAGGTGATACTTGAAATCCGAAACATGGTACATTCCCAGAAGGTTCAGTTTCAAGCCATACTGGGGAGATCTGGGAAGACAATCAATAAACAATAATGATATATCTGGGTTTTCATGGGATTTATAGTGATTTAATGGCATTTTATAGTGATTCAATGGGATATTCCATGGTATTTCGATATCACTTTCATGCAGGAGTTCCAAAAAATGCCAACAATCGCGTTGGACCTGGCATTAATGAAAACGAACGAGAGGTGAAATGAATTCTTGACCAAATCATGCGGATTTGCTGTGCCGCAAAAGCCCTGGCAGTTGACAAATCCCACCCCAGCCGCACCCTGCTCCACTGGGAAATCAAAAAATGAAGGAAACAAAGCAGCACGAATAGTCGTGGTTTTTTTGAGCCAAAATCTTAGCGAGGTGCAGCTGGTGATCTTCTGGTCGGTGGATTCAATACGAAATGATTCAATGATGATCAACGTGTAATGGATACCGTGGAGGACCAGCAGTTAGAATATGGAAAAATCCAACTTCCGTGTTTAACGCGAGTTAAAAATTAACATAAATCCATATTCTAAAACTTTAAATAACTTTAATCTTTTTTTGGTATTCTAACTGCTGGTCCTCCACGTAAATATCAACCGTTTCCAATGCAGGCTGTTTCTACTGTTTTTCTGTCCAAGCAAATTATGTTCTATCCGCTCCAAAACGGGTCTAGTCAAATGGTCCCATGAACACGCTCATCGCGAAACATCATCCCATTTGAATGGCATGGCATTGGCATAGCTTTACAACCCAGGGGGCTAATATAACCTCATGAATGGGATAATGTCTGGATTTACGGTGGACATAATATACGTAGCTATAGTTAGATGGTGTCAAAACCTACTTCCTGTACAATTGGCGGGCCCCTTCTGTATGTAGAAATGCTTGACCACGGCCAAAACCCAGATTCCCAACCACAACAAACTTTTTGCGGTCGCAAACGGCTGCCGCAGAAGTTCAGCGCAAATCCTGAGACAGCTGTGATTTGTCTTGAATTTGAACCCACTTTGTCTGAAATCCCTGGAAAATTGCATTAAAAAAACATCTTTGGTATTCAACAGCCACTCCTTTCAGGACGTGTTGAAGGAACTGATGATGCGTAGCGGCCCACCAACCTGCATCACATCGATATTGCATCACAAATTACATCACAGTAGTCTTTCACAAAATGAAATTTTAGCACCTCATTGCACCGAACGGTAAACAAGTGGGCAAGCTGGATGGAAGGGAGGGACAAGCCGGAGACAAGTGGAAGACAAGAGATTTTTTTTGTCCCAGCGATGCGGAACTTCATTGGGAGAGGCTCTTGTGTTAGTGTTTAATGTCAGTCTCACGTAAAGTTTTATGGGGACACGTCAAGATTTAAACACTGCTCACCTCGTCCTCAACTTCAGGGAATCCAGCTCCAGCATCCAGCATCCAGTACCTAAAAAGTGCTGCGGCCAACTTCCGGGTGAAAATGCTTTGATTGGACTGCCTTCAGCCTTAGGCCTTGGCGCAAACCAGATCAAAAGGGCGATCAGGCCTCAATCATTGAAAAATGGCAGAAGCTCAATGACTCAATGGCAACACCTCGCTCCAATCCCACTGCAGACCCTTTCATGATGGACCGAAACGGCAGGCTTAACTTGCAAACCAAGCAACGCGCGACCACTTCCTGAAAATGACTCTTGGAGAGAAGCACTGCAGCACGTGATCACCGTGGCATACCCCACAAAAACTCAAGGAATACAGCAAGTCCATCTTCAATCCGGCCAAAATCCACGTAAGTCCACTGAAACGAAGTTGACAATCATCTTCAATCCACCTAGATCTACTCAAAAAAAGCTGAAAAAAATCACTAAAAAATCATCCCCCACCAACCTCAGTCTTAAATCCTCCAGATTCCATTCATATCCCATGAAACCTCCGTTTAGCCCATGAGATCCCATGAAAAACATAAAATTTCCACAGAAGATCCCATGAAATTCCATTAAATTGTCATAAAATCCCACTCAATCATGATACAATTTCTATTAAATCACATTCAATCACCATAAAATCCCATTAAATCCCATTCATCACCATAAAATCACTTTCAATCACCGTAAAATCCCATTAAATCCCATTAATCACCATAAAATCACTTTCAATCACCATAAAATCCCATTAAATCCCATTAATCACCATAAAATCGCTTTCAATCACCATAA
>Ga0126342_10012234_pt1 | contig 15313 bp, 15 predicted proteins | sample Cyp1metagenome_FD_92528 | JGI IMG/M metagenome (GOLD analysis project Ga0126342, IMG submission 92528) | Coral microbial communities from Lord Howe Island, Old Settlement Bay, Australia - Cyphastrea 1 metagenome | ecosystem: Host-associated > Invertebrates > Cnidaria > Coral ...
CTTTACTTCGGAACCTTTACTTGGAACCTGGGAACCTTGGGGGAATGGGTTTTGGAGGTGCTCCGGTCTGCTCCGAAACCTTTACTATGGCTGAAGACCCCAAAGCATTCTGCTGTTGGGGAATATTATATATTTTACATATCCTATATTATATATATTTTATTTTATATTTTAAATAAAATAGTATATTATATCATATTTTAATATAATACATATACATTATAAAATATTTATCTATTATACTATAATATAGATATACTATTATTATTATTAAAATTATTGCTAAAATTATTAATGGTTTCATTATTATATATATATTATTAATATCTATATACAAATTATTATATATATATGATGTATATATCTTATTGTTATTATTATCATTTTATGTATATATATATATACGTATATATAGTATAATATATATATATATATATATTTATATGATAAGTGGATTTTCGATCCCCAATTGTGGCTATACAATCCAACGAAGTTCACGCGATGAAAGGCCTCCAGGAGCTCCTTCTTGGGTGGCCCAATGGCCTGGCAGATCAGCAGATGCAGCAGATGTGTCACCTGGTTCATAGCTGGTTCATAGCTGGTTAATCTTTACTGGTTAATCTTTACTGGTTAATCTTTACTGGTTAATAATGGCCAGCTGGTTTTGTCAATCTTTACTGTTTTTTTCACTGGTTCATAGCTTTGGAACACTTTGAGCAAGAGAACCAACATTTTTGGAATGTGCGGCTCAAAGCTTTTGAGCTCCCAAGCATGGGCCCCGTGGGGTGCCTGCTCCAACTGCTTCAAAAGGCTCTCCTTGAAGAGACTCTCTGCTTTGTCGACCACCTCAACGGACAGACCAACCAGGGACACCAAGGGCCATAAATCATGAAATCTGCCCCTTTTAAATGCAATATAGGTATGAGTCAAAGCCCTTCTACCCTTCTGTTCACACCAAAATAGCTGGTGTTCTTGGAACACCCAGCAAATGTTATGGAAAAAATTGGTTTTGATCCATACCAATTGTTGATGGTTGGTCCCAATTATCCCCATTTCATCCCACTTTTGATGTTTACAGCCCCATTTTGGATTCTCATATATTTACCTTACCCACTAGTAATCAAACATTGCTATATAATATAGCTATCAACATCGCCCAGCAAAAGTTCGATGATATTCCCAGCTATAAACCGTCATTTAGTTCAAGGATTTCCGAGCCAGTCATGTTTGACTGTATATCCCATTGTATTCCCAATGAAAAGTCCTAGTAAAGTCCCAATAATGTCCCACATTAAGTCTCATTATATGAAAAAAAAAAAAAACATGAAAGTACCACCATTTCTAACGGTTAAATCCACCACGTCTCCCCAACCGTGGCCCGGCGGGTGCTCTCACCTGCTCGTTGAGGTCGCCGATGTGTGCCGAGCTCGGCCCGCCTGTAGGCCTCGCATCTCGATTCCAAAATTGCCGATCTCGACATCTATCCATCTATCCTATTTAATCCTATTCTATTCTCTATTCTATTCCCTAATCTACTGCAATCTATTCTCTAATCTAATCTCTAATCAATTCTATTTTCTATTCTATTCCCCTTATCTATCTCCATACGCAATATCTATACATACATATTTGATACATGAGACATGAGACTCTGTACATTGTACATGTAGACATAGCCAGATATCCTGAAGATATACATCCCAGGAAGCCTCCCGGCGGAACCCCCCGCATCATCAGCAGCTAAGCTCACTACTGTAGAGGCATCATGCTCGTCATGTTGGGCCCAAGGAAGAAGATCTGCCGAGTCATGCAAAGGTCGTGGACCAATCTTGTCTATTTATATATTGTGCATGATATGGTATGATAGGAAATAGTGATATGATATGATTTTGATAATATCTATCTATCTATCTATCTATCTATCTATCTATCTATCTATCTCACAAAGATTGTGCCTCAGAGACATGCAAAGAACAATGTAAGATCGCATCGGAATTCAAGGGTCACTTAGCCGCACAGCTGAGCTTTATACAGTATATATATAATTATATATATATATCCAATATATATATAGCAGCTTTTGTCTTGCAGTGAACAAGCTATTTCTATCGAAGACAGTGTGGCGTCCTTCCGCTGGTCTGCGAAGAAGATTCGCGCGAAGTCTCTGCGGCCTGTCCAATAAAGGTGGATCGTTGGATGGGTAGCCTCTGGTTATGTCAAAATAGCTATTGAAAATGACCATTTATAGTGGAATTTCCCATTGAAAATAGTGATTTATAGTGGACATATCTATTGAACATGGTGATTTATAGTGGATTTATCCATTGAAAATGGTGATTTTCCATAGTTATGTAAACGTTTACCAGAGGGTAGGTACTAAAGAATATCAACCTATCTCTGAGTGCGCTGGAAACTTATCTGACTTTTTAGGGGAATAAATATTGTTTGAGCTACACTCGAGGTCCCAAGTCGGTCATAGGTCATAGGTGCAGTCAGACTACTGCCCCCGGGCCAGTTATATCCGTTGTGGCACTACCGCACCTTCTTCTGGCCGTGGCAGAGCACCAGCGAACCTGGACAGGAAAAATGGGACGGAACTCAATTGGTTTGTGATTGAGTCACCCAGTTTCAAAAATTATGCCATGCGTCAAGTAGGGGTCAGAAATGGTCATAAGATCGTTTTCCCACCGGGGTCGAACTAACCAAAGCATGTTTGAAATTACCAATCAGTCAACGCACTGGTGTTTTCAAGAGTGCAGGATACCAACATAAAAATGCCATCAAAACCCCATGGACATCGCATGAAACCCAAAAAGAAATCCATCGCTTCAGCATCCCTGGCCTGCCCCGCGGGGCCTTTTGTAAGGAAGCAGGGAGCGGCTCCTGGCACTGGATGGATTCATGGGAACAGCCCCAAGTCCAGGGGGTTCCTGTCAGTGCTCACTTCAACCCACTCTGGGATTCTGTAGAAGTTTCAATGGGAGCCTTGATATGCCTTGATGTATCGTTGTCCAACATTATTGCCAAGGATTGATCCAATAGCGTCATCCAACATTACTGATCATGAGCTTTCAATGTTTTGAAGAAGGCTCAGTGAGTCTGTAGACTTTTAGGGCCCCTTTGACCCCCTATTGCCCATAGCTATTTGGCTTGCTGGATCGAACGATTTGAAATGTCAGCAAAGCCAACAAAAATATCGGCTAGGCTATATAGTATCAACCGCTAAATTATACAATTGGCTGTAAAAGTACCGTAGCCATATTTGTACCAACATGAATACAGCTAAATATCACTAACCAAATCACACTCTATATATATATATACTAAGTGGGATGATGTCACGTCGACTGAGTGTCAGCAATACTGTTCGCCAGCGATTCGTGCTGGCCTACCTGGCGGGTCCTCCTTGCGAGACGTGGAGCAAGGCTCGAGAGGTGGCAGCTGAGAAAGTCGGCGACCGGAGGAACTATGGGGCAAACAGAGCCTAGCGGTTAGAGAAGTTCGGCAAGTTCTCATTGGAAACCAGCCTTTGCTCTTTTCCTTTCACATGATGATCCTGCGGCATGGCACCGGCGACTGTGGAGCGCTTGGGCATCCAGCCCCACCAGCCAAGGTTGACTCGGCATCGATCTGGAGGACTGCAATTGCTGAGCTTCTATGCCAATTGCCTGGTGTTCAACGTGTGGACTTTGCACAAGGTCTATTGGGGGCAAGATCCCCAAAACCAACTTCGGTTTTGACTCTCAACCTTCCTCATCTTGCGGAGCGACTTTGGAAAGGTAGGGTTTGTGATGAAATTCCACAGAAACCCTCGATTGGGAAGGACTCAGAGGCACGCTGGCTTACCTCGGGTCTCAAAGAGTACCCGCCGGCTATGTGCAAAGCACTAGCTGCGAGCTTTGCGGACAGGATTCAGCATTGTCCTGTTGACCCTTCCATCTGCATTAGTATCATTAGTTCAGATATGGCCAGGCGTGACCAAATCATTGTAAAAGAGTACAGCCTTCACATAGGCCCTGACTATGCAGGATGAGGATCAACTCTGGAATTTACAGCATAGGCCGCGACGTACAGTCACTTTGAACCTTGAGATAAAAAAAAATATATAATACATACATATTAATTATATAACTATAACATACTATGACTATAACTATAATATAACATACTATGACTATAACTATATTATATATAACCAACAAAATAACGTTTCGCCCACCAAAACCAGCCGGGCGCACTTTCACCGCAGCTTCGACCTGGCGAACCTGGAGCAGTTGGGGGATGGGGAGGGTTGGGATGGTAGGGGATAGGGATGGGGCTGGTTGGGATGGCAGGGATGGTAGGGGTGGGGATAGGGACGGGGGATTGGGGGGATTGAAACTCTTTGAGAGACTTTTGTGCGGATTGTTTGGTTGAAAGGAAGCTGAGATCTAGCGAGGCTTCATGGAATTCAAAACGTGCTCCATTTTTGGGGGATGGAACGAAGTACATGCTGTAGCAGTCACAGACACTGACCATACGATGATGGCAAAACAAACAAAATGCATATAAACTAAACATTTGGAAAAGGGTAAGGCCAACTGATGCAGTCTGTAAAGTAGCTGGTAGCTGATGGTCAGCTGATAAAGGTCGGTCTAGTGGCACATACCTTTCCAAAGTTCCTTGAAGCTCTTTCCGCTTCAGCGTTGCAGAGTCCAACCGGTCACAGCTTTACCATAGCCGGCTCATCTTGTTCAAACAAACTGGTTCAAATACCTGCCTGATGCTAAGCTCATCAAGCTCCATTTAGACGTAGAGAACTAACTTATGAGTATGGGCATGAGTCAAAATCATTGTACCAATAGATCCACAAATTTGCCCATTCTTGAAGTGTGTACATTATGAAACCATCCATTTTGTGTCTTAGTCCCCGAAAACATGCAGAGAAGTGTGAATTCACCACGGAAATGTCGGATTCGAATACAACAAGTTTTCTGAAAAGGGTAGCTACATGGTGGTTTCCTACAATGGGATACCCCAACATGGATGGTTTATAATGGGAAATCCATCCATAAATGGATGATTTGGGGCTACCCCGCCCCCCAGGCCCCAGTCTTCCAGCACCTTGCAGCCAAGACATCCCATGCACGGCTGACACCGTGGGGCGGCCGGGAGCAGCGCCAGGCAGATCAGCCTCTGGTTTTCCAGGTTGTTCTGGAGCCGCTAAGGCTTTTCACATGGAAAAAAAACATAGAGAACGAGAGACAAACATAGACTATGTAAAACATGAAATTGTGTACATATACAATATTATATATATATATATACATGTTTGTATACTGTATATACATGTATATACAGAGGTATGTGTATATGTGATATGTGCGTCTATTCTGATGGATTTGAGTGCTTTTTCACTTGTTGGAAAGACCCAAGTCCTGATAGCAGATTCCATGAATACCAAGACAAAGTTGATAAGACATCAGGCAACACGAGCCAGTCGAGCCTCAGGCGACGCTACGAAGACTAAAGGGTGGCGGATTATGTCTCCGCTTGTTGCTTGACCCGGCAGCGACAAGCATTCAGGAGCTCTGCTATGAGGTGCCGGTGAGTGTGACCCTTGTCAAACTGTGTCGTGCACTGCTAGGTTGGGTCTAAAGATGGAAAATTTTCGTACTGAATCGTAAGAAAAGTGTCAACTTGTATACAGATTGTATCAGCTGCACAGCAAGAAGCAGATCTTCGCCCTTCATACGTGGTGTCATTTTGCCGTCAGGACTTGATTCCTGTTTTCTGGCGCAACTACCAACGTCGCTGCACGTTTGCGCAGCCGTTGACTGATACCTGGCGGGACGAAGGGGCAAAAAAATTGGTCGCAGTTGCGCTGGCCACATGCAAATACAGAAGTAAGATGAAGTAAGTCTGGAATAGGCGATCTGCCAAATATCATACCGGGGAACCAACATTTCAGGATAGCATGCAGGGGATCCCTTCGCCCAACAGATTTTCTCAGAGTGGATAAAGAGGGAAACTCGTGTGGCTTCAAAGCCAACTTGGCAGCAAAAGCACTCATTTTTTGTCCTCGCTCCAGAGACAAGCACATAATATCCAAATTCTAGTGGCACCAAGTCTCACTGCATTCACCCTACCTCCTTCGGTGAAGACTGCGAGTCTTGTCTTTGAAAGATTCTCTGAATCCAAGTAGGTTCAATCAAAGGACCAAAGAGCGCCACGACTGGCTGTGATGTCAATCCATAGACCACCAGTACAAAATAGCAAGTGAGGAAGAAAGCCAGTCTCATGAAGTGGAAGTACTCCATGGATTTGGAAGAACCAAAGAGTTGCAAGCCATGGTGATTCGCAAACCAGCAAAGCGCTTTGTTTATCAACAAAACGAATGGGTAGTGGAGCAAATAGGCATATATGGTTCTGGATCCAGATTGCGTAAACCAAGTCTTTTCTCGGGGCGCTCCAAAGAGCAAGAATAAGAACATGCAAAGAACACGATATCCCAAGCAGGCGAACAAGCGCGCCCACATGAAGTAATAATCATCTGGACAACTGGGCACGGATGGATATCTCAAGAACGGTATAGGTTTGGTTGCTATAACGTCAAAGGTGCCAAACGTTACCATCCTCCACTCCGGGGTGTTCTCCATGTAAATCAGGCTGAGTATCAAGGTCCATGTCACAAGGACACATGGGTCTGATGCTTTTGAGGCTCCGGGAATCGCCTGCAGAAATCGACCAAAGTCGACATGTTGTCCCATGACAAAGATGGGGAACAAACACAGCGCACGTTGAATGGCAAAGATCCCCACGTCCTGCGGGTTCCAAGGTGCTGGCAGGTAGATCCCGACACAAGCACTGGTGACAGCAAGAGAAATCTGAAGGCTCTTGGGCAGCTGGCAGGTGAACATGCTGACAACGCGCCAAATAATCAAGCAGCGCAAGAACCAAATGTACCAGCCTCAGTTGCAAAGAAATATGTCTGAAATGACCACTTCCTGCAATATCCTGCAATTACAGGGCTCCTCGACCAATGAAGAACCACAAAACATTCAGAACCAATTACTGTGAGGTAGCCTGGTCCACAGCCAGTAAGAACATCCCAAACTGAAGATTCATACGTTGGCTCTTGATGTAGCAATGGATTCTCGCTCCACCCAAACGCAAGGATGATGCTCATAGGGAACAAGATGAAGATAAAGAACCTTGGCAGCACCAAGGTGAGGCACAAGATTGGCAAAGAGTCTGTGAAAGTACTGGGCATCTTGCAGATCTCAGGCAGCTTTTGTCTGATAATGTCCTGTCAATCAACAAACAAAGCAGCGTTTCTGTGCGCGCGCCTCAAATAGTCTGCAAGACTCGCTCCAAAAAAATATCTTAAAGCAAAAAGAATGATCAGGGATTTGCAGTTTTTTGTTTCAACGCCGAACTGCAACCGCTATATATAACCCAATATGTCACTAGGGTACTGTATCCCATATAGTCACTACCCACTTACTAACTGGGATGCACCCCCCAAGCAGGCCCGTCACTGATACACTCAAAACTCAAATTTTGCTGGCTGAGAACACCAGCGGCATCACCAGCGTCACGAAGGTCTTGATTAGCAGCTGGCGGCTGAAGGGACGGACAAAGGATCCAGACAGGAAAATGAAGAGCGGCATGTGAAACCAAATCCTGGCAGCTGCGAATGCAATCAAATGAATAAAATTAAAGGAATACTATGGAATACTGTAGTAAGCCACATACGTCTGGCAAGATGCTACACCGGGATATCACCCAAATCACAACAGGCAGCAAAAGAGCCTAACAGATCCACGAAGCAGCATGGTCCGTTGTTTTTGTGGGCAAACAGTGCAAATGAGAGCATTTCATGAAAATGAACCAAGCATCACATCGGACGAGGCGATATCGACTCTTCCTCCTTTCAGAAACCAGGCACCAAGATGTGACCAACACACCAGCACCATCCCCAAGAATTTGGCGTTGTCGACATGAGGGTTCCGGCTGGATTTTGTGGGTTGGATCTCACTCGGCCCTGGAAGTTTCGCATGGACCAAGATGGCGAGAAGCAGAAAGGCAAGAAGGTAAACGCAGGAAGAAGATGCGAAACAATGGGAACTCCTCAGTTCGGCACTGTTTTTTCGTCAAAAAACCTTGTCATCCGACACCTCAAAAACAAATTGCAGGGATGGCATTTGGTGTTTTTTTTATCTCACCGCATCCCAGACACCGAATTCTGTCATCTATTTGCAATTCTGGAAGAGCAGTTTGATTCAGTGTGCGCTGCCGTTGCAGCATGCTAGCACAGCTCCCAGACTCTGTCATGCTCATCGCCATAATGGGCACAACACAGGTCGCCAAACAGGAAAGCTGAAGGGTTGCTGCGCGGTGAAACCCTTGAGATGTCTGAGTTTTGCTTGTTTTAAGATCAAGCATCTGTTTGCAAATGCATTTGCAACGATGGACTTCGGAACTATGTAAGATGGTAAGGTATCGAGGGCCGACCAGCGACCTTGAACCAAATTCACCCACAACATTGCACATACTCTCACACATGAACTATGATGTGGCGCTCATCCACACAAGGTCCACCACAATCCCTTCACCCTCCAAAATAAAGAAAAGAGTATAACACTTGGGACCCCCAAATCAAAGAGCAGATAAAACACGTGTTAAGCCTTCCTGGGGATAAACCGAGAAAAAAATACAAAATGGACGCTAGAGCAACGGGGAAAAAAAAGAATGAAAAAGAAGGCGATACATATGGTATCAATAGGTGGAGATAGGGATACAGTAGAATCAGTAGATAATGATAAGTTTACATTGAAATTTTTGCATATTGATATTTATATATATAATATATATAATATATAATATATATATAATATATATAATATATATATAATATATATAATATATATATATATAATATATATAATATATATATATAATATATAATATATATATATAATATAATATATATATATATATATATATATATACACGTACATATGTATTATGTATGCCAGAGGGTCTGGCATCCGGCAGCCAGTGCCACCACCGTCTCCTCCCGCTTCCTCCCTGTCGTCCTCCCAGCTCGTCACCTGGTCCCTGTGAAAACTATGATACTTAGCTCATCGTTGCTTGGCTCTATCAGAACCCATTTCTGACCATAACTCATTTTCATCATAACTAATATCTGTCTCTAACACAACTTATCTCTTGCGTACTTATCTCGATCGTTTCTTTTTCTCATCTGTCCCTGATAACCGCCTATCTATAATGATTCATCGCTACCGCAACTCATATTCTTCAAATTTTGCTATCCTCAATATTGTTCACTTCCTTCGTAAATTGCCTCGTTCATACTTATTTTTTCGCACTGATCTCTACAGTACTTGATTCAATCTCAACTCTTCTTGGTCATTGACTGGCGCAGTGTTTGGTTGCTTTGGGGTGTGGTCTGCATGGGAGTCAAAGTACATGGCTACTCTCTTCTACGTTTTGCGTGGCAAGGGCGGTTCTTGTCAACCTCGTGCTGCGTTTTGGGCGGAAGGCGCCGGCCGCACTTGGTGACTCTCTGTTGGGGCTGGTTGCTGTCTTTCCGTGTTCCGGGGTCCTTGGGTTATTGCATGGCAATACAAAATCAATCATGTTTATCATCTTGTCTGTATCACTAGAAGTGCCTTTGTCTGTCTATCATTGCATGTCTCTATCATAGCGATCTTTACGTAAACTTATCCTCATCATAACTTGTGAAGTCGTTTCTTCTTCTCCTCCTCCTCCTTCTTTTTCCTCTTCTTCTGCGTCTTCTTCTTCTTCTTCTTCTTCTTCTTTTTCTTCTTCTTCTTCTTCTTCTTCTTTTTCTTCTTCTTCTTCTTCTTCTTGTGCTTCTTCTTCTTGTGCTTCTCCTTCTTCTGCCTCTTCTTTTTCTTCATGAGTTCTTCTTCGTCCCATTGCTCTAGCATCCATTCTTTCACTGATTCATTTTTCTTAATTCAAGTTTAAGAAAGGCTTAACATTTAGGATTGCTCCGTCTCTTAACTTTGTTTTTCCTCACTCAAGAGGTGTCAAAATGAATGAAGCATGGAACGTTCATCATCCTTGGCCTGCCACAGCTATCCAAGCCCATTCTCCGGCCCACACCGCACCTCCTTCATCGCTACACGTTAGACTCGGGGCTGCGCCTGCACTCTGGCATAGGAATCCAAGCCCTGATAGCCCAGATCTAGGCCACAAACCATCCACATCAAGGATGCCAACAAGGAGTTAGTTCAAGCTCTCCCCTTCAAGCCAAGGCATCTGAATATCTAAGCACAGTGGCATGCACAATTGTGAAGGCAAGAAAAACATAAATTATTTTTGGTTCCAAAGAGTAAAGCCCAAATCAAGTTGCAAACATTGGGAATTCCATGCTGCTCAGCAGGACACGTGTTCCTGGCAGTGCCCAGCTCACATGGCCATGGCGTTCGAAACAGTAGTCCCTGCCAGTTGGTGTGATGTGGCTGGAAAATGGTGCCTGTTGGCACTTGCCCGGCCAAACCAGCTGATCTGCTGTATCCAATGCATCAAAGTGAGGATCGGCAACTTTTCAACATGAAGCCAGTGAAGTTTATGCCTATCCCTTGCTACAAGCCAAGAAGTCATTCAATGGAAAATAGATACAATTCAGTTTGTGCTGAAGCACCCATCTTTCTTGCACTACTTGCTGAACCGATTTGCAAGTGGCCGGGCACTGATCGCACAGATCCAGTGTGAGAAGCATGGTGAGATTACATTCAGCTGCAAGTTTGGAAACGCACCCTGTACCTGTACGGCTCTCAGAGTGGGAAGCAAACCAGTGCTACCAGTCTGCCAGCGCACTTTCTGTGGCAAACATATCAATCACTCTGCTTGGATAAATACAAACGCTATCAACGCTCCGACTGGCTCTTCTACTCTCGCCATTTTTCTCATTCCAATGTCAGATTTGGACGCCCAAAAGTGGCTGAATGTCATTGCCCCTCCTGATGTGAGCCGCACCAGACCCTTTTCTGCTGGTTTGACATCTCCTTCAGCAAGCTCATCACCTTAGAGTTTGGAAGCCCAAGCCCCATAGAAGGCCCTGGATTTCCCTTCAAGATCCTCTGAGTCCACATCAGCACAACACAGAAGGGGTGAAATGGGTATGGATCAATACCTATTAATACCATTTTTAGGGGGATGAACATCCATTTACCAGCTATTTGGGGTTCACTAGGTACCAGGGTTTTGACACACTGCCAAATCACTTTCATCACCATTTCAGCCACCACCACCACTGCACGAAGAACAGCAGCCAAGTCACTGGTCCTGCGATGCTTTGTCGGTGGAAGTTCCACTGCCTGTCATAGCTGGCCATGGCCCTGTTCTTCTGGGTATCTATCACAGTTTGCAGATGGTTTAAAGGCGTTATTCATAGATCCTGTGTTCCAAAAAACTTAGTGAGCTTGATATAGCTTGATGATAACACCTTCACATCTTTCCAGAAATCAAAATGATGACGTTCCTGACGAAGAATCTGAACTTTTGGCTCCCACCTCCAGGTCCACATCCTTTGGAAAGCGCCAGAAGGACTCGGCTGCAACGGCGCCAGCGTTTTGGAACTGGACGCCCTCGGATTCCAGGAGCTGAACCTGAGCTTTCCAGAAGAGCACGCACCTAGGGATGTCTAATGATGTCTAGCATCACATAGCATCACATAGCATCACCTTGCTTTTGAATCATATCAGGTATGGGGACAAGATCTGGTTATTTTCAGCTTTTTCAGCATGACACAATCCAACCTTTGTTGTACCCGATTGTGATCAAGACCCATCATACATACGAGAATGGACCAAACCTCTGGTGCTTTGATGAACATGCCAAAATGGAACAGAAATAGACTCCCTTCTTGGATGTTCAGATGTTCATCTACCTAATTTCGGGATGCTTCATACCAGGCACAGATCTCTCGCAGATTGGACATGTTTCATCCCTCCGATCCCTCCCTACCTTGGTCTTCATCTTCTCATCTTCCAGGGACGTGGCGCCAAAGTAGCCGCCCAATGAGCGGTCAGCTGGGCGATTTTTTTGTCAGGGCTACTGTCCAAAAATCCCAGGGTTGAGGCATTTTCGCATTTTCCTCGTAAGATCGGTATCTGTCCCATTTTTGATCAACCCCAGTTTGAGGAGTATGGAAGTACCATTGTTTGGTGGACATAGACTCACATGAGGAAAGATGAGTCCATCGAGATTGCTGCTAAACATCTGACCATGCCTCCGTCGATAGAGTAAGACAAAAGAAGGTACCGAATCCCGCTAGGCTATAGAACTGTGCTGATGTCAAATCGCTTGCTGCGATGTGGGCAATGACAAGAAGCAATCAGTTCACCCGATGTATGAAAGGTAGGGAAGCATGGCATGGTGGTTATCGTGGTCACCTCTTCATTCCACCCAGATGTTGAAGATCCACCCTGCCGCCTTTCACCACTCGGTGGCATGGCACTGTGGGCGCATAGGGATTCTTCTTCAAGGCCTCAACGGCTCCAATCCTATCCTAAACCCAATGCCCGTGGCTGTATGACAATCAACGACCACTATCTAGCAAAAATTGGGAAAATGACTATAATATACTATAATTGACTATAATTCCAAGACTGGAAAGTCCAAGCAGTCTCGGATGATTCACCGTCGCTAAGTCGCGATGATTTGCCCAACGCCTGTCCCACCAGACGTGGTGTCCACGGTCGCCCCAGTGCCGAAGAGATCTCGCCGTAGCTTGTGACGCACCTGGCATGTGGTTGATGTAGGTTGGTTTGATCTGCATATGCTCATGACATCAACGAATACCAATAACTATATCAACCATGTGTATGACTGTATGACATTGTGCCAAGAGGCAGACTTAAAGTCCATGCATCAAATCTACGGAGAAAATGTTGACATATGCGATGAGCAATGAAGCCGGGTACAAAGGGAGACAAAGAGGGAGAGTGAGATGGGTATGGGTCAATACCTATAGATACACTTTTAATGGGATGAACATCCATTTACCAACTATTTTGGGGTTCACTAGGTACCAGGGTTTTGACCCATCCTCAGATGTTCAATTCCCCCATTTCCATTTCGGACGCAGTGCCGCAGTGCCGCTTTTTGCCCACACGGGACTTGCCAGGAAGGGCGTGCAAGACCACATCTCTGACAGATCTGTTGCCCTGCCATGTTTTCAGCACGGCACGATACACCTCAGGGGGTGGTGGACTGAACCCAGCAGGTGTATCAGGGGGCAAGTAAACTGTGCAAAAGTTGTGGATCATATTATGATTATGATGATGATGATGATGATGATGATGATGATGATGATATCTTTTACATCCTTTTAGCAAAGTATTTCAAAAAAAAACTGTGCAGCCCTGTTTGGTTGCACAAATCAGGCAAATCTGCACTGCTCCGGCACGGCAAAAAAAAACACACAAAAGTGATCACTCAACCCTTTGCAACCGAACGGCACAACCAATCTCCAGGTTTGGTCTTGGATGGAGACTCCAACACCACAGTTCTGCTTAACCTGGTGGATGGAAGAGACCTGGATTCCTATGGATTCCTATGGATGTTCCAATGTCAACTATCTTCTCCGACGACACGTGAATTCACCAACATCAGGTACCTTCTTGGGCAAGTTAGAACATTTCACAAATTCATACATCAATCTTATTCAACTTCTAATCCCTTCAACCTAGCATTAAATACCTCAATAAATCCTGGTTCACTATTGGATCTACTCACTTTCATCAGGCTTCATATGAAGGTCTTTGATCTTAGGATCTTAGGATCTTATCATCTTTCAGGGACTGTTTTGGAAGATGTCTAACTATACCAAGCATTCCCAGTGCCTTTCGCCTCTGAAAGGGTGGCCGCCGCTGCTCCTTGACGAAGCAGTGCACCATGGCGCTCCGGGCTCGACTGTTCCGTCGCAGCTCCATCGCTTGCGGTCGCAAGGGTGGCCCCAGGCGCCGAGCGCTGTAGGGTTGGACCTGAAGCCCCAGCAATTTAGGGCTTTGGTTCATGGCTATCCTGGATTTATAGCATTTTATAGCTATGTGGTTCATGGCTATCCTGGATTTATAGCATTTTATAGCTATGTGGTTCATGGCTATCCTGGATTTATAGCATTTTATAGCTATGAAATGGGGAAAATAATAGGAAATAACTATAAGAATGCCAAATAAAGCACCTACCGTATGGGGCAAGTAATAGTCATAAGTTACATAAGTCATAATGTGTCAGTGTCAATAGTCGTAATGATCCCAATAAACCAGGTATAAACCAGCTAGTTATAACATACTGTAACCCCCTAAGTATACGGGTATCAATGGCACAACTTCCCAGGCACCGTGGAGAGCAGTGGGAAGAGCTGTCCCAGGCGATCCGGAGACACCATGGAGGACAGTGGAGATGCCCAGCCGTCCTCGTTCTGCCGCAGCCAATCTTCCAAGACCTGCTCCTGCCGCAACGCAGAAATGGATCAAAAATGGGGAGACTCTGCGAAAATTCCGTGAGAAAATTCCGTCAGAAAAAACCATAGGCATCAACTGGCCGCCAAAAATCTCTGATGGCTTAGAGTAATGAGTCTGCAGTTGAGTTTGCTATTGTGCAGTGCTACCAGGAAGCATAGGTGAAAACGGGCTTACCTTCAAGGCCACAGATTCATCAAATCACCACCCTGCTGTTTGTAATCCAAATCTGGGACGCCACGCTTCACGGGGCTTGAAAGTGATCACCACCGCACGACCACCAAACTTCAAACGTTGGAACTGCGCGGACATCGCATCCGACAACTGCTGCATCTCCTCCCAGGGCCCAGTGGGTGGCACAAGGTGTGTCCTGCTCCGAAGAATCGGATGTTTGGGGCTTGGTGAGTCTGGCGGGTATCGGCATCTCTGAAGTTTGGCCGATCTTCCAACATGAGAAATTAGAGGATTGTCCACCATTAAAAATTGTCTAATTTCTTCCCCAGTGAAAAAAACGTTCTTATCCTTCCATTGTTCCTTGACTGGAATCAAAAATATATAATTATATAAATATATATATATATATAATTATGTATATATCCGCCGACCCCGGCAGACGCAAGGGGGAGCGCGCCAGGGAATAATACTTTTGACTCTTGTTTCGGACTACTACCGCAGCAGCAGCCGCAGCAGCAGCAGCAGCAGCACCAGCAGCAGCACCAGCAGCAGCAGCAGCAGCAGCAGCAGGAGCAGCAGCAGCAGTAGCAGCAGCAGCAGTAGCAGCAGCAGCAGCACCAGCAGCAGCAGCAGCA
>Ga0126342_10012235_pt1 | contig 15313 bp, 11 predicted proteins | sample Cyp1metagenome_FD_92528 | JGI IMG/M metagenome (GOLD analysis project Ga0126342, IMG submission 92528) | Coral microbial communities from Lord Howe Island, Old Settlement Bay, Australia - Cyphastrea 1 metagenome | ecosystem: Host-associated > Invertebrates > Cnidaria > Coral ...
CTACACTACATTACACTGAATGACACTGCACCACAGATAGACAGGTAGACAGATAGACAGATAGATAGATAGATAGATAGACAGATAGACAGGTAGACAGCTAGACAGATAGACAGATGAAAGGGAGAGATAGATAGATAGATAGGTAGATAGATAGATAGATAGGTAATTGGATGAAAGAGAGAGCGAGAGAGAGAGAGAGGCCAGCTGGGTAGATGAGATAGATAGACAGACAGACAGACAGATAGATAGATAGATAGATGGCTAGACAGATAGATAGATAGATGGATGGATGGATGGATGGATGGATATGATAGATAGATGGATGAATAGATAGATCGATAGATAGATAGACAGATAGATAGGTACATAGACAAATAGATAGACAGATAGACAGATAGACAGATAGACAGATAGACAGATGGATGGATGGATGGATGGATAGATAGATAGATAGATAGATAGACAAATAGCTAGAAAAATAGACAGCTAGATAAATACATAGGGAGATAGATAGACAGAGAGATAAATAGATAGATAGGCAGATAGATCAGTAGGAAGGTAGGTAGGGAGACCTCAAGCACCTTTCAGTCCATCAGTGGCTTCGCTCTGCCATCCCTGATTCACAACCACCAACCTCTCCTATAGGTTTCCTATTTTTGAAAGTTCCGCCACCGCCCTGTGCGGTACTACTGGTAATGATAACGATAATTATGACGACGATGCTGCTGCTGATGATGATGATGATGTTGATGACGATGACAATGGTGATGATGATGATGATGATGATGATGAGCATGATCAAAATGACGATGATAATGATGATGTTGATGATGATAATGATGATAATGATGATGATGATGACGATGATGATGATGGTGATGATGATGATGGCGATGATGATGACGACGACGACGACGCAACGCCGATGATGACGATGACGATGACAATGAAGAAGAAGCAATGGATTGATTTAAGGGCAAACACTGTTTTCAGCCAGACCATATGGGAATATCTTATGATTGTGATGATTTTATGATGCTAGAAATTGTTAAAAGGAGCATAGATGACGGGCGGGGATTGAGATTCAGATAAAGTTGAAAGTTGGTCAGAAATGGAAACCATTCAAGACCCCAAAATTGGTGGTTCCACGAGTGGATGACGTGGATCCGTTTGTACAAAGTGCGCTTTTTTGTTGGTGAAATTCCATTCTTTTGGAATTCGATTCGCAGTGTTTAGACCAAATCACCATTTTCGTTGCTACAAAATCCCATCCGTTTCGAAGTTGAATCCCGCAAAAATTGGTCGGTGGAACCTCCTTGGCCTGGTGCTTCAGTTTTCAAACATATACGGCTTACATCCCAAGAGTCCTGGCGCCAAAAACCTGTGGTTGAAGTTGAAAAACAATGAAAAACACGAATTCTTTCAAAGTGCCAAAAAAATTTCATTAAACCCATGAAACCCTGCCATTTTCACTTGGAGGATCATCCCATGTTAACGGGGACCCAGGTGACGCCATGATCGGACACCGCACCTGGAAGTCATCGAAACGTTGGACTTACGTCTCATGAAGCCTGGGCTTCAAGAAACATTGGGATTCAGCAGATATTTTTGGGGTCACAAACAGATTACATATACATATAAAGATACTATGTAACATAATGTATATATTATAATATATATATACATATGTTGTACTATGTAGCCATTTTCATCATTTTCTATAGCATATAAGGATTCTACATGATTCTACAGGTGGTACAATATACCTATATTTAGCTGGGGATTCTACCGGAATGGAGAGTTCAACAATAAAAACTGGGTCCACGTTGCGGAAATACCGTAGATGCAAGTCTTTCACTTCCTTTCGTTTTTGTTATGCATGAGTCAAACTTTTCCGGATACCACTTTTGCAGAAATCATTTTCTTCGGGGCCTATCTCAACAAGCTGGGTAGCTTCACAAAGGTTTAGCTGGGTCTGTACATCCCCACTTGTTTATCATTTTCCCCATGATCACAATATCCTCTGGGTTAACATGGCGACCCAACTTTTGCAGGGGAACGTATTGGAAGATCGGAAAAAGTGAGTGATTTCATTCCAGATTCAATGGCTGGACCCCCAAAAGTTCGGCCATGATGCTGATGCATGCCAGGTCCAGATTCCAGCAAGCCCTGCGATCGGAGGCGCCAATTGAACGACTTATCAAAACGCGATTTGGGGGGTATACCCCCCTAGTCTTTTGGCTCCGCAAATAGATTCTCATATTCCCATGAACAATTTGCAAAAAAAACAATATGCTGCCCAAAAACAGTATGCTGCCGCAGATTTTACCCAGTTTCTTGTACAGAGATGTTGCGGATCAGCTACCAGCTACATGGCTGACGTTGCTACCAGTATCCACATGGAGGATTTCCCCAGGGATCTAGACCCATCCCAATGTTAAACCTCTTTGGTCCCAGTCATATGTGATAAAAAATCCCCTACTTCCCCTACTTTTCACCATGCTTTCGATGGGAATGTTAAGTTTCATTATGCCCCTGTAAACGTTTACAGTTCCACGTGGAAAAACCAGCATGAATGCAGATCATGTTCCACATCGAAACCCCTTGTTGTTTTCCACATCTACCGGTGTCATCAAAAATGGGTGGCTTTTTGGATGGGAAAATCATCGGTTATGACAGCCTGGTGGTATTGATCTACCAGCCTGGTCTCAAATTTGTCCAAGTCATCCGTCCTTTCCTGGGGCCAAGAATCCCCAGTTCAGAGGAGGGATTTCCTTTTCTTTTCAATGGGAGTTCAATGAAGTTCAATAGGATTTCATGGGAATTAATGGGAATTAATGGGTCTAAAATCTTGAATGGAATATTTACGGGGAAAAAACGCCAATCATGAAGCGCCAATTATGAAGGGCTTGTGCCATCCCGTTCTGATGATGCCACAGCACATAATTACATGGTTGGTTCTCAGCGTCCTTGCTAAATGTTGAACTTCTAGTAAATATTTTTAAAGTGACCATTCTCAAATCAAAACACCTTTGGGAATGGCTGGGAGATCAAAAAAATCATGGGAGTATTGGATGATACGATGATAGATGGGATGATGGGGCAATCAATCTTTTAGGCCGAACAACCAGAGATTGGTCATTCTAAGGAGCTTCAATCAAGCCGTGTTTGTTTAGAGGCACAGAGGTGGTAAAACTCCAAGTTTTGTCACCATATCTTGTCCCATCGATGGCTGTGCTTCACAATTCGCACGACTGGTTGGCTCCCAGTCTCCCCTAACTTGTTTTTCTAGTCTCCATGCATAACGGACCATTTTTTTCCTAGACTATTTAAGGTTATTTTTTCGAAGGCCGGACATATTTTCTAGACAAAACATGTTTAACTTCTAGTGGATAAGATTATCCCTAACAAAACATCTAAGGGAATGGCCGGGAAGCGCCATGTCTCTACGCTGGGACACCAAGGAACAGTCGCTTGAACTCTGGCCCCGCAGTTTTCATGGCGTGTAACTGAGAAGAATCATGGGATAATCGTGGGTAATGTATATAGCAATAGTCGGTTAAATGGGTATATATATATATACATGTTACCACCGTTTCTTATAATTCGATATACCATGATATATCTACGAGTTTATTGAGCAGTTTGTTGGAGTTGGTAACAATAAATTGCGCACCTCTGTAGGATGAAATCAAGCAGAAGTTTCGGCTGGGGTTGTACACCAAATAATTCACTCCAAGTGAATGTATAAACCCAAGAATCCAAGAAACTTAAACTAAGATTAATGAGAATTAGGGCAATGATTCTGGGTGAATGGGGTTGTCGCTGATAATATAGTTTCTTGGTGAATGTATAAAGGATATCCAATACGGCTTTTTGACATCCTGCTCTGGATATTCTATCCAATCTCCAATCTTCCAAGACAAGCCACAGATGATAAGGTCATTAGTGGATAAGAATAGGGAAGCCTGCAACCATCCTGGTTATCTATTTAGGCTATCCAATGTTTAAAGAACTATCGAATGGTACAACTCAAAAACATGGGATGGCTAAGACAAAAAATGCAAGTGAATCGGTGTTTCACCTGTGATAGCCTCATGGGTGTATTAAGAGGGATATATACCGTATAATTGCTGATATTGCTGGTTTTACTGGGGATATCGATATATTGCAATATTGCTAGTATTGGAGGTATATCGGTATATATATATGTATATCTATGTCTTATCCCCACTGTTGGTTGGACCCCCATTGTTGGTTAAATCGCGGTATGTCTTCGACAGACTCAATCACTCTTGGCCCAGTTATGAGAATAGGATATCCCAGTTATGTCCATGAAAAGGTCAATTTTACCCCAATTCATTTCTGATGGTTATCTCTATCTATCTATCTATCTACCTATCTATCTATCTATCTATCTATCTCTCCCTTTCATCTGTCTATCTGTCTAGCTGTCTACCTGTCTATCTATCTATCTATCTATCTATTATACTATATTATATTATACTATATTATATTATATTAAATTATATTAAATTAAATTATATTATATTATGTTAAATTATATTATATTCTATTAAAAATTATATTGAATTAAATTACGTTATTTTATATCATATATATGTATCTATATCCATATTCATACCCATCATATATGGTTGCTTACATATATCTCGTACACCAATGTTTCCTGGGTAAATCCCCCATCACCATTACGGCATATTCCAACCATGTTCAAAGCCAAATTGGCGATATAGTTGGTGATATGAGTTTTTTTCTTAATGGTAAACCACATCATCAACTAGCAGTCTTGTGGCAATTTCTAGTAATGTTAGTACCCTCCAGTAAATTAACATAGACCCTGCCAGATAGGGGTTGGAAGATTAGTTTCCACTAAAAATAGGTCATTTTCAGGGTCTATGTTAATTTACCAGAGGGTAAGCCTAGCAACAAACCTTCCCAAAATCACCATAAAACTTTGTGGATCCCTCCGTTCCCACCGACTTCCGCGGCTCTCTTCGGGGCGAAGGTGACCCGCTGCCTTTGGTCGCCTCCTGTTCTTCGTTGAGCTGGAAACATGGTGGGAAATATAGAGCTGATCCAAAAAAAGGGGCAAATGACCAAACAATGAGCATATGGTTCAGCTACATAAATACTGTTCCTCTTAAAACATGGGGTTTAAAACTACAAACATGGCAATCTTAATGAGGAAAACACGCGGTTTTGAAGGATTCAAAGGTCACAACACACAGTGGACCTCTGGGTTTTTCCGGCCCAGAAACACGATTTTACCTCGCCTCATTACAACTGGAAAACCACCCCAATGACTGACTTGTGATACAAACCTCATGATTTTCTCGAACTCACATGATTTTTTTTTCAGCATCATAGATAGGAAAGGCTGATAGACCATGAGAGGGGGGTGGCTACTTATTTACTTGGTTTGTTGGGCATGATTGCCAGCCATCACGGGAACCCCGTTGTCAACCCTTTTTGGTTTGGGGAATTAAACCACTGGGGATTTCATTTGCATTTCTCCAATGTTTTGGGGCAGCCGGTCTTGTGGCAACGACTCTAGTAATGTTAGTAAACTTAGCAACAAGCCGTTCCCAAAATCACCCAGCCATGGTAGGTTTATGGATTAGGGTTGGATCCACCTTGTGGGGTTGAAAAAAAAACCCATATAAACCATCATAAACCCATATTTTGATGGCTAAACTTGGGGAGTTTTATGGAAAACGATGAGATTCATGCAATGTGGATTTACTTTTGAACAGCACTACAGCGACCCAGCTCCTTCTCGCTGGAACTTTCACTTGGAACCTGATGCCGGGCCGAGGATTCTGAATCATGGCCATTTCAATGAGAAAATCAACGAAAAAATCATTGGGAACATATCGGAAAATTTCCTGTAAATCAACATTCACGGCTGGGAAAACCAACCGTATATATCTGGCGGATTTTCCAACCACGGGGGCTCATTTCCAGCTGGCTCATCACTAAGGTGTTGGTATGGTTGGAGGACCCATATCTTCCGTGGTTCAAACCCAACCGATTTTCATTTTCGATCCCTAGCCAGTCATATCAATATCCTGCGAATGACATATCGATATCAAGTGACATCCATTTTACCAATCTGGTTGCTGGTTTCAAACCTGAAAAATATGCTCGTCAATGGAGACCATCATCATCGGAAAGATGAAAACGGGAACATCATTCAAACGACCCACCAGATCATCATTGGTTACATACCCATTATATATTTACATCATTATATTCTCATGTGAGATGGTGAAATCACCATTTTTGATGGCTAACATCAACCTTTTTCCATTTTTGAATTTCAACCTCTCCAGCTTTGCATTGCCCAAATAAGTTCCTGCCTCCATTCGAAGATCTTTTGCCCTGCGGACATTTCGGGATTTTCTTCGCACAGTTCGACATCACCATGATATGAAGAACTGAATCTGAGTGAAGACAGCCCTTTTACAAAAACAAACGATTTTTCCCAGAAAAAAAAACATGGGGCCAGATGAACCGAGTGGCAAAATCATATCAAATCTCGTGGTATACCACGACTTTCCTCCAATTTTTTTGCAGTTTCCGGGATTTCTTGGATTTTCGAGACATTTTTTTTGGGATTTCTTGAAGATGTATGGTTTTTGAAAAGAACATCACTTTCTTACTAAAGTTGCCATTTTGGGTATTCCGCGGTTTCGGACGGTTACGCCCGATGAGTACCCTGGTTTTCTCGTCAAAATAGCTGGGTTAAAATATGTTAAATTGGATGTGAATAGCCCCCACAAGGCAGTAATTTCATAGGTAACTTGATGCATCCCCATATTTCATTTCATCCTTTTTGTTGGTTCTCTTGGTCCGCAAATAAGTGGTGAGACCCTATGATGCGACGCGAGATCTTCCCAAAAGTTCTTGGGTGAACCCATGACTATCTGTCACAGTTTTTGGGTTGTTGATTTGGAACCAAAGGATTTCATTCTTGAAGGGATTTCCACAGGCATCTCAAGGATTTTTCAAACCACCCGGACCCCAAACCACCAGCTACTCATTGGTTGACTTATTCCCCAGGTAGCTGGAAACTATAGGGGTACTTGCTCTTCAAAGGTCAGGTCTTCAGTGGCGAACTTTGTGGCGAAGTCTGGCAAAGATGCTGTGCAAGGTGCTGCGCTGGGTGCTGCATGTGCAGGCTGCTGCTGAAAGTGCGGTGGCGAAGTCTGGCAAAGGTGCTGTGCAAGGTGCTGCGCAGTGGCGAGGTGTGGCAAAGGTGCTGCGCTGGGTGCTGATCAAGGTGCTGCGCAGGCTGCTGCTGAAAGTGCGGTGGCAAAGTCTGGCAAAGGTGCTGTACGATGGCGAAGTCTCGCAAAGGTGCTGTGCAAGGTGCTGTGCAAGGTGCTGTGCAAGGTGCTGTGCAAGGTGCTGTGCAAGGTGCTGCGCAGTGGCGAGGTGTGGCAAAGGTGCTGTGCAGGGTGCTGATCAAGGTGCTGCGCAGGCTGCTGCTGACAATGCGGTGGGGGAGTGGGGGAGTCTGACAAAGGTGCTGTGCAGGGCGCTGTGCAGGGTGCTCTGCAGGCTGCTGCTGACCGTGCGGTGGCGAAGTCTGGCAAAGGTGCTGTGCAAGGTGCTGTGCAAGGCAAAGGTGCTGTGCAGGGTGCTGTGCAAGGTGCTGCGCAGGCTGCTGCTGACAATGCGGGGGGAGTCTGACAAAGGTGCTGTGCAGGGCGATGTGCGGGTGCTCTGCAGGCTGCCAGTGCGGTGGCGAAGTCTGGCAAGGGTGCTGTGCAAGGTGCTGTGCAAGGTTCTGCACACGCTGCTTTTGAGAGTGCGATGGCGAGGTCTGGAAAAGGTGCTGTGCAGGGTGCTGTGCAGGCTGCTGTCCAGAGTGCGGTGGCGAAGTCTGGCAAAGTGCTGTGCAAGGTGCTGTGCAGGCTGGCGTGGGTGCTGCGGTGGCGAAGTCTGGCGAAGGTGCTGTGCAGGGTGCTTACTTTTTTGATACCGGCCCGTGACACAAAACCATGGCCGCTTATTTCATGCAACATCTTCCACATGTGCACTGGAGAAAAATCTAAATACATTTGCAAACATTGTTTTGGCGGACATTAAGCAAAAACAATGAAGGCTTATTGCAGAAGTTAATGTTCAACCGGATGCCAAGGTTACAACCTTTTCAATCGCAGTTCTTGGAAATGAAACTCCAGACTCGGAAACATAGCTCCCAACCCTTGGGAATTCAAATTCTTGTAAATAGGACCACGAAGATTTCATGTTTTCAAGTTACAAGACGTAATTTCAACTTTAGGGAGCCGGTGTTCCCCGCAACTTGGGAAAATTGGTTCCAATCTTTGGAGACCGGCGTTTCCCCGAATTGGGAATCCGCCATCACAAAATTTCAAAGCATTCGTTCCAGCGTTTTGGAGCCGGACATATTCTTGAGACTGGGAGCCTACTGTTCCAAGCATGGGAAGCATTGATTCCAAGACTGGGAAGCACTGGTTCGAACGTTTGGGAATTGGCAGTTTTTGAACTGGGAACTCGTGGTTACAAGATTGGGAAGCTTTGGTTCCAACATTTGGGAACCAGCAGTTCCGCTTTTGCCGCAGCCAATTCGCATGGCATAAAAGCGTTTCTGAAACCTTTTCTATCTGGGGTCTATGCCGGTGTAATTTTGATATGCCAGATAGTATGTGCCAACTTAACCAGAGAATTCACTTACATACTCACTCAATATTCCCAATCAATCCCAATTATAGATATAAAATTTTGGAACGGGTAGCAATTTGAACCTATGCAGGAAGACCACACCCAGTTATGTTTGTTGGTCAAAACCCCTTCAAAGTGTAGACATATCCAGTATAAGACCCAGTTAAAAAGACTTATAGCTTATGACCAGCTTACCTATGCTTACGGGGACCCTGAGCCATCAGCATTGATCCATTTCTGAAGCCCAGTAGCTCATTGAAATGGGCCACCTTCTTGACCCCATCGCTACCTCAACCAACTCTCGACGCGACCCAAGGAACTGCGAAGAAAGGCACCGTGGGGTTAGTTCACTCAGTTAAAAAATGGGATGTTTGTGGGGGGGATACCGGAGTGATGACTGGTTAGGGGACTTAAAATTCATGGTCAAATCTGATAAACTTACAAATATGAGCATGTCCCAAGGCCAAAACTGAACCCCTGCAGCTGTTCTAGGCATCAGCCAATATCTGTTGGGATATCCGAAAATATAGTCTTTCTCGAAATACATACATATATGTATCTATACTAGTAGCACCACACAAGGCGGCGGCGGCAATTTCAAAGGTGGGACACTATAGGAGAGGTGAGTTGTTGTGATGCATGGCAGAGCGAATGCACTGATGGGCTGAAAGGTGGTTGGAGTTGTGTGTTTTGGAGTGGCTGCAATGGTTGCAGTGGTCACCTCACCCACAGCTGCTGAATGTAGTTTGGTGTAGCGCAGTTGTAGTCCTAGTTGTAGTTGTAGTGTGGTGTAGTGGAGTGGAGTTGCAGTTGTACTGTAGTGTAATTAGTGTAGTGTAGGTGTAGTTGCAGTTGTAATTGTGGTGTTGTGTAATTACAGCACCTGATGTAGTGTAGTGTACTGTAATGTAGTGTAGTGTACTGCAGTGTCGTGTACTGTAGTGTAGTGTAGCCTATTGTAGTGTAGTGTGATGTAATTAGTGAAGTGTAGTGTAATGTAGTTGTAGTTGTAGTTGTAGTTGTAGTTGTAGTTGGTGTAGTGTAGTGTCGTGTAGTGTAGTGCAAGTAGCGTACTGTAGTGCAATGTAGTGTAGTTGTAGTTGCAGCTGTAGCTTTAGTAATCATTAGTAGTAGTAGTGGTAGTAGTAGTAGTAGTAGTAGTAGTTGTAGTAGTTGTAGTTGTCTATGTATCTATCCATCTATCGATCTGTCTATCTATCTGCCAGCTTGAAATTGAAGCTATTCTGCGAGACTTCCTCAATTTTTGAACTTGATAACCTCATAAACGCGGCAATTCTGCGAGACTTCTTCAATTTTTGAACTTGACAATGTTGAAAAGGACTCAATTCTGCGAGACTTCCTTGACAACATCAAAAACGAAGCAATTCTGTGAGACTTCCTTCCTTCAAACAAGGAAAGTTGAGTGCAGAGCTGGCGGCCTCGTGCCATTGTATTGCGATTTTTCCATTCCATCTGTCTAAATTACTGCGCCTGCCACGAAAAAGTGAGGCCAGATCATGCGAAGTGCTGCACCTGTCACGCAAAATCATCTTAGCAAACCAGAAGATCTGATGCTCCCAAATCTAACCCCACATCTCTGATGAACATGTCTCTTGTACTGCGCCTGCCGCGCGAAATGCATCTTTGCAGATCCTCTTCAAATGTGCCACGCCTGGCATCGTTTTTGGAGATGCTACAAAACCCTCATGTCTTGCTCACTGTTGGCTTGCTCCGACGTTGAGGTATTTTTAGCATTTGGATTTCGAAATGTGCTTCGCACCACAACGGCGTGCACCTTTTCAACATCTCAAGTTCCAAAAGTGCTCCGACGTTGAAGTATTTTTGCATTTGGACTCCGAAATGTGCTTCGCGCCACAACGGCGTGCAATTTTTCATCTCTCATCAAACTAGATGGCTTCGCACCCGCCGCTTTGGCGGGCCTACTTTTCGACCCTCCGAGCCGCAAAACATTGGAAAAAACACAATGCCTCGCGACTTTTCTACCCTTTGGCGCACCTGCATCTTCTTTCTTCTAACTTTTTCTCTTCTCTGATCTTCTTTCTTCTTCCCTTCTCTGATTCTTCCCACCTCTGCTTTTCATCTGTCCATATTGTCGGAAGTTTGACTTCAAAGCTTCCTGCGATAAGAAGTGTTCTCATTCATTCCGAATCTTAATGATGGTTTTGCGAAGTATTCCAGATTCCAATTTGTGACTAGAAAAACATAAATTAAACTCTTGAACTATTCCACCACGCTTACACAGAAATATGGATGCAGAATTCACTTTTTAATTCCCAAAGCCGCTTGGTTTCCCCAATACGAACATGTCTGGGGATTGGTCCGCCATTTTCCGTTGGGTGATGAAGTATGCAGACAACTACTAGCAACATGGGGATGTCACCTGCTACCAAATAGGAAGCATGCAGCATGGGATAGCACCAAACCGATCCTTGGGATGTGAATGGTAAGGCAATGGTCACTATCAGAAACAACATCACAACCTCATTTGCGAACCCCGAATCATCGCCTTGTTTGGTTGCAGATCCTTGAAGTGACCACCACACATCCATCCCAATGGGCGTCCATATGGCATCAACATCCCCATTTTTGACGACTTGCTCCCTTTGCACATGAACCTTTAACCCTGGAGTTTCTCCACCATTTTTCTTCAACTCATCAATTTTTCGACGTTCACATCTTTTTGGGGTCCATTGCATTTCACAGGCACCCATTTTCGATTGAAGAAGTCATCATTTTTGAATGGTTTGTCTACCTGTGTGCCAGTTCCACCCCGAGTGATCCACAGTACAGGTTTCTTGTCCACTTATTGACTGGGATAATTCTTTCAAACCTCGTCATTGGCCTACCAAACCAAGGTTGATCCACAGTATGTACATATATATATATATCTAACTATGTATGTATGTATGTATCTATCTATCTATCTATCTATGTATCTATGTATCTATGCACCTATATAGCATATGCATGTGTATATATATATACATATAAATATGTATGTATGTATGCATGTATGCATGTATGAATGTGTATGTGTATGTATGTGTATGTATGTGTTTGGATGTGTTTGGATGTATGTGCATGTATGTGCATGTATGTGTACGTATGTGTACGTATGTGTACGTATGTGTACGTATGTGTACGTATGTGTGCGTATGTGTAGGTATGTGTATGTATGTGTATGTATGTATATGTATGTGTCATGTATGTGTAATGTATGTGTAATGTATGTGTAATGTATGTGTAATGTATGTGTAATGTATGTGTATTGTATGTGTAATGTAAGTGTAATGTATGTGTAATGTATGTGTAATGTATGTGTAATGTATATGTATGTGTATGTGTATATGTATATGTATATGGTATATAAATGGTGTGTATGTGTATGTGTATGTGTATATGTAAATGTATATGTGTGTGTATGTGTGTATGTATGTGTGTATGTATGTATGTATGTGTGTGTATGTATGTATGTGTATGAATGTATGTGTGTGTATGTATGTATGTATGTGTGTGTATGCACGTATGTATGTATGTGTATGTATGTATGTATGTATGTGTATGTATGTGTATGTATGTATGTGTATGTATGTATGTAGGTATGTATGTATGTATGTAGGTATGTATGTGTATGTATGTATGTGTATGTATGTATTTGTATGTATGTATGTGTATGTATGTATGTGTATGTATATATGTGTATGTATATATGTGTATGTATGTATGTGTATGTATGTATGTATGTGTATGTGTACGTGTACGTGTACGTGTACGTGTATGTGTATGTGTATGTATGTATGTATAAATATATCATACACATGTTAATATGTATGTATTTGCATACATTTGTAAATGTGTAAATAATAATATATATATATATATATATGCATACATATGTATGTACATACATAACATAACATAATATAATATAACAAAACATAACATTACATTACATTACATCCAGCCATCCATACACACATATATCATATATATATACATACGCATATGTATACGTATAATACTTGCCCCCCAGCTCTACTATACCATTGATTGCTTCTGAAAATTGGGGTACCGCGAACCATTCTGACAACTCACTCGTTTGATTCTTGTGCTCCAAATTGAGAAACCTGCAAAATATAATACAGGCTATCGTTATCCCCGCATCTAAACAACTAGTCTACTCTTATGCAATGTCATATATTTCAAGTTCATCTAGTAGAAAAAACGAAATTGATATACTACAATCTAAAATCAAATGTTAAAATATGATATACGATCATATACTTATACAATGGTATAAGGTAGTATGACAAGGCATATTAACACAATGCAATGAAACATAATCAACCATACATGAAAATCGTGTTAAAATACGACATAAGACAACAGAATATACGATACACACTATATAAACCAATATATATATATGTGTCTATAAATAGCTATGTACATACATATATACATACATATATGTATCTATATGTATATGTATATGTATATGTATATATATATATATTTTCACGTACATAGTATCTACATACATAGATATACATACACATCTATCTATCTCCATACATACATATATATATATATATTAATATCCCAAAACAAGCATCGCTTTACCCCAAACTGCAAACCACCCATATCTCCCGGCCTGACATCACGCGTTGGTGTACCTTTTCTTCAGCCATCACGTCGTCCTGGAGGTACTTCCGGCGACCGTCTGACATCAAAGCCTCGCTGTGACTGTTGCGGCTGCAGCTACTCCTCAGGCGAGATGAGACCGGTGTAACTACAGTGTATAACTGTACATATCCATGTATATATATACATACATACATACTCAATGTGTATATATATATTATATTATATAAAATAATATAATCTAATATAATAAAATATAATACAATATAACATAATAAAATACAATATAACACAATACAATACAATATAATATAATATAATCTGATATAATACAAAATAATATAATATAATACAATATAATACAATACAATACAAGATAATATAATACAATATAATACAATATAATACAATATAATACAATATACTATAATATAATAAAATAATATATACATATATTGTATATATATATATATATTTATATAAAAAAACACATTATATATATATGTAGATAGTATATCCATATGTAGATGGGATAGAAAACTGGAACAATCCACCATTTGTAGATAATTCTTATAGGAAGACAGTCGATGTGCAGGCCTTATGCTGTTTCCCCAAAGGGCATCACCAATGTTTACTCCTTGTTGAACACGGTTTTCACTGTTCCTACGTTCTAAGATTTTTCAGCAACAGTCAAAGCGTGTTTTCAACAAGATTTAAGCTGAATTCATGGAGATATTGTCCAGATGGGTTGACTGGGTCCAATTGGGAAAACACAGATGCTAGAAAACCTCCAAAAAATCCATTTGGTGATGGGATACATACATGCATACACATCTCGTATCATGAAATATCGAATATACATATATATATATATATATCATATATATATATATATATCATATATATATATATAAAAATAAGAATATATATATGTTATATATATATATATTATAGATATAGATATATTCATATAACAATAAATATAAATATAAATTATATATATATATATGTATATATATATAAGATACACGATGGAGGGGAAAGATTTGAGAGACTTTTGAGCGAACAGAACCGGGGATCCAGGATTTTTTTGCCAATGGGTGAACCCTCTGGTCTCGCCCTAGTCACTGAGGCTATCATTTGAACTGGCTTGTAACACCCATGTTTATCATGTTCACCATCGTTTCAGCACCATTTCAACTAATCTTCAACACCCCTCATCTTGTGGACCGCCGTTGCAATAGGCGGCCCCAACGTCAACAACGAGCAAGATTGCGGTGCTATGGTATCAAGTGTCATGTAACATCCCAAGTAATTCGTCAACTCAGGATTGATGAATTGTTGATCCAAAACCGTCTTGTGCTGCGAAGGGGCGTGGAGAAGGTTCGTGATGAGGAAGAAGATCAGCCCCAACGATAGCGCTCCCCTGACGTAATCTGTGGCCCACAACAAACCACTGCCCAGGGACGTGCGTGCACGGGTGCCGGTGTAACCTGTGACACCGAATACAAGGACCACCGACGGAAAGAAGATGATGCACATGTTGATCGTCAAGGTAATGAGGGCAAAGCCCTTAAACCAACTGGTGGACGACCCCGATTCGCACCACCAACGGTACGTGATGGGACAATCATCGTCCTCAAGGCACTCACTGCAGGAGTGGGTGTCAGCATGCACCTTCCCCTTTTTGTGATGATGTTCACCCTTGCTGTCATCGCCGCCGTGCGCGGAGTGGTGCCCTTTGTTGAACCATGAGAATGGGCCATGTTTGAGGCTTCATTGAACAAATCACAGGACACCGCGATAGTCGAAGGAAGTTTCGAAGTCAAACTTCCGACAATATGGACAGATGAAAAGCAGAGCAAGGCAGAGGCAGAGAGAAGAGGAAGATTAGAAGAGAGAAGATCAGAAGAGAAAGAGTAAGAGGACA
>Ga0126342_10012236_pt1 | contig 15312 bp, 15 predicted proteins | sample Cyp1metagenome_FD_92528 | JGI IMG/M metagenome (GOLD analysis project Ga0126342, IMG submission 92528) | Coral microbial communities from Lord Howe Island, Old Settlement Bay, Australia - Cyphastrea 1 metagenome | ecosystem: Host-associated > Invertebrates > Cnidaria > Coral ...
ATGTATATATATATATATATGTATATATATGTATATATATATGTATATATATATGTATATATATGTGTATATGTATATATATATGTATATATATGTGTATATGTATATATATATACGTGTGTGCTCATCGTTATATTATTTTAACAATTATTTATATATATATGTATTGATGAACATATTTTAGTTATTTTGTATGTACTTATACTTGTGTTTCCATTTACATTCATACTTCTATTTAGTTTTGCAGATATGCCTATGTTTGTAGGTACTATCATAGTAATATATGCAAATGTATATATATATTATATATATGATACAATGTAGATGTATAATGTACATATTGTGTCCAGATGGCTATGCATTTCTGCTACATCAACCATCGATGTCCTGAAGTTACCCAGTGCCTTGTCGTTGGAGTCCACCTTGTAGAACTTCAAAACTGCAAGCTTCACCTCGAGGCCATGGCTCACAAAGACATGCCTCTATGTACATACAAGGTAAATGTAAGGATATGTAAGGTAAATGTAATGCAATGCTATGTTATGCTGTTTATATATTTATATACACATACTATACATATACATATGTATATAAATATTATATATATATATAGTTATATATATATATATATAGTTATATATATATGTATTATTCATATAAAGGTAGATATGCTTGTGGGTCATTACATGAATGTTGTTTTATAGCCAGCCTTAGCCCGACATGTGGAACCTTCTTGCGCTTGTGCTTGATCTTCTTGGGCTTGGTGTACCTGTCAGATTGGCCCCGCCAGCTACCTGGCCATCACTGTCTTCAGACCTGGATTGCTCTGACAAGCCATCTTTGGCCACCTTTGGCCACCTTTGGCTACCCCATTTTGGGGAGGTCAATATTTTTCTCAACATGGGACGTTGAAGAGTTTTGGGACGTCCCCTGAAAACAAGATGTAGTTGGGATATGGATGGATATGGTTCCATCAGCCGTCCACTTTGGGGCACGTCTTCTTCTTGCGCTTCTTGCCGCCACCTTCGGCAAGGGTCAGGGTGGGGCTGCAATAAATGAGCGATATGAAAGGTCCCCATCACCAACTGTACCTTTAATGCCAGGGTAAATGTCGTATTAAAGATGTATGCACGTGTGCAATTACATGTGTGTGTGTGATGTATATGCTGGATGTGTATATATCTATATGCACACACCAAGGGTTGGTAACAGTATGAGAAGTCTCCAGTCAACAGGACAAGCAGTGTCATAACATGAAATAATGAAAGCTTGAATTGAAAAGTTGTTATGACAAGTGAAATGTATGACTGCTGCACTAAAAGTATCTGGTGTGATTTAGACTTTAGACATGTTGCTAATGTCGTCATGCAATGCATATTGGATTGAATGAAAAAGGGGTACCCTACGGTAGCCCCAATTCCAAACGCACTACCATCATTTTTGCAGTTGCATATTTTGGGTATACTCCATCTCCGGACAAACCCATGTACCAACATACACGTACTATAAAAGCATTGACTACAGTAGATTGGCAAATCAATCAAACCGCAGGTGCATGATCTGTAAATTCCCTCGGGCCCCTGAATTTCAATGTTGCTGTTGTATGTCTCCATGTCAGTCCTGAGGGGTTTGATTTATTTCGTCCATTCGCGGCCATGATTTGAAGACAGCACTAACATTGAAATTTTGGGGGAAGGGGGCTCAGGATGTCTACAGGGGTTTGAACAATTCGTGCACCTACGGTAGTTCCCCGGAAACCACTCTTGCAGATCGTAGACACCTCATGTTGCCCACATTGGACTTTGACAATCACTTTATCTTGGGGCACGATCCAATTAAAGTTCAAAGATCCATGATATATTTCTATAGATCCCTCCAGGGACATGGAGAAATCCTGAAACATGTTCTGGCAATAGACCCCTCCTTCCTAACCAGCAACCCATGGTCACTGGTCATGGCTTCACTGGATCTCCAGCCCCGGGAGCGACACCTTCAAGCCCTGAAGACACGAAGACAGTGGACCTGAGATCATCAAATCTCTGCGAAAATCAAAGGCGGACGTGAGGACTTGAGGAGAGTGAAGAGATGTGGTGATTACCAGTGATTACTCAAACCTGGTCCTCGTCAAGTCATCCTCTAAGGTTGATTTTGGATGTTGAGAGAGTTTCCGTGGTCGATGATACAGCCTCAATACCCTCTGGTAATTTAACATTGCTATTGAAAATGGCCATTTATAGTGAGTTTTCCCATTAAAAATGGTGATGTTCTATCTATAGTTATGTTAGTTTACCAGAGGGTATGTGGCTTCTCTAAATGCATCATCTGCATGTTGTTGCCATGGCCTGATGGGAGCTGCGCTGTATCCCTGTGTCCCCTGTTGTCATGTTGCGGTTCTAAACTGGATGTGAGTATGGGTCAAAATGCGGAACCGCAATTTTTGGATGATGAATATTGATTTTGTAATACTAAACATCACCCAACTCTGTGGTCCCCTTAGGCCCTACATGTTGACCCATACCCATATCATCCCATATCTATGGCAATCAACAAACATGAATTGGCCTTGCGATTTTCTCTACCATCAAAAAAATTGGTGCTTTCCCCAAACAAGTGACTTGTTGGATTCGTTTTTCCTCCCCCGGAAAGTACGAGTCGTCGTATCATGGGTCGTTTTTTTTGGACCCTTTGGACCCATGGAGGATTTGAAGCCTGGTGAACACGTGAAACCACCCAACAGATCCAATCAGATCCAATCGGCATAGTATACCCTCTGGTAATGACTAACATAGCTATGGAAAATCACCATGTTTAATGGGAAAATCCACTATAAATGGCCATTTTCAATAGCTATGTTAGTTTACCAGAGGGTATGTATTCAAAATCAACAACTCCCACATTCTATGGCTTCCGGCTCATCATTGAGGCCCGTCTCCAACAAGCTGGCGTGCCGGCCCGTCGCGCAACAAGTGCCATCGCAAAACATTAAGGGGCTATTGGGGTCTTTGAATGGTGGTAGGTCAATAAAGAAGTAGAATTTTTGGGGATACTGAGGGTATAGATTGCGATATAGAATGATATGAACATATAGACCAGAAAATGGGGATATGAAGCAACAATGATAGCTTTCTGGGTGGCGGACCCAATGTTTAAAACAGCCGGAAGCAGAGATATATATATATATATATCACATCCACGGATCTGGCACACATGTCAATGTCGTAAACCCAATCATCAGATATCATCAGCCCATAAGATCACCATTTTAATGGCTATCCTGTACCATCCCGAAATGGTCGTGGTATGTCGTGGTGAAAGTGTCATTGGGTCGCCAAAAAAAGGCCTCTCATGGGAGCAGAGAGCTCGTCCGCCGAAGATCAGTTGCTGCTCCTCCACCGGGACCTGCGAAGGTTTTCATTCATTGGTAAGGCTTAGTAAGGCCCCAAAGTCCTGAAATTTGGGGAAGATGATTGTCCTTTATAAGTTAAGTATAGTTAAGTTACTGTGTCATGCAATATACATATATGGTCACCCCAGTCATGATCTACATAAATCATAGTTTGCTGGTATGTCCGGTATGAAAGGCACTTCGCACAATCATGCTTTTGGTGTTTCTGTTTTTTTATCATTGTTGGCACATCCTGATCTGTTTACCCAAGCCACAAACATCTGTGGGTTGATCGGGAATGCAGAAAGAAGAGAGGTCCTGGGGACCCAAAACTCGGAAAAAATAAAACATAACACCCCCCGGAAAAAAAAAATGTCTTATAATTATAACATAGGTCACAGACCTCAAATCTGGGAAAAAACAAAACAAGAAAAAACATAGACTCTTGGCTGGAATCTGTTTAAAGAAGTGCAATTAGTCGGCACTTAATAAACTATGCAACTTTCTTTGAAAACACCAGTTTCAGTGAAAGACCGAGTCTTACTGTCAACAAGATTCAATTGTCTTCAATAAAGTATCAAAGTTTCAGCATCAACATGTTTGCAAGTATGCAGTACCGCTTAAATGATACAGGGATACAATATCCATGATTGAAGTATTCATCTAAAAGACTTGCAGAGAATGATTTTTCCAGTCAAGAGAACCGTCATTTGTTCTAGAAGTGCCATGGTCCTTTTCAACTGTTCTGTATTATTTGAAAATTATGAAAAAAATGTGTTCTTTATAGGGAGTGCAATCCTCTTTAAAAAAGTAATCCTCATTCAAAGTATTCAGCATGCCCTTTTTAAACAGGCAATGTTCTGAGTTAACAATACAATCAAATCTGTGATAAATGCACTATTTCATTCAATAAGCGCTGGAAGGTTCTGCAAAGAACACAATTTCTGTAGAATGCGTCCGGAATCCAAACAGGGATTTTAGTGTCCTTTTATGATATGCGGCCGTCTCTTCAAGAAGCACCTTGCATTTGAAATGGGATTCATTGGAGCCAATGCTCTTCTCTTTACAAGGAAGTGCGGGCTTCTTTTAATCTATTGAAGCATTTGAATTTAAACAATATCCAAGAGTCTGTCCAAACAATGGAACATTACTCCAAAATACAACCTTGTGATATATGCGGTAATTACTCTTTTTGATAGAGAATGGTCTTCCACTCAGAATGTATCGCATCGTTTTGTGTAATATATATATATATATATGTATTCTCTTCACAAGGAATGAAGCGCTTGATTGAAAAAAGAGTTCAACATTCTTATAAACAATGAAGTTGTCCTTTTGATGTCCTTTGAAAAGGCATACCTCTTCAAAAGGAATATTATATTTTTTAGAACATGTAGTTTTTTGCAGGAAGACTGCTTACTTGAAGGAATGCCGTGCTGCCTTCAAGGCCTTGAAGGAAGATTTCAGTTTGCAAGCAAAAGGCTCTTCTTGCAAGGAAATCTGTTCCTGTTCATGCTACATTGTGGATTGAATACTGCACTTTTTGACAGGAGTGTTGTGTGGTAAACGTGTTTCCTCAAAGAAGGACCGTTCCATTGAAGGAAGACTGGATATTTTGAAAGAAGACTAGAATGCACCAAAAGGAGTACTGCCTCTTTTGGATGAATGTTCCGTATCTTGCAGGGACACGACTTCTTAAAGAAAAAAGTCTGTATGAAAGACTGCAGTTTGTGAATCAAAATGGTTCTTAGTAAGAAGGGAATGGTCGTAATATGTTAAAGAGATTCCGTTTCGAGCAGGAATATTGCCTTTTACAGTGACACTGTGTCATTGAAGGAATCATGTTCATGGCTTGTGGAAATGATGATAATGATACATGAGTGGCGCAAACGTTTTAGGTAGATTGGAGGTGCACATACAGTAACGGATACTGAGATGCTGGAATCACAGCCAACTAAACCGAAAGGATGATCCTTTATGTTCTCAAAATCCATTGATTTTGACCCATACCCAAGTCTATAAGTATCCAGTTGCTTGCTGGCCAATTTCCCCCGCTTTTCTTGGTTTTTCAGCATGTTCAACAGCTGGCTAAATACCCAAGTTCTGTTTGTGATGTCCCCAAAAAAATGGTGGTTTATCTCAATTCTTCATACTCAACTAATTAGTGAAGAACACGGATCCCCATGGATTTTTGGATGGTGAAACGGGGAAATCCCAACTGTTCTAACCGTTAGATCCCCATGTTTACCACGGTGAAATCCCCATTTTCTGCCGAGAAAAAAATCCCCAAAATTGGGTGCCTGGGACTCTTCACTGATCAAAGTCTTCAATTGCTCCACAGAGGCCTGGAGAAAATCGACAGCGACCCAAAGATATTGATGGAAATATATATATTATATATATAGTATATATAATATAATATATATATATGTAGATGTATATGTTGATATTTCAACAAAAATATGTAGAGATTGCCAACTAAATAAGTATATATATATATATACAGTATATGAATATACAATTCTATCTATATACATATGATATCAATTGATATCATATGAATTCATATGATATGTACTTGCATATGCCCCTCCTCGGTGTCCAAAACTGTGATCATCCCATATCTGCGGCTGAAGAATCCGGCCCGTATTAATAGCCCATTTGATGTTGATCGAACTTACACCGTAGATCAAAGTTAAACTGCTTGTGAGATGACTATATTATATATATATATAATATCGCCAGTAATTCCTCACCAGCATGAGTTCCTCCAATCCCTCTTTTTGGTGAAAAGAACGCCACCACATTGATGCCATCAATATCCGTTGGCAACCAAGATCCACCAGCCATCACTAACCATTGTATTGTTGTTGTGCCACAAGAACAACATGTTGTGCCAAAAAATCCAAAAAACGTGCCTGACCATCCACCTGCAGTGAAAGGGTCTGCCCCGCCACATCTCTCACAAAGAGCCGCATGGTGCCGAACGGGACCCACGCCGGGCCCAGGCGACCGAGCCAACTGATGGCCAATCAGCACACCATAAACCACCACCACAGTTTGGAAAGTAATGCAAAAAAACACGGACCTGTGCCCTGAAGACACTAAATCTGAGATATGGTACCCCTTTGTTGAAGTCCTTGCAGTTTGATGGTTGTATATCCTATGTTGAGATGAATTGCGTGCTGGTGTTGAAGTGTTTTGTATGTTCCATCTAAACAAGGCCGCCCACATCCCTCTATCACCAGCATTCATGGACTAGTCACATCCGGCATTGCCTGCATTCCGAACTTCCCGCAACATGGATTGGTCCTTGATGTTCCCTGGGGGAATGTCCTCTTACAAGACTTCAGTCTCAGCCCTTTGGGGCTATCAACCCAGGAAGAACCAAGCCCTTGATATTGAAAATGGGTTCAGTTCTCTAGGTCTGTCCAAAGTTCTGAAGCTCTGTTACTTGTAGAACATCCAAAAAATCATCCAAAATATTATGCAAACTCGGTCATCCAGGTTTTTGCAGCAGCCGCGGGGGCAATTAGCCTTCTGTTTGAAAATAGTTGGTATAGATGGATCTTCCCCCCACAAAAATGGCAGGCACCCTATCTCACCATAAGTTTCCTCGCCCATTCACCTGGCCCCACGGCCGGATCCTTCCTTTTTGTTGGCCGAGTGCCGCGACTTGCGTCACATGTGGGAAGCTCATGGACAGCCTCCAACGGAGAACAGCGTCCAGTCCATGGCAAAGTTGTGAAAATGCGGGAGGGTCAGCACCTATGGTACCATATATGTATGTGTGTGTGTATGTGTGTGAGTATGTGTATGTATGTGTATGTGCATGTATGTAATGTATGTAATGTAATGTATGTAATGTAAGGTAAGGTAAGGATAGGTAAGGTAATCTATGTATCTATGTATCTATGTATCTATCTATCTGTCTATCTACCTATCGATCGATCGGTCCGTCCGTCCGTCCATCCATCCATCCACCTACGTGTATATATATATATACATATGATTATGTATTATTACAATCTGTTGTGTCTATACATATATGTACATATATGACATACATGGATATCATGTATATATAATATACACAAAAAAAAGAGACACATTTCAGCCGATGAAGCCTCACTTAATTACAGGCCATCTGTATCCACCCCTAAATGTCCCAAATCATCGTTGGACATAAACGGACCATTCTTCCACATGCGTCCACGTATTTCCACATTGTGTGCAGATTTCCTGATTTCGTTTCCAGATGTTTCCCACGAGTTTGCAAGGCCAAGAACCACCTAACGCGCTGGTGTCATGGCACCTAGCCATCTTTCTTGATCAGGTAGGTCAGGTGGCACCTACCTGGCACATTTTGCCCATGATCTGCCATGGTTTGTGAGGGATGATGGGGGATCATGGCTGCCATGAAACAAACCGCGGTCTCCCATGGTCTCCCCACCGCAGTAGTAGCGGTTGAAGTGCATGGCCATAAAGACGCCAGGCCTGGCATGAGGCAATGGATTGGTTTATGGGAAAATCTATAGGAAAACCCTTGGTTTTTTATTCACCCAATAGAGGGGTTCCTGTAGACTTTCATCCAAGTCTGGAAGCAGGGAAATGGTAAAGATGCAAGAGGATTGTGTTCCTGAATTTTATGATGTTCTGTCAGGAAAAGAAACTGATCAAATAAACCTGGAAGAAAATTCAGAATCAACCGTATTGCGGCGGTTGAGGAACAAACATGTATAATCAAGCTGATTAATCTTAATTGTATAAATACATCTTGGTGACAAAAATAATAAAGTTGCTGAAGATCATGAAGATAAAAGATCAGCCTGATAAAGGTCCAAAAATCTCTGGCCTGAAGAAAATTATCAACAAAAAAACATTACGCTGCTGACAGTCACTAAAAGAATAAAAACATCAACCTCACATGATTTAAAGGACCCTGGCTGTTGAGGCCCTTGGCTGATAAATTCCTTACTTTGGATCAGAGCGGTTGTATCCCTGTAGAAAGTTGCTCCTTTCAGAGAAAATCGCAGGAGCATTTTGTTTTCCATGTGACTGTGGGTCAACAGCCCGCACCACGCGGTTTTACCCCATGTCACACGTTATGTCATCCCTCAGATGCTCGGCTGGTTCGTCCAAGGATGGGCAAAAAATTATTGGTTTCACATACCAAGTCAATCCCTTTTGGCCATCAAGCTTAAGGTCTAGTGGACCAATGTGGACCACAGATTTGGTCAATTCGTAGTTCACCAATTGGTTCCTGGTGAATGCTACAGGAAACTATGTTCTGTTTCTCATAAGTTCTGGTGTTTCCTGCAATTGTCCCTTCAACCAAGTGACACAGGGTAGGGTGTATCTGAAAATGGGGTATACCGTATACCCCGCACATGGCCGTCAACCAGCAGGAAACATGCTAATTCATCATTTGGAAACATGCTAATTCTAACAACCCCATTCTTTTGATCCCACCAAAATAGCTGGCATTCATGGATGTGCCTCCCCAAAAACATCCAAAAACATTGTATTTTATCCCCAATATCTGGATGATGATCCCAAAAAATATGATATTTTATGCTATCTGATAGGTTTTGACCCATCCCCATATCCAAAAACAACATGATCTTCAAGGACCAATGCCCAGAGAGCTGGGCTCCCCTCGCCCGCAGGTCTCATGGGGGCACTCACGACGGAGACGAGTCACCTGCAAAAGGGAGCATATGATCATATGTATACATTACATATATATATATATAATAAGAATAAGAATAATAATAATAATTAATAATAATAATTAATAAAAAATAATAGTAATAAGAATAAAACATTTTATATATATATATATGTGTGTGATTATATATGATCGTATATGTGTGACATATGTCACTCATGTGGGATGTCCTGAAGCTACTCACCCAACAGTTTCCATACCATGTTTCCACCATATCTTACCATCACCAAGGGATGCCTTGTCGTTGGAATCCACCTTGTAGAACTTCAAAACTGCGAGCTTCACCTTGCAGGTTCCGGGGGCCGGAAACTGGAACCTGTACGTTGAGTTTGAACTTCTGCTGCCATGGAATAGGTATGCTACTGTTTCCGATCTTGAAGAGCTCTGCTTTCCGCTTGTCTACCCATTTCAGGCTCTGAGGCTGGCTGAGGATCTGGTTCCTCAACAAATGTTCCTATTGGCAACCAGGAATCCTGAGGTTCCTCAAATTTGAAACAGTTTCGATCAGATTATAGCTGCTATAATCTTCAGGAACTGCACTTGGTGATTTGTTGGGTGGATCTACATGGTCGGGGCGAGCGTTTGCTGACAGAGAGAGACGCTGCATGTTTTTGCGCCAGTGGCGATCGAGTAATTTCTACGCAACTCTGCGCCTGCAGTTACCAATTATTTCGGACTTGGCTGCCGCTGCATCGGAATTCACGGAAGAAGAATGGCTACTGTAGTTTCAACTCATTTACCTTCGCTCTGCCATGTCTCCTGGGGCCGCACGATGTCTGAGGATGAATGACGACATATTACGGCCATCCCACCTTCTTTCTCTTGTGCTTGATCTTCTTGGGTTTGGTGTACCTGAAGCTGCCACATCTTCACCTTGTAACTTGTAACGAACAGAACCCAATCTGGGCATGGCTGGGCTCTACCCAGCACCAACAAAGTGGAGAAGCTTCAGGGAGGGACCGCCTAGACTGGTGATATTGATGTTACAAAGAACAACACAAACCAGAACCACTGTGCACGTCTTCTTCTTTCGCTTCTTTCCGCCGCCTGTCAGTCTGACCGTACAGACAGAATCAGACAGATGTGGACCCGCAAGACACCCAAAAAATAGCTATAAAGATGATCAAGTTAAAGCCATGCCCCTAGAAAGTCCTCGAGAGCCCACTGCTCAAGATGACAGACTCGTGTCCTGATGTCCTTTGGTGTCCTAGATTTCGTTTCATTCATGGGAAGCGGGGGTGTAGGATCGAATGTTAGACCCTCAACCTGCAGATGCTGGCCATTTCCTGGATTCAACCATTGAATTCCTGGGATGCGCAATCTGCGCAATGGCAATTTTCGTGTACCCATTTCATCCCGCTATATCCCGCTGGAGTATCTTGTTGCCACTCCATGTGGGCATGAGTCAAAATTACATAAATTGGCGGCCATCTCTATCTTCAAATCATCCAACATATTTGGTCCAACAGACTTTCCTCATGGCAAAGGCAAAATGCCGCCACCCCCTTCCGACCCCACCTTCGAGGCCCAGTGACACGAAGACAGTGGACCTCACAGATGTTGGTCATTGCGGGTTTTCAGCTATCACCATCCATAACTAGCCATAACCATCCATGAATCCATAACCATGAGCATCTATGTCAACATCTATGAGCATCTGAATAACCACCCATAACTGATGCATACTGATGCCATAACCATTCCTCCAAGTGGGACAGAAAGACACCGAAATGCTGGCGAGTTTGAGGCACCCGGTACCGCTATGTACCGCTTGGAGAGCTGAGGTTGCAACTCATCGTCCAGGCCAGCAGCCACCAAACTGACAAAAAGGACTGGGTTGAAACTGAGGTTTTCACCATCGATATATTAAGGGTGTCCGAAAAAATAAGGGTGTCCGAAAAAAACAGATCCCTAAAAAGCATCCTGGCAGGGGCCAATCCTTGGCAGGGATCTTTTGCCATGTGAGGCCCCGAAATCAATTGGAGTATATATCTAGCCTTGAAGACCCATCATTCGCTGCTGCGTGTCAAACTCCATTGGCCGTCCAGAGGGTTGCAAAATAGGCAAAACGAGTTCACAACTTCCACCAATCAGGTTCATCTTGGATGGGTTTACTCTGTGAAAGCTGATGAAATGCAGAAGAAGGGGATAGACCTCTAGCCTACAGATTGGTGACGCAATCCCTGTGAAAAAGGACAGTCAAGAAAACCGAGGCCACTATCTTCAACGTGCATAGTATGAAAACGTCCAAAGTGCACAGGCAAATCAGAAATCGTTGTCCCCGGAAAGCTGGGAGGTTTCAACACATGGTCGCCTCTCAGCAGAGTCCAGAGTGCGTCCAGCAAAAATCAGCTTCTGCTCGTCCACTGGCAGGCCCTGCGACAATTTTGCGGAAATGGCTGACCTACCCTAGAATATCACGTACCTTTTAATGTGCAAACATAGTAAAAGGACTGGTGCATACATATATGCAGGATTTAAAATCCATCCTAAATACATATCCATTCTATATATATAGTATATATATACTATATAGTATATATATAGTATATATAGTATGTATATATAGTATATATAGTATATATAGTATATATATATACTATATAGTATATATATAGTATATAACATGAAGTGGGCCATCATCTCGAACCAGGTGACCAAGGTTAACCCGAAAGGAGGATCCATAGGTCGTCAAAATGACGGACACTGGGCCACTGGGTCACTCAAGGAGTACCCTCCAGCAATGAATAAAGCTCTTGCTGGCCAATTTTATGAAGCAATCAGCTGTCCCAATCACACAGACCGAGGACCCAGATATATATATATGTGCACATACCATACCAATGGATAGCGGTATATTAGATTCAAAAATATAATGAATGCAAACATCTTTGTATATAGATGCAGGTACGGTATTTGTCTATTCATGAATTCCTTTTGTCTCTGTTGGCCCACGGATAGACCTTTAACTCAGGAGGGACAACCTGTCGCATGATTAAACCGACAGGCGCAGAGGGAACTGCCGTGTAAATTTGAAGTCGGAAATCCCCGAACTAAATGGAGGTTTCGATGAGAACGTCATCTACAAATTGGGAATTTTCTAGCTAGCCATGTTTGAGGACACCAGAGACGACGTGGCCTGCAACTCGCAGATTTGTCCCTTCACTTGCTCCACCGTGTCCTGGCCATGCGCTCAAGAAATAGAGTTTGGGATCTTGCAAGAATTTTTGGGCCTCCCCCAACCAACATGGAAAAGCAAAAAAATATCAATATATATATATATATGTGTGTATATCAAAATGGTAGGAAAATAATGTTTCTGACTTTTTGGAGAACAAACAGCAACGACAAAAGGGTGGAGTTTCGGTGGGTCCAGCTGAGGAAGGAACCACGTCCAGTTTGTTTCAGTCCTGCTGATCCAATCGAATCGAGAAAGAAACTAGACCGCAGGAAAAAACACATTTCATGAATGCAAATTTGTTTTTTGATATACACATGTACGTGGAATATACATATTCCAAAAATACATACACAATGTATATAATGTGTATTTTGCTATTTACATACAAAGAAAGATTATATGTAGATAATATACATAATACATAGATGTAATATATATATAATATATATATATGTAATATATATATATATATTATAATTGCATAATTCTTACAGAACTGGTTTTCCAACGTGGCCATCCCTTGGACAGATCCCTCGATCCCGCACCTGTCCCTCCACCTGCAAGGAGAGCGTCTGCCCAACGACATCACGGACGAAGAGCCGCATGGCACCCACGGGACCCCAGGGCACCTGGGACCCGGTCAACCGCTGTGAAGCACAAAGGATGCGGAACACGCGGAACACGCGGAACACGGTGCTTCCGGGAACCCCCAAGGGCCCCCAGGGGCCACCCAGCAAACTAGTTAAGTCGGTTGGTAGGGATCTAAAATGATTGTTCATAGGGAATAGATAGACATATTAATAGTTATCTAATTTATCTATAAACCTACCAGCCACTACATCTTGCATATCTACGTATCTACGTACCTATATACATATATAGATGTCCCGGTTCCCTGTTCGGTACCCTCCCCCTCCCTCCCAATGATATAGTACCCCGCTCTTTCCCCAAAAAATCTCCCATCTGTAGCACCAACTTCGGGGTCCGAAGCGAGTACAAATTGTTGAGTCAACCGAACCAATACATTGAGCAAATTGTTTGATCTAAAGGGCCACCCTTGGCATTGAAAGTCACCTTGGCCATGGACATTTTCAAACTGGAAGGTGCCCCTGCTAAGCAGCAACCAATGGCTTTGGCACCCTCCTGCTCCACTTGTAATTCCTGTTCTCAAATACCCAAAAAAATCAGAAACCCGATGCCACGCCGCATTTTTTCGGTAAAACATTGGTCTCTGGTAGGACGGTAAACCATTGTCTTCGGGTTGCCGGTCACCTGGCTGCCAAGAGGTAACCAATGACCGTAATTGCAGGTACCAAAACACGGGGTCAGGTGGGGCAAGACTGAAACAAATCCACAGCAGTTGAACACGAACGTTATTAGGGGGCTTGTGAAACGATGACAATTTCTGTGAAATGTGGACAACTTCTTGAATGACAACCTCTATGATTTCGATGACAAGTTCTGAAACACTGCATTGAGATCTTGACTGGACTATACCATGTTTTTCATATTTATGCAGCGCCATAATATTGTACTTAGTATTACTATGTATTACTTAGTTACAGGTTCCTTCCAGTCTGTTCTGAGACTTTCGTTTGTGGATCATTTTCTTACAATAACATGACCGGTGACATAAACTGGGTCGTTTGCTTCTACTTGGCCATTTCAGGAGAAAGTGCTTTCGTGCGTGTTTGCTCAAAACGTTCTTGTGTGTTGAGGCGTTCTTTGTTCTCCATGGGTCCTTCACATGTCTAAAACATTGCCCTGGCATTGCCGTCTTCCGCGCAAGCGCCTGCGAAAAACGGTTCACTGGACCGGACACCTCAGACGTCCAAAGCTCACATGCGATGGTTGAATCCAAGGGATCAATATTTTGTTTCTTTCATTTTCTTTTTGTATCTGGTGCCTGATGTGCACTGTCAAAAGTTGGGCCATGCTTCGGGTGGAGCCTGAGACCTGCGATCACCCATGACGATGTCATATGTGAATCCTCCACAGAAAATCCACACGGTACTGTCCAGGTACTGTCCAGGTACTGTCCAGGTACTTCGTTGCTTCACAAACACATGTTCGTAATGGGTGTGAAGGTTTGAAAGGCAAAGCAAACCTAAAAATACTGCCCATGAAAGCAGTCAGTCATCCATTTCATCTCTGGGTGCTGGCACTGTTGCGCCTGGGCATCTTTCCGCCCCTGGCGCGCAGTTGTCTGTCAGGGCCCTGTATGGTTTTTTGGGGGTTCAGCTGTTCTCTGTGGGTAATTGAATCACTCCTGTCGCCAAGTGTCCCCCCCCCCAGAAAAAGAAAGCATTGAAACTTCGAACCTGATGTTTCCCCGCAATTCTGGTACACGCTTTTGTTCGGGTGTCAATTTCAATGTCTGAGGGTTGAAATGCGCAAACAGAAAACTGACCAAAATTCTGGAAACTTCGGGCAAAAGCATACGCAAAATTCTGCAAAACTTCCGCAAATCCCAGAAAAGAATGCCATTTTAGGGTTTTCAGGTTTGGGTGTGGCCACGCTTAGCAATGCCACACTGTGAAATGACAGAAGTCATTAACCCCGGCTGCATGTCCTTGGCAAAAACACCAGCATGACCAAATACGAGGGCCCCAAATCACCCTGGTTTTGTCAAAAAACTGAGAGCAACCATTATTTTCAAAGACTGTTGTGTGGAATGGGGCCCACCCAAAATGTCAGTTGAAGGGGGAAACAAATGTCAGCGATGTGGCCGCCTGCATCTGCTCCCAGCGTTGTCGGTCCAATTGATCTTCCACCTGAGCCCAGCCCAAAGCTCCCATGGCTGGCAGGTCATAATTCTACCAGCACATGATGATCTTGCCAACAACAACAACAACAGCAACAACAACAACAGCAACAACAACAACAACAACAACAACGGCAACAACAGCAACAACAACAACAACGGCAACAACAGCAACAACAACAACAACAACAACGGCAACAACAGCAACAACAACAACAACAACGGCAACAACAGCAACAACCACAACAACA
>Ga0126342_10012237_pt1 | contig 15312 bp, 14 predicted proteins | sample Cyp1metagenome_FD_92528 | JGI IMG/M metagenome (GOLD analysis project Ga0126342, IMG submission 92528) | Coral microbial communities from Lord Howe Island, Old Settlement Bay, Australia - Cyphastrea 1 metagenome | ecosystem: Host-associated > Invertebrates > Cnidaria > Coral ...
CGCATCTTACTCTTTCTCTTCTACTCTTATCTCTTCTAATCTTTCTCTTCTCTCTGCCTCTTCCCTACTCTGCTTTTCATCTGTCCATATTGTCGGAAGTTTGACTTCTAAACTTCCTTCGATAATAATCCACTAATGTGGCAAACCCAAGAATGAAACAGCCCTCATTTTACAATATTTTACCAAATGGGTGGAAATAATGGTGAAAAAACTCAAATGATAGCTCTGGTTTACCACATTGCACTGAAGTGTTTTGGCTGGCTCATCACCTGCTATAGTAGCAACGGCACATATGTTTCTAGGAACTCCGCTCTGGCAGCTGACTGGGCTACGCTTCCAATATCTTCCAATGTCATATTTCATCAAATTTCGCAAGAGCCTCACCAGGTCTTGCGGACATTGAAACGAAATATTTGCACATATACATTTAATATAATTTTAAGATATATATATATATATATACACAATATATAATATATATAAACATAATATCATATAATATATATATATACAATAATTAATATATATATATATATAAGTAATATCTATATGATATTATATGATCCTATATGCCTTCTGGGTGCTCCTTTGTTCAGTGTTTTTGCCTGGAAAACACTTCTTTTGGTCGTTGCTTTAAAAAAAAGGCCGCCGCCTTCAAAAAACATTCTTGCTCCAAATGATCAAGAATAGCCAGCTTGAAACGAAACCAACAAACCTGTTGTAAGTGACGGTGATGCCACAGCTGATTAATTGGAAGCCAGATGGATTGACATGGCCTGCATGGGTTGTGAGCCTCGAATTGCAACCTTTCGCACCATTCGACTGTGATGCGGACATCAACATATACCATCCAAAATGATCAAAAACTGGGGTACGGGTGAAAACGCTTTTGTATCGGGAAGAAACGCTCTTGTCTCGGGAAAAACAAACGCCTTTGTATTGGTTGAAAGCGCCGCCACCAAAATTGCTATGCCACGAAGGAGGAAGGCTGAGCTTCGTTAATAGATGTATTGCATCTTTCCACGCTTACTTACGGGAATACTGTGTCTTCAAGGCAATTATTTTGAAGAAGCGGAACCTTTCCAAAAAAAATGTCATACAAGAAAAATGAGAGGAGGGCTGAGCTTCATTGAAGGATGTATTGCATGTTTCCACACATTATAGCTTTCTTGCAAGGACATTGCTTCTTATTTAGGCATATCTTGTCTTCAAGGCAGATTGTAACCTGTAAGCAGCATGTTCCTTTAACAACAACCTTTCTTTTTTAAGGAATGCAGAATGTTTCACTGGCTACAAGGTAGCAAAAGGTGTTTTTTTCTTGCGGGGGCGGGCACCAGCATATTCTATATAATTATATATATATTATGTTTGTGTAATTTGCAAGCACTCTACATGCATATACGATGTATGCGATTGTATGTGTGTGTGATTGCAGCTGCCACATGATTCCAACGGATACTATCCATGCTGGCGCCCAGGGTCTGCCGCTTCGCCTCCAAACTTGTAGCATTCGTCAGATCCGTGTCACAGGTTGACTCGGCACGCCAGGAAATGCAGCTGTTTCTGTGTGATGGTGAGAACATGTTCCAACACTTTCAGACATGGTCTGCACAGTTCAAATGATTTAGAGTAATTAAGTGAGAATGTCAGTAGGAACATGTAGGAACCGGATGTCAGTAATCAAATACCTTGTCTTTTCAGCGCCACTCAGCATTGCCGGGCAAATAAATACGAGGAGGCACTCCATTGGTCAGTGATATCTGTGGCAACGAAATGGAATCCTCACTCTATAATTACTTTGTGTTTTGGTACAGGGTGGGCCCCGGTAGATAGCCAAGTTGGTTTATAATCAAATTAATTATATATAATTATATCATATATCGTTTCACTGTGTTCTCTGGCAGATATATCCGTAGCGGGATTTATCGACCAACTCATATCCCAAAACTGGTGGGCAGAAACTTCTGACAAGTTGCCCGTGAGGACATGACCTCATCCTTATTGTACCCGTCGTGGTTTTCGTTTGCGGAATCGTGGGCGGATCCATGTAGCTGCGCGAGTTGAAGGACCAAATCTTCCCTCACCTGGCCGGAACCCGTTTGTCTTTTGTGCAAGTCATGTTGGGGGATCAAATATTAGATCGAGTATATAGTGATCGTATATATATATAATTATATATGTATGTGTGTATATATATTGGCACTTACAGGGATTGTCATGGTCAGTAAATGTTGGTAATCAATTGATATCCATTATCACTATTAATATTAGGATTCATCGAATCGGAACTGGGATGGGACGACCCCGGCCAGCGAATTCTGATTCGGATGCGGATTGTGGAGAATGCTCCCATCACCTTGAGACAAATCTGCGGCATGTCTGATGAAAAAATAATCTTGAAAAGAGAAAGGGAACCAACAAAAAACAGCTCAAAACATTCTTAAAATCAACAATAATAGAAACTATTAGTCGACTTTTATCTGCATAATGTGCTCTGTGATAACCTAAATGGTCAAATGGGAGACATGCCAGCTGCCATGGCTGCCATGCATGGCCTTGTGGTAGTGATCCAAGATCTCAGGGATCCCTGGCGTCGGTCCCAAGCACATGATATTAGTGGATCCATGTGGGGATGGTTGAAATATGTTGAAATCCGACCCATAGACATTGGATGACACTGGGATTTTTGGGATGATTGAATTTGAATTTCTTGTTGGGTTTAAGTGCTTTGCATATCTTTGCATGATGTTCAATATGCTAATCTGCTCATGGATCTTCTATAGTGGACGTGAACTCTCCCGTTGGCACATGCAGGGCACATGGCACCTCCTCCCTGAATCCGATGGAAAAGCTGATGGATCTGCTTCTGGATCAGCCGCTTCTCTTCATACTCAATCCATTTGGACGAGCAAGGCATTACAATCATCTGGAAGTCATCGTTATCTGGATCATACTCCAAAGAGTTCTGTCGATCTCTCAGCCGCCGATGTTCAAAGTGAGCCTCATTTGCCTGGCAAAAATGACTTCACCATGGCCCGCCTGGACATTGTTTTTTTTTTTCAGGGATCTAAATTGAGTGTAGTTTACCGTTGTCCCTCTCTCTTGGAGTCTTGGAGGTTTCCTAAAATGAAGGTAAACCATGGTAAACCTCCAAATCATGCAAAATTGGACCATTTATGACCATTTCAGTATTGAATCCTATTGGTCATGAATCAAAGGATTCATGTCATGCTCTTCCATTCCATCTCAGGATGTGCAGATGTGAGTCATGTTGATGTCTTCATCCTACAGCATCCTTTTTCAGTCACTGTGTTTGCCAACAACGACTGATGCGGTGAGTTGCATGAATAACATAAATTTTGATAATTTTGCAGATCCACTATGATCCATTGGTGTCAAAGTCTTCTTTTTTGAATAGCTGGTTGGTGGTTTCAACCGATCTGAAAAATATTAGTCAGTTGGGATGATTATTCCTAATAATTATATGGAAAATAAAAAAATGCTCCAAACCAACAATCAAATAGTAAAGTGACACTTGCCCCTTTGGGTAGCCATCAAATCTAGCCGCATCCACCATCGCCTCATCGTCAGAGTCGTCGCCAAAGCATGACTCGACCTCGTCCTCGGTGAAGAGTTCCCGCAGTTCTTGGCATATGGTCAGGAACATCTCGTGAGTCAACAAACTCGGAAAATGGCAATGTCCCTTGAGCAAAAGATGCAAAAGGACGATTGTGGACGATTCATTTCGAATTGATTCAAAAACTTGAAACAAGCATGAGCACATCTATGAAAATCAGAATCATTGCACCAGCTGCTCATGCACTGAAAGAAAGGACCAAGTTTGATCAACTTTGGACCGATTGATATCAATGCGCCTGCTCTTCGGAAAGTATGTGAATTCTGGTGAATTCTGCTGTGACCTTTTCTTGGTAGCCACCCCTCAACATGTCAAAGTTTCAGAAAGGCTCTGCTCTCAAACAAATGACTCGCAGTTCAAGTTTCCATTTGAGAAATCTTGAGAACGTGCGCTCAAGTCAGGTGCATGGTCAGGCAATGCTACAATCTTAAATGGCATATATTCTCATCAAAAAAACAACTCATCTCTGCCTCTCGGAGACGCATCTCCTGATGTTGCTCGTGAACATGCCTCCAATGGCATAGAGTCTCAAAAGATGCCGTGCACTGTGACTGGAGAAAAATCCTGGCTACCTACTCCGGCGCTCAAGTCCGACTTTTCAAAAGACCAAGCGATTCAGTTTCCCATGGCAACTGTGAAGACTGATGTGGGAACCAACCCATTGAATAGGAACAAACCCATTGAGCCGGAACTGGCAGTGCATGGAAGTGTGCCATTGGAGCCCAATGAGAGTTCTTCACAATTGCTGGGCTACACGATGCAGTGGTGCAATTGTCCCTACATCTGTGCGCAAAGAATTCATAATGTCAGGGACAATGCTGGCGTCTACCCGAGTCTATCCCTTGATTCCAAATACTACCGTAGTACCAACAAATTGATACTGCGATATGCACTCTTCATCACTGGCATCATATCTGAACAGTGCAAAGAAGTCAGCAACTTATCCCTTCTTCCTATTGCCTAAAACCTCCCCAAATAATTTAATAAAAACTACCCCAGGTTGTTTGTCTTGGGAAATTTGAGATTGGTCAATTTGTTTCTTAATTGATCCACTTCAAGTTAAAAATCAAGGTCCGATTTGAAGGTTCTACCCCCTTAATGATAAAAACTAGTTAACCCCAGGGTGTTCTTGTTTTTCATTTTGGTCCGTCTTATAAAATCGAAAAAATAGCTTCGAAATCCAATTTTGGGCAATCTTTTAATTGTAGAATTTAAGCAGAAATTTAATCGATAATCGATATAGAAACTGAAATTTAAATTATGGTTTTAAATTCAATATTAAGGGAGCACTTCGAAATTCAATTTTGGGCATTATCTAATTAGATTTTAAAAAGGAATGTAATCGATCTTGAAATCGGAAATTTTACTTGGTTAAATTAAGGTGTTTAATTTAATATTAGGGGAGCGCTTCGAAATCCAATTTTGGGAAATGTTAAGTAGAGTTTAAACAGAAACTTCATCCATTTTGAAATCAAACATATTAGGAGAAAGTTTTGAAACCCTATTTTTAGCAATAATCTTGATTAGTTTTGAAAGGAATTTAACTGATGTTGAAATCTTATATGTTAGTTTTCTTGTGTTTTCTTTTTCAACTAACGTTGTATATCTAATATTGGGGGCAAGCTTCTCCCCCGAATGCCAAATACTACCCCTGTAGGTCTTATTATGTGGGGGGGGAGGTTTAACATGATTTAAATGCATGAATGTGATGGATGCTTCAGTTGATACGAGTATTCCGAGTATCCTTGTATGATGTTTGAATTTTTGAGCTGTAATCGTTGCATGTTTTCTGAGTGATGTCAGTCATTGGTGCTTTCCATTTCCGATCACAATATCTCGATGCCACTTCGAAGAGTGTGACTTCAGCGGGCCAAATCTCGGCAGTCAGCAGGAGATCTCTTCGTATCCTTCCACAGTGGACCCACAAATTTGGTCATTTCCAGTAATGTGGGTAAAACACATGGCGCATGCAAACTTTTTCCAACCTACCCCTTGCAAAGCAATAGGCAGGTTCCATGGTTTCCTGGGCTGTAGCTAGTTTCAAGTCTACCGAATGCTTCGATACAATTTTGATATACTGTATACTATAACTATGCAATATGCTTTGGTTCCCTTGAATTGAATCTGCTGGAACCAAATCCCGTTCAAGTGTGATGATCGTGAATCGCAACAGCTCTAGATGTTACTGCCATGGTGTTGTTTGCCAAGGTAAGGAGCCCGAAGACTTCGGCATTTGCTGGAATCAACCAGCGCACTTGCTGATGATTTCAAGGGTGAACAACTTTGAGGCACTTTCCACGCCATGACTTTAGACTGTATCAGCTCTAGTATGCTCTGTTTTCTGTGGTCTAGATCAGCTGCCTGCTGGAACAACAACAAGAACAACAACAAGAACAACAACAACAACAACACCTGCTGGACACTTCAACTTACAACCTGCTGTCACCGTTACAGAGCAAGCACCCTCTACACCAGGGTGATGCAGGCCTACCCTTGCTTTTCCACCCACTTTGATTTTTCGATTAGTTTACTTATATATATATAAGCAAACAATATCAAACAAAATATCAAATAATATCATATAATATCATATATCAAATCACATGTCATGGTGGAATCTCTCTGCTCTCAATGTGTGTGGTTCGCAGTGTGTTGTTGCATTCTAAGGGCCATGCTATCATGATACCTTAACTCGCAAGAGTAAGTTCCGGTATTCAAGTTCTTCTGCACAAACTAGGTCATGTCCTAGGTGAGCTTGCTTCTTTCTCTAGGTTGTTGTTTGTACCCATTTGTCCGTTTACTTGCAGCTAGTGTGCCTCTGCGAGATGAACTTACTAAAGCCGAACCTAACCTGCAAATATTCGTTTGGGATGCTTTATTTTATTCGTCTCTTCTCAAAGGCTTGTTGCTTGGCAGTTGCAAACAGTTTTCCTGGGAACAAATGATAGATGTTCAATCAGCAAGGAATATGACAGAAACAAACGGCATATGCCAATGGAGTTGCAAAATAACCCGGTGACCAACTGCTATACATGAATTCTAAAACAACAATTTATGCAATAATTACTGGGCATTTTCTTGCAAATCTTGTCCAGCAATAAGACGAGGCCTTTGAATAAACATTGTGCACACCTAATTAGCCAACAGCGTGAAACATCGTGAAACTAGCGTGAAACTGGCGTGAAACCCCTTTTTTTGGCGTGAACCCCCATTAAATGGCGTGAACGACAGGTACCCAAAAAGGGCAATTGTTTTTTTTAAAAAATTGCGACTTCAATTCTACAATTTCTGCGTTCTGTGCCAAGAATTTGTGGCTGATGAAAGAGTTTAGCAAATTCATGGACGGCTACATACCTAAAGAACCAATTCGAGTAGAACTAGGAGAGCGAGTGTAGAAGCCAAAGGGTGTACGTACATATTCATAGCTTTGTTTTTCGAGGGATGTCTGTACAATGGACAATTGAAGCCACATTGAAGTGTATCTATGTGTGTTATAATGCAAGCTGGTCCCATGTCTACATAATGCTTGCAGTCTTTCTATACCTTCGGCTCACTTCTGAATCAATCCCCTGCGTCTACCAGCAAGACAAGCAAAGAAGAAAGCACATCCGTAACCAGGGAATACTGTCACCATCTTTGACCAATCAAATGGTAGGGCTGCCAGACTCCTAGACCAGCTGAAATTATGTGACAAACGCCTGCCGTAGGTACTTAGTGTATCAGGCTTTGTGCAATATAAGATAATATAAGATAATATAAGTACGAAAGATGCTATTTGCTGACAAAATGGACCACATCGTCTCTGAACTAGCCAAGCTATACCGCATTGCATCGTTTCATTTATTGACTGGGTGCTGGAATGAAAAGCAAGCTTTCGGGAATAGACAAGTGATTTGCCTGATGCTCTGAATTGTTTGTTTTGCTCTTCCTGCCATTGTTTATATTGTTTGAAACATGACTTAGAAAAAGAGTGAGAGAGGCAAGGATAAATGCAAAAAAAAATACACATGATTGGCTGACCTTGTATATGGATATGGTTGGCCAAGTTTGTTTGTGACAGCCCATTTATGGCAATTTCTGACAGACCACATGAAACTTAGAATCGGTACATTCACATGAAATAGGCCAAATATTGCTGCTTGGAGTACGGTGTCATTGGTAAACAACTCGCAACTCTCAACTCTTGTCTCAGCGCACTACCGCGACCCCGGAAAAAAAACAGAGCAAGCGTTAAAATGAAGGAATTTCATTGCAAGTACAGGAACATATTCGCGTGTGGTGCTTGCATGTTGTGATGGAATCTAGCGCACAGTGCAACGCAACGTATTTCACAACATTGCAAGGTCCAAATGTGTTAAACTCAATAATTAACTTGTCTAGAGGATGTAAGTCTTCAAACTATTCAGTACTTCAAACTAGAACGTATTGAAATTTCGTTCCGACCATCCCAAATCCCCAATAGAATAAATTGATGATGTCTACTGGTTTGTGTCTGGAAGTAATGACATTTTCATAGGTGGCTGGATTTTGTTGTAATGGATTACTCATGGTTTGAGAATTATTTAGGTTGCTGTTCAAATATAAAACGAAGGTTTCTGAAGTCTTTGCGGCTGTCTTTCTTACTTTTGGACATCCGCTCTTGATCCGCTCGTGAAAAAGAAAGTGGATTTGCCTCGCCAGTCTTGAGAAAATATGTTTGCTTTGCCCTTTGAACATCACTTCAGCTCTCCCAGTCTGAATAATGGCATTCACTCGAACGAAGCAAAAAAAACTGAGCACACAACAAAATGAAGCACTTGCCAGAACAGCACAGGTTCATAACAAACAAAGGGGGTTAGTAGAACCCCCTTTGCTTCAAAGGTGTTTGGAAAGTCAGGGTATATGTATGTATGTATGTATGTATGTATGTATGTATATATATATGTGTGTGTAATATATATATATATACATAATTGTATATATATATATATATGTGTGTGTAACAACTAAATATTTGTTACACATGTGTATAATACAGCCACCTGGGATAGATTTGATAATGATCATTGGCTACAAAAAGGTTGCCACTGTCCATCCATGTGAGGGAAAAAATGCTGCACTGGAACTCATGTACTTGGATTGTAAAAACATGCAGAAACATGTAAACACACGAAACTTGACATGCAAAGAGCGAAACCAAAAAGCATCTGAAATAATTCAATGTGTCTGTCCCTCTCGCTCTCTCTCTCTCTCTCTCTCAAGCAGTACTTGTACTATATAATCTATACATATATTATAGATACATTTGTTGTTTAATCATGTGCTATAGACTGCTGTATAGTCTGCATATCAATAAATACAATATATTTACAAATATGTACAATGTTTCTCCTCAACCCATCGCCACCTGAGTTCATTGCTGTCTCCACTGCAGCTTCCACGCGTCCATTTGTGACCTGGCAGGTGTTTTACACAGGTCACTCCTTTCGGCAATTCTATTATACACCGCACCTAAGGTTGGTCCATATTATGGATTGATTCCGAATTAATACCGACCATTTATGGTGATTTTGGGCATGGTGTTGATTTACTATTGATGGTTTAGTTTAAGGATACTAACGGGGTACTATGTGATCTATTTGAAGATTTCCTCGGGAAATAGAGCCTGGGCTGTCATGCTGCATTGTAAGGATTCCGCAAAACTTACGTCAGCAAACACCACATCTCAGCATCAGGTCCCAAGTAAGTCATCTTGTCCATCAGATTCATTGAGCATTCCCATTATTCTGCCTACATCGCTTGACTGTTGGTGGTCGTCTCGCCCTGGTTTTACTTCTTCATGTTAACTGAGTGTTCAAGTGCTCAAACATGCTCAAGCTATCTGAACTGATTACCTTTTGCCCGTTTCCTTCTCCACTATCCACTAATCATCGAACATCTGTGGACGCAGTTGAATTGTGTCATCCTGTGCCCAAGGCCTCTGCTTCATTGCTCGAGGCAAAGCTGCCCTGTCAATTTCTGCAAGATTGTTCATGGGAGGGTGCATCGTGCCGTGACCCGATGAACAGGAGAAACATGGAGAAACACACACTGGCAAAATAGTGACTTCTTGAATTTCCTGGGAATTTGGGCATTTGAATCTGCCCGGCACATCTTGGCACTGCCAAGGGCCAACTCCAGGCCTTGAAAGCCGCAGAGCTAGGAGACGCAGGAGAGCTAGGAGAGCCAAGTGATACGAGGTCTGTCTCGCATGTGGACTGAGCGGCAGCACCGACAAGGGTTTAAACTTGCACAGGAGCAGAGCTGCAAATGCTGTAATTAGAGCCGAGCAAATACCAACCAAAAGGACAGGAGAGCATTCCTTTTGAAATAGTGGTAAATCTTTCTATAGAATAATTCTGGTAAAATACGTTTTTTGGGCCACTACGAACGTTGCAAAACAATTCCGCTTGTGAGAGCTGCTTGCACTTTGGGTCCTCACCACGAAGTGAGTCTGCTTTCATCAAAATAAACCCTCCAAAGTCATTGGAGTACTCACGGGAATCACACTTTCCCTGAAATATCTCAAGAAGATGAGTTCTTTTATGTTCTTTTTATGATTGTTATGCCCTTGCCCATCCTTGCCCTCACCTCAAATCATCTCAGTCGTCCAAGGGGCTAATCGCGACATGCTGCGCATCCTGCATGGGGCCAGCGAGTCCACCTTTGGGAACTTGCTCACGAAGCGGTCACCGGTTGCCGCCATCGACAGTTTCTCCAGCCACGTCTCCTGCACCTTAGCCACCACGGAAACAGCGGCACCAGCCCGACCCCTGCGGCCCAAAGCCAAGCCTTCTGGTAGTGCTCAATGATCTCAGGTTCGCCTCTCTTTTTTGACCATGAATCGTTAGTTGACAGCATCCAACTGCTACCCAGACCATATTTATAACTATATTTAATTATATTTATCTCTCTCTCCCTCTCTTTCTCTCTCCCTCTCTCTGTCTCTCTGTCCCTCTCGCCCTCTCTCCATGGACCCGCCATGGTATGAGACCCCTGGCATTCTCCCAAAAAAAACGATCAAATTCCCGAAATGTCCGGCCGTGTCCGGCCTCCTAAATCAATTCGATGCTGAAGTTTCGCGATCTGCTCCATGGTGAGTTGCTTTTCTTCCAGCTCGATGACCTCTGGCAACTCAGGCGTCACTACCATCTGGTAGTCATCGCTGTCCGGGTCATAGGTTTGGGAGATCTGCCGCTGTCGTGGGCGACCCTCCTCGAAGACATCCTCCAAACAAGGCAATTTTTTGGGCATCACAGCCTATACAGCCTGCAACTTGGTAATGTGGGTAACCCAATGCCATAAAGCTACCATTTTGGGGGGTGGTTGATACTGCCTTTATGGTGGTTTTGGGGATGGTTTACTATTAGTCTTAACCTTTAGATTGTGATGATTTGAAGGGTCTGAAGATCAGAACCTCTCCAAAGACGCACACGCAGCTAGGTCTAATGGGTTCATTGATAGGGCAAGTATTCTCAAGTAGTGAACATGCAACTCTAAAGCCCTGTTCTGAACCCTCACAATGTAAAGCTACAGTAATGAAGATGACTAAACTTGTGACTAAGCTGATTGGATTCTCCATGGCTGTCCTTGACCATTGGGTTTTGCATGATTTGGAGGGCGGCCATTGGAATACCAGTGGTTTTTTTGAGTTTCCCACCTCATCTGAGAAGTCTGAGAGGCACTCATCATCATGATTCACCAGCTCACGCAGCCCTTGGCAAAGACCCAAGAGCATCCTGGGTCCCAGATTGGTCCCAGGGGAAAAAACCGCTTGGCAGCACTTAAGCCTGAACCAAAAGGCCGCAGTATACCTGATCATTTGTTTGATAATGATATAACCATAGATTTTTTTTCGTGTCGGGAAGTTTATGGAAGTTTCACTGACTTTGCGTTGTTCAAGGCCAACGGATTGGTAATATAGATCGATGATACATTTCTGGAATCTATATGGAATCTATCCATACGAATCTGAGCAGGAATTGTTTGGACAAACCGCATTAGCTGCTGAGCCTTCACACAAGCTCCTGTGTCAAGCGAACATCACGACCAGTGTGACTTTGTGACTCGACATCATTTGTCCTCAGTGCGGGTCTTTGTCCACACACGGACCAGCTGACCAGTTTCCGGTCCAGAGATCAAATAAAATTCCAATCCGCCGAGTCCTATTGCGGAGAAGGGCGGGCAAGAAATTACCATACATGCATGGCCCGGGTCCAAATCCTTGCGTGCTTACTAGCAGGTTTGCTACAGCTTGTGCTCATCATTCTCCCATTGAATCGCGTTGATTCATCTATTTTGCAACTATGCTCCAAGGACATGCTGCACGGCGCTTGAGTCAAGAATACCCTGCATTGCCAAATAAAGTATTCGTAAAAATACGTAAAAATCAGACTTGTAGGATGTGGCTGACCAAGAGTATTTGCAGGGCCAGTGCCACTGTCACATTCTTGTGACAATTCCATCAAAAGCTGGATCTCACCCATGTACAGTAGTTGAATGCATGGGGATCTAGCTGCACCTAGCTACTCAGGACAACGCTCTGGGACAGAGATGGCTCAATCAGCATCAGTTTCGACAAGTGTATTCGCAATCATCAAATAAGCATGACGATCAACAATCAGTCTCTGGTGAGCCACACTCTCTGGTTTCTCAGAGATACTCAGAGATGCTCAGAAGGTCTTGAGCTCTCAAATGCTGAAGACTACCTGCCCAACGGGGAGACAAAGCAATCCATAACAATTTCCCATTGGCTCTTGAGCTCAATAGTAACACACAACTCTCAACTGACTCAACTGGATGACGAAAAACAGCGCACCACGGAATGTCTGACAGTCTCATCCTCGCTTGGCCACTCATCTGGTTCCTCTGGCTCCTGGTTCACATGGAGTGAAGGCCAAACCTCATACAATATAGTAACCTATACAATATATTAAGAGATGCCTATGGTGCCCATGATGCTGATGGTGGTGAATTGGTGATAGCATTGCTGCAGCTCGAACTTCTCAACTTGAATTCTCAAAACTCTTTTCTACAGCAAAACAAGTGCCACCTATGCTTCTGTGTCAGGAATGCACTACGTATCATCACATACAAGGAACTTGTGAAGGTATGTTTGGAGACTTGTTGACCGAACCTCTCTCTTTGAGTGAATCTTTTGAGATTCTTTAAGTGATAAATGCTATACATACCTATATATATAATTAAATATATATCTATATCTATATTATTTACAGTGTAGTACACACATATGTATATATATATATGTTAATGTATTTTATATATATATAGCAAAGTAAGCGTGTGTATGTGTGCACGTGTTTGATTGTGTGTGTGTGTTGCTCTAATCCATCCAGTATGTGTAATTTCAACCCCAAATTAATTTACCCTGTCGAAAATTGGGGGGTCATCCACAGAGTGATAATTTATTGATAAATGGCTGCAAAAATGATGCGACACTAATTAAACAGAGTATAGGATATATATGACCATAGTTCATCCCTTCCCCATTCGACTAAACCTCCCCCAGATATTGAGAATCAGGGCTTGGTGTTGTTACAGTAATTGGGTCCATTAAAAAGCAATAGGATACCACCATACCCAAAAATGTGATTCAACCCCCTAGTAATAAAAACGCGTTTACCTTGGGGTGTTTTTTTTAAATAAGGGCCCGCCTTTTTATTTTCTTAAGATTAAGGTTCTGATTCTTAGGGAAAGTTTCGAAATCTATTTTTTTGGCTTTAATATCTGTATTGATCTTTAAAAAAAATATGAAAGGTTTTGTCTTCGGAAATTTAGTTCTTCATTAAGGTAAAGGGGAAAGCTTCAAAAGCCTATTTTTGGCTATACAGACTCTAGCAACGAGTTTGATCGATTTGAGATTTGAAAAATAGCTGGTTTTTTTTTCATTCAGTCTTCGACTTTATTAATTATTAGGGGGAAGCTTGATCCTCCCCCCCACCTGTTTCTTACTTGGGGGATTTAGTATTAGGGGAAAAGGATTCATACCTATAAAATACCGGTTATACCCGCTATACATCGTTATAATTCGTTATACCCCCAACTTATGAGGAGTATCACCATTGGCACTAGTCATGAAGATCATTAAGCGCCACACACCAAAGCGGAGTGTCCTTCTCAATGAGCCACGCTAGGTCGGTGTCACAAGTGGACTCAGTCGAATCATCGCACCAAAGATATCGATGGGAAAGCATTGGGGAGAATTCTGGGGGTTTAACATGTTTTAACATGTTTCAGCATGGTTTTGCTGATTTCACCATAGTTGACCAAGGGAATCCAAGGGACCAAGAAAACGCGGAATCTAGTCAACCTTGAACCTTCGTTACTTATTTGGTTGGTTTTAGGGAAAGTTGACGGGAGGAAAACATGATCACGTGTGATTTTATCCGCTAAATGGCTAAATGCATCTAAATGCAAGGGATTTGGTGGAGGATTCCCCTTCATCCACCTCTTGGATTCGAGAAGCTGCGTCACTTAAATTCAAGCCAAGTTACTTTTCGAGACAAGCTTGACAAATCTTTCTTGCCGTCACTGCTTGTCATGAACAACTTTAGCATCATGTCTTCTTTGACCTGTCAAGAGTGCTGAAACTGAGACTTGAAGGTCAGAACTGGGGCCAAGTAGCAAGGAGTCTGGTCATGCCACTCCCACAATCCCCTCCAGGATCATGCGACGGCATGCCAACTCTCGACATGTCTGTGGCGTTTTGGGGCTTGTTCTGCTTCTGGTTGCAGTGGAGCTTGTGCTTGTGCATACACTAAATAATTAGACATAAGAGGAACTCCGAGATCGTGCAACAGAAGGATCGAAAACCGCAAAAAAAATGCTTCATCGAAAGAGATGTTTTTTCCTTGCCATACCCTGCTCCGACTCAAAAAGTCGGCTAACCGAAAGAGAATGGAAAGGCAAATCACGTGTCAAACATTGAAAGAAAGCCGCAGCACCAAGGACTAGGTTGAAAACGGAATATATTATATATATAATTTAGGCCGTGGGTTGGCCTCTTTGTCTGTTCAAAGCTAAATATGCTAGAAACTATTTACTAAAATGGGAATTTTATACAGAAACTGTTTAGAACTATTTGCGCTATTTACAAAATATACGGAAACTATTTACAAAATATACAGAAACTATTTACAAAATATACAGAAACTATTTACACAAATTACAGGAAGATTTACTAAACATATGCAAACTACCCACTAAAATTCACAAAATAATCATACTGCAATCATATCAAGATCATGGCAAGGTAAGATGTTTGGCTGATGCTGTGGTGGACAAGGCTTTCAGAATGTTGCCTTGACTTGAGTGTACCCGTGAAAGGATTGAATTGGAATGGTGTGATCATAATTTTATTCATCAATATCCATGGCACCCCAACAACAAAATGCAGCAGCAGCACCAACTTAATTTTCCTGTTTTTTGATTCCAAGCCATTGTGCCCTCATGTTTGCGTCAAACGAACGAAACAAGGCAAAGGTTTCATGTGCCATTTGGATCCATTTGGTTTAACCCTAGGCATAATTCAAAGTAATTGTAGTAATGATCCATATGCCCATGCAGGATACAAGGCTGATATTCCAACATTTGAACAATTGAATACCCAATAGTTGGTATCTCATTGAAATGCGTAA
>Ga0126342_10012238_pt1 | contig 15311 bp, 11 predicted proteins | sample Cyp1metagenome_FD_92528 | JGI IMG/M metagenome (GOLD analysis project Ga0126342, IMG submission 92528) | Coral microbial communities from Lord Howe Island, Old Settlement Bay, Australia - Cyphastrea 1 metagenome | ecosystem: Host-associated > Invertebrates > Cnidaria > Coral ...
GACTAGCAATCTCCTGAAGAATCAGGTAACGGGGCTGGCCGCCCTCCCCTTTACTTCGTAAAGTAAAACTCAAGGTAGCCCCTCTGGAGCTACCTTTCGTGATATGACGTATATCTCTATGTCAAACCTTCTGTATCTAAAATGTCTTGCCTCCCAAAACTCTAGCAAATCAATGCAATTCACTGTCAGTCTACTACCTCGGAATTGCCAGAAACACGTAATTTCTGAGACAAGAATCTGGGAGCGACATCTCCGTGTCTGTTTCTAAGAGTATATTCTACACCTAGATATGAGATTGTCTGAAAATCGGATACACCAAAATTTGGTGGTTCATCACCATGTTCCTACTAAAATTGCCTTTTGGTAGCATCTCCTACCTTTCGGCAAAGCCATATCTCATAGCATGAGGTCCAACTTCCGTCTCCTGGTTGAAACCCTCATTTTCCATGGTTGAATGGCCACTTTGTGGGTTATCCAATGTGTTGAGACAAACCTACAAGCTGGTGCCCCCCTAGTTATAAGATCACCACTGTTATAAGTTGGTTTATACTCCCCATTAAGTATAGATAGAACCCCCATCAACCCTAGATATTGGACTTATAAATCAACTTAGCTAACTATGGGGCACCACTTTGTATTCCAACTCATTGCCAAGTTCTCCCGTTCTTTGGCTCCCGTTGGCCCGTTGCTGTGAAAAATGTGGGGGTGAAGTTGAGGTAATTCATGGGTATAACTATGGTACTCACAGAAGTTGGCATATGGACACCTATAACTATGTATGTTATATATATATATTGTTATATATATAATGTTATATATATAATGTTATATAAATAATGTTATATATATAATGTTATATATATAATGTTATATATATAAGATGTTATATAATATATATATATATATGTTTTTGTATGTAATTATACATGTCTGATGTTAAATATATAATATATGATGTTACTGGAACTGCACCCCCAAGTACTCCCCCACAACTTTAGTATTTCAATCCTTACGCTCCTTGGCGTTGGCTCTCCACCTCCCAACCCAGTGCCATGGATCCAGCATATGTCCCTATTGTTGGTTGTACAGTCCATTCGTATTCCAATGATATACGAATGGAATATATATATATATCCCATTGGAATGGTTTTCATATCCCATTATCAATGGTTAATATCCCATGAATCTCCCATTCTATCCCACTACAATGATACTTGCTTAAAAATCTCATTATATCCCATGAAAAATCACCTGTTTGCCTGGTGAACCTTAAGCCTTTTTTCTGAGTAAATCCTCATGAAATCACCCGAGCCGAGCCGACCTCAGCTGCATGGCTCCTCCAAGAACTGCCAAATTCAGGTGGTCTGAATTTACTAGGGTTAACTATGGTTTATGGTATGTCCCTGGTTATTTTTTTGATATGGTTTCTAAAGCAACTTATAACTGGAGGGCCTCTCACATCGGGAGGATCATCCTTGGAATAGTCATAGTCATAGGGGATTTACTGAAGTACCCAGCAAAAAATGATTTATATCAAACAACATGTGGTGTTTGATCCAAAATAGACAAAGCAAATAAGCAACATCTACAAGAACTTGTCAATGACCCCGGTCAACAACTCATGAGTTTATCAAATTCTCATATGTGCAACTGACTTACACTCTCATCTTTCCTGACCATTTACTGTATTAGTTGCGGCGATCCAAGTAAAGAGATCACTAAATAGATAGCAAAACCCATTTTTTTAATACCCAAGAACCAGGACTCATGAATTTCCCATGGACCATGATGGACCTACAAAATCTCCAAGTTTAACACATTTCTTTGTCACACATAAAGGACTCAAGCGACCAAAGTCTGGGGATGAATCGCAGCGTTCCAAACCAAGCGGGTCCAATGCAACCAACAGATTGGTTGTACAGAAACCATGCCACTTGTGGAGAGAAAGTGGGCAATTGGTCGCATTTATCGTAGCAAAATGTGTACCCTCTGGTAAACTAACATAACTACCAAAAATTGGCCCATGAAAATAGTTGATCTACCATGATCTACCTATGTTTCATGTTGCTCATGTTTCTTCATGATTAACGGGCTCACCCCTGGAACACGTTGAACCATCCCAGGAAACTGCCAGTTTCGTTTCGGCTCCTGGACCCCGCTCAGCACGCCCCTTCGCAATGCAGCTTGGCGAGACTGAGCCCTAGCTAGGCTGGCAAGCCAAAGTGGCGAATGATGGAGTTTAGCTCACAAATGCTACAAATAAAATGCAAAAAGTAAAATGCAAAAAGTAAAATGCAAAAAGTAAAATGCAATCCATCCCACCCGTGCCAAAGTGTGTGTTTTTTTGTCCAATTCGCCCATGCGTCCGCCGCAAGGGATGCAGCTAGTTCAGGATTTGCCCATTTGCCACATCACCAAAGCGAACGGCCGGAGCCGTCAAGTTTCGCATTGCAACCCCCCAGCCGGGACACTGACAGGACCAGTGAGCACGGCATCGCAATTTTGAGGCGGGATTAACCGTAGGATGGCCGGGGCCCCGTGGAAAAATGCCATGGTACCAGAAAGCCAATTTCTACACAGTAGGATTACAACTCCAGGATGGTTAAAGGGTTTAGAAGCGGTGAAAATCCCATCCTGGTATCACATAGGTTAAAACGACCCTCAAAGAGAGCAAAACAACAAATTAACACGATTTTTCAAGGTATGTGTTTAATACTAGGGGGACGGTTGTATTCTCATAGTTTTAATGTGCTGAATCCGATAAAACCCGGCCATTTTCTGGGTAGTATCTTTAGCATCCCCCATGTCTGGCAAATTTAGCTAAAAACCAAACAGCCAAGCAGTAACAATTGAACCTCCATCTAGCAACTCGATGGTGGAAGCTGGGAATTTGATGGTTTGTGGCATTGGATTTACCACATTAAGATACTGTAACCAGTACGACTTGAAGGACTGGTTGGACCCGCCATCTATGTCAATCCACATCCCGCGTTTTCGCTTTTTCGACCAGGCATGTGCTGGTCCTGAACTACGAGAGGTCCCGCCCTTGTCACTGATTCAGATTTGAATCAATTGTGGTGATGTATTAGAATATGCATACAATTAATTACTGTATATATATATATATACATATATATATATATACACGTATAAATATTATGAAGACCTATTGCAATGTCAGTAGGTATTCTTCTTCCACGCCTATTTCTGGTCGGAAGAATCGACGTCATTCATGTCATTCAAAATGAGGATTGCCACCATCCCAGAAATTCAATCGGGCGAGTTCGCCATCCGGCGCTCTATCTGTCCGTGGATTGGATCCCCATCTCCCTCGAGAATCTTTGTCGAGAGGGGCGATATGTCAACCAGAGGATGCGAGGGATGAGAATTTCCTCGACAAAGCGTCCTCCTGAAACAGGACGCAACGCAAAGCGTCGCACGGCGCCGGAAAAAAGGAAAGGCAGGAAGAACGATCTCACTGATCTTACTGGCAAAAAATGTCATGTATCAAACATATATATCATATATATATATTATGTATATTCTGTATGTCTTTCTATGTCTACATATATATTTACACACACATATATATATATATATATGTATATATATGGGTGTGTGTATGTGTGTGTGTACGTGTCCCAGTATACATCGTAAGTCCCAGTATACATCAAAATGTCAATGATGCGTGACTGAAGCTTGGGGGGACAACCAAATACTACCCGCAACGGTGTCATCAAACATGGCTGGGAAATGCTGCACATGATGGAGATTTATATATATATAGGTAATGCATATATATATATATTTATATTTATGTATGTCTAGTGTCACAATCAGCAAAAACAAAACGGATTTTCCAGCAAACCATGTGACTGATGACCGGAGGGTAACTCCTAAGTGCCAGTTTTGCAATTCAGAAATTTTCAGGACTTTTGGAGAGCCGTCCCCCATGGGCCATCCCAAATGTCAGAAATGCCATGGGAAACCCACAGAAATCAACAGAAACATGTGCGACTTCCCACCAGCCCATCTCGCCCATCTCGCCCGTCTCGCCTGAGCCAAATGGTCTTTGAAGAGATCCACTCTGCTGCGGATGTCACCAATGTAATCCGCCTCGCACAGCCGAGCCGCTCGAGCCCTTCACCTCTCCAGTCTTCTTCGGAAACATGCTGAAGTTTTTCTTGCTTCGTCTCCAAGCAATTTGCGGGTAGACTAGGATGTGTTTGAAATAAGGGATTGGAGATGAAATTACAAACTTAATTAACTAATCAGGTGTACATCATTAATAACCCATCAATACAAAGGGGAGAGAGAGAGAGAGAGCAGTCAATCGCAACTGTCCTAGGGAAACCATGCGTTCTAGACATTCATTCTATGTTAGTTTACAAATGTACCCCGAGGCTAAGCCCGAGCCGCACCAAAAAACACCCCAGCCTCTCTGCCTTCAAGCATGACTGTAATTATTAAATATGATTGTAAGAACCATAATTCATGGAAATCACCATAATCTCAAACCATATGCTAACTAGTATTAACCATAGTGAACCAGTATCAATGATTATTAACAATGATTAACCAGCGTTAACCATTGTTAAACACAATGATAACCAGTAATAAACTATTCTCATACTACCATTAACTATGGCTAACCTTATAATATCTTATTCGCATCTTACAATAATGGCTACTATAAACCATCAGAAACCATTATATTAGTGTTTGCCATGAAAAATATAATACATCGGAAAAAGATGTGTTATCTCATCATAATGACTAACATTAACACTTACCAACTATTACTGTATCAGTTATGTTTTACCAACTATGATCTTAGCGACTTAATCTATTGACCGTATATTAACCATTATTCACCCTTGCTAAATGATGCTCGTTGAAAAAACTATTAACCATTATTAATATTAACCTCTATTAGCCAGTATGTTCACCATCACTAACGACCCATGTTGTCTCGAAATAACTCTACCCATGTTATACCAGTTTTATACCATTCATGATCGTCGCACCATGGAATTAATTTTAACATTAATATTAACCATTAATATCAACCATTAGTTTTAACCATCAGTATACCATCAATACACCATTAATGTGTATGTATGTATGTATGTATATACATATATATATATATCAACATTAACCACTAGGGATAATTTTTTTAAAAAAAAATGTGTCCCCATCCCTCATGATTGACCATTTGTTTTATCAACCATCAACTATTGTTATCAACCATATATATATTTTACCCTCTGGTAGTTTAACATAGCTATTGAAAATGGCCCAGTCGAAATAGTTGATTTACTAATAGCATGGTGGATCTTTCCATGGTTATGTTAACGTTTACCGGAGGGTAAACCTCCATTTTCCTATGGTTTTCCTATGCTTTTCCTATGGTTTTCCTATGGTTTTCCTATGGTTTTCCTATGGTTTTCCCGGGGTAACATCAACCAACCATGGGATTTTTCGCCTTCATTCTCAGGATCCGGTCCAGGCCATTGACGTAGGCGTCCACGTCGCTGCCCGGCCGGTCCACGTTGTTCAGGTGGACCATCTCTTCCTGCCGGGCCCGGGGGAACCCGGCCGGTTGTGGTTGGTCTCCTCGAATCCCAACGTGGCTAAAGTTTGGAAAAAAAAAAACATAAAAAACTGGTGGCTAAAGTTGGTGAGAATAACACACACCCAATGAACTCTAGTGAAAATTAGAGTTATACAATGTTATACATATCCCCCCATCAACTCATGTTATACATATCCCCCCATCAACTCATGTTATACATATCCCCCCATCAACCCAATCGTTCACCAAGTTCTTTGCGTCAGACTGAGCTATCGTAAACGGGGCCTCAGGTGAACCAATCCAGAAACGTGATTCTTGGGGACCACCAGGTGTCTATCCCCTCTGACCTCATGATGGCTACAGTTTAATATATTACAACATATATATTCTCATTACATCCCCATTATGTCCACATTACGGCCCCCATCATGTCCCCATTATACCCGCATTATGTATGTATACATTCTGCTTGGCCAACTCCCTCTGCTCGAGTTTTTTCAGGTTCATTCATCTATTAAAGTCATGATAAAATCACAGAATAAATTCATGGTTAGGACCCACTAGAACCATCAATTTGAGTCCCATTAGAGTCATCAATTGATGGTTGAAGTCTATGCATGCATCACACATATCAAAAAAAAGATATGGTCAAAGTCACTGTTGATGGTTGAAGTCACTGTAAAATAAGTCGCCATAACTATCCATTAACTATAGTGAATTAGTTAACTATAGTCGCCAGTACACCATTAACTCTTCGATCGGTACACCATTAAGTATAAGGTTTCACCATATTTGAGTTAACATCAATTAAAATCCATTAACATCCATTAACATCGAATTAACTATAAATTTTCACCATACTTTAGTCCTTATATATACCACCTATACCCATATATATATATGGTGATTAAAAATGGGGGATGGTGTGTCCATTCCACCGCCTTGATCAACTCAACCATCATGTCGATATGCTGCCGATGGGCGCTGATCAGCTCCTCCGATGGGGATCACGTGGATTTCCCGATTGGCGAAAAAAACTCACATAGCTATTGAAAATCCTAGGGAAATGGTGGTTTAATGGGGTTTAACCAACAAAATGGTGATTTTAATGGGATGTACCCTCTGGTAAACGTTTACATATAATATGGTATGTAAAATTGTATATAATATTGTATATAACTATATAATATATATATATATACATATCTGGTAAACGTTTACATAGCTATTGAAAATGGCCCAGTCGAAATAGTGGATTTACCCATTAATAGCATGGCGATTTTCCATAGTTACGTAAACGTTTACCAGAGGGTAGATATGACATAGGGTGAACTAAGATACATTGTGCAAAACCCACCAGTTGTCATTTTAATGGGAAAACCATAGGGTTTTCCACATCGATGTGAGTTTTTACCCTAGGGTAATATTGTAACCAACCATGTGATGCAAGGTGCCCCCAAATGTGATGTTTCTTGGCTTATAAAGCCATGAATACTAGTAGTATCCCGGTAGTCAACCTAATCGTTCACCAAGTGATGTGCGTCAGCCATTGTCTCTGGGCTGTAAGCCTTGCATATATTATCCCTTGGTTCAATATCCCCTTCATATCCCTTTATTCCATGGATAGTCCATTATGAATAATAGCGTTCCCCTAGTATGAAACACCCACCATTTGTCCCCATGGTGGATGTAGGCTATAAAACTGCATATGACTGGAACCATACAATGCGGTTGTGTTTAATATTGGTGTGCCGGATTCGATGAAAGAAATGTGGCTTTTCATCAGGGGAAAAAAACGAGCGGAAGTCGGTGAGAGCCGAACTGCCCAATTTGGTGGTTTTCTCATTGACTGACAATGGTCATATCCCATGATCACTGGTGAAAAAAGCCTGTTTTGAGCTTCATCGCAGATCGTAGTTCTAATGTTTTTCCATCAGTTTGCTGAAAATCAACTGTTCATGATGAATCCGCATTTCTCAATTTCTCAGCCAGCTTCGACCTCCATTTCTCGCCCGTTTTCCCACCCAAAAGGTGCCCGTTTTCTTCGAAAGCTGTCCTCCTCTTCGGCGAGGATGGTGCCGATGAGCCGGTCGTGCTGCCGGGCCAACCTTGGGGGATCCAAGCATGTCCAAAAAAGTCCTGAAATGGGGAAATGGGGATATATCTCCTGGGATGCTCTGGAGATATATTTCTATATTATATATATATATATATATATATGTATATTGTATATATATATATATATATATATATATATGTACATACATAATCTATATATATAATGTATATATATATATACAATTTATATAGATATATATATATACAAAGTATATATATATATAAGCAACAAGCTCATTGTCACGGTCATGATATCCCATCTCCCAGTAGATACCCGCACAGAAAGAAAAAAAACTTGGTCCTTTGAACCCCGGAACTTGGTTTCTTAGTAAATCTTGGATGTGCAGCACCCAATGATGGGACACCAAGTGGGTGAGCAGCAATATGAAATCGCCACTTAGATAACCAACCTTCGCTCCCCAGTCATATTCCATGTCTTTTTAGCCAGGATTTCCATGATCGTCGTTTCTGTTGGTATAAAACCAGATACTAACATAAAATCATCCGTGTAAACCACTTGTTTGAAGTCTTTTGATACCAACACTTCCGAGAGTGAAGCCTTACTTATGTGGTTTTATGTGGTTTTAACAGGTTTAAACCATGGAAAAAAAAACATCCCTCGATGGGTCAACGGCAAGGCAACTCGTCCAGCGCGGCTTGCGAGTCGGGTAGAGGTAGCGCCGCGGCCACCTGGCGATGATCAATGGATACCACCGTAAGATATGATGACTAAGAGTGGTTAAAATCGTGGTTTTCATGATTGTTTAATAGTGGTTTTCATATAGTAGTAATCTATTCTGAATTAATAGTACAATAGTGGTCAAGATAGTATTCTATTATTCTAGTACAATAGTAATCTAATATTAATATAGTGGTCATCGTAATAGCAATCTATAGTACAATGATGACTGGCTTGATCGACTGGCCGGGAATTTCCCGATCAACATAGCTGGGAAAATCCATCGGTTACTAACTATAGCTGGGTGAATGTAATTCAAGTGCGCTGTTGATAAAACCATGGGTTGGTATCATACCCCACAAGTTGAAATATCATCTTTAACATCATCATTATTTAACGCTACAAAATATCCAGTTTCTTCACTGGAACTGCACCCCCCAAGTACCCTCTGGTAATTTAACATAACTATGGAAAATCACCATGTTTCATGGGAAAACTCACTATAAATGGCCATTTTCAATAGCTATGTTAAATTACCAGAGGGTACTTGGTAATGCTTGATTAAGTGGCTGGGGGGAACGGATGAGACTTGGCGGCTTCATCCCTTACTGCTGTAACCAGCCAGACCCATCTTCGAACCGACCGGGTTCATCTGAAAATGTTGGGAAAACCACTAAAGCACTGTCTGCTAATCTAATCTAGTCATGGAATACCACCACTTTTTGATAGGTTTATAATCTACAAATGGGCCATGTTTATCCCATGTATCTGAATTAATATCCCATTTATATCCCATTTACCCTCAAGTAAATTCATATCGACCCTCGCATTTTGGTGTTGGAAGATTAGTTTCGGCAATTTTCAGGGTTAAACTGTTGATTTACTGGAAGGGAATTGCCATAAATTATCTCTATTAAATCCCTATCAAATCATTATCATACCATTTATATCCCATTCATATTTCGTTCATATCTAAGTTACATCCCATTTCTGTCCCATTCATATTCTATTGATATCTCATTATACCACCATTTTTGTTGGTTAGATACCATGAAATATCATTCAATCAACATTTTTGGTTAACTTATCATGATTGTTGGCTAAATCATGTTAAATCCCAAGAATCTCCCATCAAATATGCCATTCATATCTCATTTGGAAGTTTCCTGAAAATAGTGGTACCCCTAAATCATCCATTTTTATAGGATTTTCCATTATAAACTATCCATTTGGGGTACCCCCATTTATGGAAACCCCCATGTCTGTGCCAGAAAAATCCAGGTATCCCATCCCACCGTTGTTTTTCACCCGGCGTACCGGATCCTGCATGACGCCGAAGCCGGGCGAAGCAAAGCTGATGGGCGGCGTTGGTGCGGTCCTCGAGTTCAGTCGAGTTCCTAACGGCCTAAGAAAGTGACTGAATTCCATGGTTTATGGTAGATATATGATGTTAATGGATGATTATAATGTAGATATAATGGTAATATAATCATCCATATATGTAGATATAACTATAGTTCATGGATGTTAATGATTTGTTAGTGGTTTATGGTTTATGATGGATGATTTACCTATAGAATGGTGCCCCCAGTTCGTTAGCAAAGTTGACGCACATAACTTGGTGAATTCTATGGTTTATGATAGATGTTACTATAGTTAATGGAGTTTATAAACTAACTTATAACTGGGGGCCCATCTTGTAACAGATTGTTGGATATTACAATGGGATATTACAAACATGGTTGATATCATATATATATATCATATGGATATTACACTACAATATGATAGGTGGTTTATCCCACTATTCATGGGGTTTCAACCATCCAAGGTGGTGCCGGATTTCTTCCATCCACAGTATTGTTGGATATTACACTACAAATTATACTCTTGGGAATTGATCTATGATTTTCCAAATGGAAATCCAATACAAATGGAGGTTTGAACAGGAAATCAATGAACTGTGAATTATATATATACACGTATATTATTGGATCCGTTATACGGAGTATTGGGATAATTATTGGTTATTGCTAATATTGGGAATATAATACACTAGTGGAATTTTCTTCGGGATATGATATGAGAAACATATTGCATTAACATACATCAATGGTGGGTAATATATCACTAAAGGTACTAAGTACTAGCGCCATATCTTGATGCCAGATAATATTTCACTTATGCAGTAGTTACCATTACTAGCAGAAAAGGTGTGTAATATTATCATGACATAATATATCACTAATCGTACTAGTTCCACATATGTGTATGAGCCAGACCTGATTTTTGTGTGGTAAAGCCAACGCCATCAGCCATCACTTCATTTGCTTCCAACCTGTCAGACCTTGATCCAAGATGGTTTTGTATAACCATGGTGGGTTTTTACCCATAACATGTGATAAATTATGTGTATACATATTATATATATATCTTTATTTTGATGGTATAAATGTGTACAGTAACACTTAGAGTACTAATTCTGATGATATTTTATGCTACATCACATAAGTTGTTTACATTGTTTACCCCATGGGATAGCCCAGAACTCCAGAATTCCACCATTGGTAGGTGATATTCCCATTGCACGATCTTCCCATGATATATGCTATACTCCTACAGTTAATATACGGAATATCAAATATATCTTGTAATTATATATATATGTACAGTATCCACCATTTACAGTTCATTCCCTGCAAGGTGCCTCCACAGCTATTTCTGTTACTTAACCCCCATTCACTATAGCTACAATGTGAGGCCCCCAAGATAGCTAAGTTGGTTTATAACTCCAATAACTATGGTTTATGGTACTTATAACGAGCTAGTTGCTGGGGCGAATCTAAACCAACAAACATCCCTGGGGGGCCTCACATTGTAACTATGGGGCACCGTTTGACACACATGGCTTTCTCCAAGGCGCTGAGGCGACGTCGCGAGGCCTTTGTCAAGGCTCTTGGTGCTGTTGGGCACCAGACCGCCACTGCTCTGCAGGGCCGCCTGCACTTGTTGCCTTGGGATGGATTTCTATGGCATATGATGGGAATATACCATTTCAATCCAGTTCATGGGATATATCATCAACTTGATAATCATTTAATAGTGGATTTATTTTCATTATCTATGGGATATATATATATATAGGGTGCGTGTGTGTGTGTGTCTGAAAACGAGGCATAGCCGGCATAGCCCAAAGATCGCAAGAACTCTCTGAGACTATGACACACCCAAAAAAAAAAAACGGTGCATCTAAGGGTACCCAATTTTCAGACAGACCCACATATTGGGGGATATGATTGGGTTCAAGCAACAAGAAAATCGTTGGGTATTATGGAAATATCATGGGAATTTACCAATGTTTATGATATTTATATATATATATATGGATGTGGGTCAAAATGGAAGACCTAGGGGACCACAGATGGAAATGTCTAGTTTAGTATTCACCATCCAATTATTGGGGTACCTAATTTTGACCCATACCCATATATAATTGGATTCAAATAATCAACAATCTGATATTGGATTTGGTCCAGAAATGAATGGAGTTATCCACATCGCCTATTTTTCGTGGGGATAATTAGGCGTGTTGGATTGTTGGATCTTGCTAACGCAACAGAACATGGATTTCATATAACAAGAATGTGATTAGTCTGAATTTCTTGGTATATCAGATGCCAAAAAGAGATTCAATGGGGATGTAAGCCACCAAAACGGTTGGATATCAGCCAGAAATGGGGGCTAAAAAAAATCCACCGTTTTCCAAAGATATCGTGGGGCCTCATGGCCTTGGCTGCTTGGAACCTCGAAAATTTGCTGGAGAGGTGTCCATCAGATTCATAATCCATCTGCAAATCCACAGAATCCTCTAACGGATGTATCCTCATCCACAAAGCATCACCATGGTTTATCATCATTTTCCCTTCCGCAGACGTCCTGGAACTACGCCAAGATCAACTGAACGAAGCTCCGCTGTGAATGGAAGCAGATTGGAAACGCCTAACTAATGGAATTAATTACTAATTAAATTAGATGTACGAATTTTCCTCAAGCTTGTCAAGAGGGTGTTTGAATTAGCTCTGACCTATTCCACTAGGCATTTCAAGTGCAACTAGCGAGAAGCCCTTGCAGGGCTTGTGTCGCTTTCGGTCAGTTGATGTTTTATTGTTTTTTTGAGTTTATTTCTTCTCTTTTTGCCAAATATATTGTTTGTAGTTATGCCATAGAACAGCCTTGTCTTGCCGAGTAAGATGGCATCCTCGGCCAATACCGGCCCTTGGTATGAGCCAGCAAGGCAAAGGGGATATTTTAACTTTGGAGTCTGCTTGGGTTTTATATGTTGGGACGTCAATAGTCATTGAGAATCTGAACAGTTTTTTGGTGGTTCGGCAATACCACACGTCTACCCATTGTTTCTGCAAGCTCGCTCGTAGTATTTTGGTGGGGGTTGTACAACTTTTTCAGCAGGGATCAACGAAAATCCAACATTGGATTCTACGTCGGTGGGATTCACATCATCATCATCATCATCATCATCACCACCATTAACCATTAACCATTAATAACCATTAATAACCATTAATAACCATTAGTAGCCAGTAATAGCCATTAATAGCCATTAATAGCCATTAATAGCCATTAATAGCCATTAATAGCCATTAATAGCCATTAATAGCCATTAATCATCATCATCATACCATGTTAAGATTTCAGGGAAGAGAAAAGGACTGCAGAATCATCATGTTCCCTTCCGCAGACGTCCTGGAACCATGCCAAGATCACGTGAGCGAAGCTGTGCTGTGAATGGAAGCAGATCGGAATACAAAACTACTGGAACTAAATGCGTGCTATCCTCAAGTTTGTCAAGAGGTTTTCTGAATCAACTCTGACCTATTTCACTATGGCATTTCAAGTGCAACTACCCAGATGCCCCCGCAAGCTTGTGTCGCGTTCTTTCATTTCATCATTGACTTGGCCAGGAATGAGTGGGTAGTACCCTATTTTCAGTCACATCCATATGGAGCTTGGATATGGTAGTTAAGGGGATCATATCCCACCATGATTGAGGTTTACAAAAAAAATGTATGATGATAATTAAAGTGATTCCCAAGTTGCGCAGGTTGTTTCATGTTCTTCCAGCATGGCTCGCCACTGAAAAAACTGGATGTTTCACCGTTTCACCCCATTTCTTGATCTATGGAACCGGGAATATGAATCCTGGGGGTTTCAACCTGGATTCAGTTGTGCTCTTGGGTATCTTGGAAGGTTCCTTTCAGGATAAAGACCGAGAAGACAAAAAAAAACTCTGGTAAACATCAAGAAAAACTATGGAAAATCACTATGTTTAATGGATAAATCAACTATACATGGCCATTTTCAATAGCAAACTTTTAGTTTACCAGAGGGTAATGGCGGTTCAAAGGAAATCAACAGATCCTTCTCACAGCCAGGATGTCAGCCACAGCCATTTTCCCTACAAGGCGCGGCCCGCCAGTTACAAGTGGGTCTATAGCCCCCCCATGCATACCATAATTATATCTACCACAAAACATAGAATTCACCTAGTTGTATACTTCAACCAATTTAGCTATCGTTTGGGGTGGCATCTTGTACTATATAATCTTAGATCCCCATTTAACATAGCTATGGATAATGTCTCATTTATAGATGATGTATGATTATTTACCTAGAAAGGGTGGATGTTCCACATCAAACTGTTGAATTACTATGGGATTTTTAAATTTGACCTTTAATTGCAAATCCCATTAACATCCATGAACTATGGTTATACTTACCCTAAACCATAGAATTAATCCCATTAACTATGGTTATATGTACTTACCATACCTTAAATCCCAGTATAGTTTTACCATATTATACCTACCATAATCATCCATGAAGCATAAAATTCATTAACTTTTTAGTTTACCTGCCATTACCTCAAATCAGGTTCCGGCGCTGATAGCGGACCCGTGTTTTTGTATGGTTTTTATTTCAGTCATTTTTTTATTGATGTGTTTGGCGCCGTGACGATTTTGTGGTTTTGCCTTAAAATAATTTAAAATAGAAATGTTGTTTTCGTCCCACGTTACGCTAGGAAATTATTCATTGACCATTGAATTCTTCTGGTCGAAATACTCTGCAAACCTGGATTTGGAAAACCGGGTTTTCACACAGCGTTTGGTGCTCTTGTTTTTCTCTCTTCGTGCTCTTTCAAAATAGCATCAAGAGCGTGTGGCAAGTGACAGAAGACATGTTACAACTTCTAACTGATGTGCGCAACTTCTAACTGACGTGCACAACTTCTAACTGACGTGCACAACTTCTAAGTGACGCGCACAACTTCTAACTGACGTGCAATGCGGCAGCAAAAAACAGCAAAACCTGCACGTCCGTTAACAGGGCCGGTAGCTTACACCATACAATTCACATATTTCAACCAACTTTAACCATAGCTATCGTTTTTGGCGGGCACCTTGTACAAGGTGGTGCCCCCCAAGGTATAAATAGGTTTTAATCCCATTAACTAGTTCCATATATCTCCAACAAAAACCATAGTTATTGGACTTATTTGCACCAACTTAGCTAACGAACTGGGGCACCACCCTGTACTATTTATATAACCTTCAATCCCATGACAGCTTCTCGTGCAGCTTCAATCAAGGCACAGCTCTTTGTGCTGCATCTGCAGCAGCGAGGGCGCCGGGGCGACCCATTTTTTTTGCAGAGGTCATGGGATGCTTCACAACTAAATGGGATACCTATGTATAAATACAATATCTATAATATATATATATATATACATACCGAATATATATATATATGGAATATATATATGGAATATATATATATAGAATATATATATATATAAAATATATATATATAGAATATATATATATATATATATTATATATATATATAAAATATATATATATA
>Ga0126342_10012239_pt1 | contig 15311 bp, 17 predicted proteins | sample Cyp1metagenome_FD_92528 | JGI IMG/M metagenome (GOLD analysis project Ga0126342, IMG submission 92528) | Coral microbial communities from Lord Howe Island, Old Settlement Bay, Australia - Cyphastrea 1 metagenome | ecosystem: Host-associated > Invertebrates > Cnidaria > Coral ...
TCATGCGCACTCCGCATGGCTCAAGACTAGCAGCAAACCGCGTAGTGTAAAAAGAGAGTGCAGCAGCCACTTCTTGTCCGCAGGTGTTCATAGGTCTCCAGGGCTCCCCTAATAGAGGGAAAAACTACCTCACCCCCCTTAAGTCGCCCCTTAAGTTTCCCCTTAAGGGCCCCCCTTTGACGAAAGGGGGGGGCCCCGCCCTCCCCCTTTTTGCGCGACGACAACAGACACAAGCAGACGTCAGTTCATGTAGGTGTGCTATGATCTATCTCTTGTTTGACTCACGCTCCTTGAGAGCTAAATCGGCAGAGGAAATTCGATTTCAGGTCAAAACAATTCCTGAGGTAAATCAAAACCTACATGACTTCAGGATTTCCATTGGACAAAAGTCACAAAATAAGTGACGTCCAAACTGTTTGGTTTCAGGTTCACAAATCTAATTATTTCATCAGGATAGGAGGTAGGTTCTCCCCCATCAGTCGCCATCTTCTCAACACCGGCACTCTAGGCCTTCAGACAAATGAAGGAGAAAAACCCAAAAGGAATTTTGGGTCCAGTGGTCAATGACCTTATGATGACCGCATGCACAACTCTACATCGTCCAACACAAAACCCTTGCAAAACAGTTCGAAAAACCCTTCGAAACATTTGAAACGTTCTCTACAGAACCCAAGCCTTCTCATTTGGAATATGAATGCGGCTCACCACAACAAAGGCAACGTGCGAGCAGGTGAAAAGACCCCCACAGATTTGGCCCTCAATGCTCCAAGGCACCTTGATAAGAAAATCCGAAATGTTGAACAGAAGAAGGAAAATATCGCAGCTGGCACTGAAAAAAACAATCAAAGTGCTCGCAGACATCCATCTCTTCCATGTTTGGTGCTTTGCGACCACAAAAACTGTGCTCCACCTTGTCTCGCCTCTCTGGACGTGCGCTCAGCGGTGCGGATGATACTGAACCTGGTACGCCCTCCACAATACCGTGCACCAAGTGCACAGCAGTCCGGAAATTATGGCATTGCCAACTTAGCAGAGGTCATGACCTTTACCCTCGTGCGTCACGTGATTTCATGCAGATTGACACTGTCAGATCTGAATTTGGTACTTCTTTACTTGCATGTCTTTTACGCGTTCTGTACCTGGATGGAGGTCTGCATCTCAAGCTGCATCTCAAGCAATCCCACCTGACGCACCGCAGTGCCCGAAATTTGTGCAGAACTGTGTGATTCTGCTGCCGTTGAGCATTGAGAGCTGTTTCCACTCGTTCCCAGTCGTTATTCAGTCGTTATTCAGTCGTTATTCCAATCGTTATTCTAGTCGTTATTGCTCGTCTCCGCACGTTTCCCAATCGATAATGGAAAAATGCTTTAAACAAAATATATATATTTGCTTTATTTTTGCTTGAGCCTCCGGTTCGCTGTACCTGCCATGGTTTTAAAAATAACGATTGAATAACGATTGGAATAACGATGGAATAACGATTGGGTAGCGACTGAATAGCGATTGAATAACGATTGAATCACGATTGGGACGTGTGAAAAGGTCCGCTCTTTCTTGTTTTCAAACTGCGCTGCTAGCTTCTTTGGTTGGAAGATTTGAGGCGATGGATTTGAAGCAAAGGCTGGGACAGGCTGTCCCCGCCTGTTGTGGCTAGGGCCTCAATGCGGCCAATCACATTGAAGCAGATAATGTTAGAAGCAGGAGGTGACAGACCTATTGACTCGAGCATTATTTTGGTGGGTGTAAGCAAAAAATAAACGGAAGGAAAGGCACGTGAATAGGATATTTGTGCCCGACCATGATTGTTTGCTTCTAGGCGGGGGGTTGTACCTACCTCCCGGCACCTCTCTACATTTTAACGTTGTGTGGTCACTGCTATGCGTGGTTTTTTGGTGAATTTATATATAGTCATATGGAGTTTTTTTTCTTTGCTGCAAGAACGTATTCTTTGATTTTTTGGGGAGCAGAATTCTTCTGCTTGCATTGCCCGGCTGTTGTTGGCACCGTTGAAATGGGGGCGGGGGGGTGTTCTACGAGGAAAAACAATTCAGGCTTCGCGGACCAAGTTTTGGGTCCGTAGTTTTGTTGAAAAATCGGTGCCGCAAATGCGGGGCCTCTGTAGTGCAGATTGGGGAAAGAACAGGCCATTGTCGTTGGGGTTGTACATAAAGGTATCGGTTGTTGGAAGATTTTTTTTTCCCTTGAGTGATCTTGCGTTCAAGTTAAATAGCTTCTACCCACGCTGTCGCCTATGCGAGGTTTCTCAGCTTGGCGGCGGCTGCTTTGTTGAAAGCGAAAAATGAAAAAAATTGGACACAACGCGCGGACCCAAAATCAGGGCCGTCTGGTGGACCCAAAAATGGGTCCGGCCTTCTATTTCTAAACAGCAGGGGTGCACACTTTGCGGACCCAAAACGGGCCCGCTGGGACGCGCAGAAAAGAGGTTCGGGGGCAGTGCTATCTTTTGGTGTTCTGAGACCTGAACTGTGGTTGTAGACGTGGATTTTTGGAGCTGCTATTTCAAGGTTTCATGTTCCACGTATCTGATTCATCTTGCTTATTCCAAGGGTTCAGACAGACAGCGTCACCGACCTAGTGGCTTTGCGTCGAAAATAAACATGTAGAATGCCAGCAATATCTCCCAGTGCGCTGGCGCAGCAACAAAGCTTGCACACATGGTTCGCGTGATGCCATGGTTTGCTACCTCGTGGGAACCTGTCAAACGTGGTGCCATCGACCTTTGGGTGACTGAAGGTGTGCGGAGAATGGACTGTGACTGCCATATGAGAACAGCGAGTGAGTGAGGCTTGCAGAATCGCCTCCTGCGGCGTCGACTCATCGCACTAAAGGCATTGGCCCTGTGTGGGGTGTGTGTCCCTCTTCACCATGCTTCTATGTCCAGGGTTCGCGGCCTGCCTGCCTCTCCATGAGATACGTGGGATACATCACCAGTGGCTACTGGGACCTTTCTGTACATCGCTGGACTCGGCCATGTCCTGGTGTCTTTCAGGATTGGTACACTACGCACCTGGCCACGTGGCAATCTGTGTCCCGAGTGCGGAGATGTTTCACCATATTTATTTGTTTGGCGCGTTGAGATTGACAGCCAATACTTTACGCCTTGCACAACAGCAGTGCAAATTTGTTGGCACCGTCGTCTTCTGCCAGGATGGGTCGGAAGGTTGCTAAGCCTGCACCTGGTCCTGTGTTAAGGTTTCGTCAGCACCGACGACTTTTTGGATTGAATCTGCATTCCCATGCTCACTGCCCTATTAGCCATTGCCTCCATCTTTGCTAGCGAAGGCTACAGAACAGACCCGAAGTGGTTTACTGCAGTCCCTGGCGGATATTGGCGATTGTGTAGGCATCGATCAGTAGATTGAATGGAAAGCTCCCTTAGCCTCCATAGCAGGTCTTTCGCCGCTGACTGGCTTTCATTTTGACTGGCAACCGGTGAGGAATTGATCCGAAGTGGTGTTCTGCAGCCTGTCCCTTCCGGCAATGTTTTGCGGGCCGCCTGGGGGGGGTCCGCCATGGGATACTGACTTCGGTACCGTGTTGTGTGCAGCAGTCGGTCCTACAATGGACCCGCTTGGATACAATACCCCAGTGGAGAAGGGCCCTTGATGACCCATCTTTGTGGAGCGGCCCGAAGATCAACTGAGCGGCATCTGAGAGGCTGTTGGTACTGGTTTGCGTATGATGTTTTTTTTTCCAATGTGGGGCTATCCAAAGTGAATTGCCTCAAGATATGCTCAGGGTTTTTTCTCTAATTAGGTTTGATTACTTTTCGGGCTATGTTTGCCTACTTGGCGGAGCCACTATCTGCTGCGATTTCTGCTAATTTAGTTGACTTTGCTAGGTATGGTATGTGCTAGGCTTTCCCTGATGGTCAGCCATGCTGCACGACACTGTCAAGTATTTTGGATTTTGTGTTGGGTTCCGGCCCCGTTGGTTGTTGCTTTTCGTTTGTGAAGCGACGAAAAAACGCAATTCTGGCTGGGGGAATTGTGGGGCTTCCCTGGTTGATTTCCGCCGTTTTCTGGTTTTTCTGGTGGATACTTTGACAGTGCAATCCGTTTTGATCAGCTATTGCGTGCTGAATGCATTTTGCTTCTCCCAATTAAGTTTTTGCGGAGGCGTCTCATTGTTATCTTGTATGATAAGGACTGTGCCATGAGAGCATTGCGGCCGCATCCCGAGGAAAAAAATCAACTTTGGATTTTTGGCATTCTGCCTATGCACCAGGGTGAGACTGCAAGAGATCTTGATATCCAGGGTCCATCCACTATGTTATGAACCTGTGGAGATTGGTAGATTCCGAAGGTACGACAAATTGACCACTGGACAAAATCGTCACATGTACATTGTTGAAAGAGGAAACTCGGTTTCATTCAATGTCATGGGTGGTGATTGATACATGAACCTGGTGGTTCAGCATTGAATTGGAATCCATAGCAGAGCAAACACGACCGATGATGCAGCACGCGGAGTTGCAGCAGAAGAAGAAGAAGAAGGAAAAAAAAAACCATGAGGTGGCAGTTGGTGATGCCATCGAACTGCCAAACGTGCACGCACGTGAACATGTTGTGAATCGATTGCGTGAACTTTTTAACGTGTGCTTGGCAGCTCATGAGTTCCGAGATGGAGCAGTTGTCCAGCAGTTGATCATGATGGTGCTTGACAGTGGCCCGCCTGGTGTTGCAATAAATTTTTGGCACTTCATCGTTTGCTGAATGATGTGGTATCTGGCTTGAATATGAGGTGGCAACGTGCGTCGCAACATTCCAAGTCATTGATGGCCAACCTTTTCCAGCGTTATGTGATCCAGCTTGAAAGACACGTGGGAATCAGATGAAACAAATGTGAGACTCATCGAAAAACTCACGACAAACTTTTCACCCAGGGTGTGTCTGGGAGAATTTGAGCAGTTTCTGATGAAGTTGCAGCGAATTCTACCGCAGACTGGTTGAAGGGGAGAACGGTGACAAATGTTTCAGCTAAACTCAAACCATTTTGAAACATTTCATTCAGTGCTTTCTCTTGGCATGTCACCATGTAGACACATGAATCAACGTGAATCCATTGATAAATCAGCTCGTGATCTCCAGGCCTTGCGGTTCAAAAGTTCCGCTTTTGTTGCACACAAACAAAACCCAAAAAGAGGAATTTAAACATCAGAACGTAACACAGCATAACATAACATAACATGACATGACATGACATGACATGACATGACATGACATAACATAACGAAACAACATATCATATAACCTAACGTAACATAACGTAACCTAACGTAATGTAACCTAACACAACATATATCAACGAACGTAACGTAACCTAGCGTAACAGACCCCAACAGGACACAATCTACTGAGTCCATTGTTTTTTTTGAGGCGTTTTGCACTTCTACACGGCAAACAAATTATTGCGATGTGGACAGCATGGTTTTGTTTTTGGCACCACCAAGGCATGGCCCAGAAGGGTGTACACTGCGCATACGTACGCAAAGTGATTCAGAAAATTTACCAACATCATTCTGGTGTTTTCTTGTCAACTGAATGTGATTACATTGAATGTTCATGTTTTGCGCACCCGATTTGCACTTTGTTTTGGGGAGCAGCTGGCAAAAACACCGGAAATTGAGGCCTCACCGCAGGCCTCACCGCAGGCCTCACCGCTTCGATTGTCACCAAAGGCAGGGTGCCAGAATGCGTGGATTCCACAAGGTGCAAAAGAGGGAAAAAATGACAATGTGATTTTCCAGAGAATTTAGATCAACCTGAAAAAATCCAACATGTCTTTGACATCCATTGATGAAGAGGACTGGTTTGACACAAAAAACTGGATTGGGATTCGTATCTGTATGATTGCAAAAAACTGTTGGTGGACTTGAGGACACTTGGCACGGCAATCATAAACAACGGAGATAGATCACGTGAATGCTTTTGATGTATGCGAATTACGTGGTGACCTTGCGGCATGCAGATTTGAAACTCAAGATTTGGTTCGCAAATGCGAAGACCATGCCATGAGGTACACCTTGTACCTTGCGTGCGCCCTCTTGGGCCATGCGCTGGATCCGTACTGCGCGTATGTTCCCAGCGGCAATGTGACCACGCGCGTGGCCTGGTCCCAGTCCGACGTGAACGCGCTTTGGCGGGTGAATGGTGGAATCTTGGTGAACCACGTGCCTGTCTCTGAGTGTCTGACGACCACCACCACGGTGAGCGACACCAGCACTACCAGCTCGTCATCTTCCAGTTCGACCCAGACGAGCACGTCTACGTCCAGCAGTAGCACCACGAGTACCTCGATCACCAGTACATCGATCACAAGTACCTCGAGCACCAGTGACTTGGATGGGAATATGCAGAACTTGGTTGTATAGTAGGGTAATTTTGCCAGGGCCAGTTGGGATGTTGGATCATCCAGTTTCCAGATCTTTCCAGTTGGCTGTTCGATTGTTCAACGAAGATTTCGACACCTTTGGATTTTCTTTGGGCTTTGGATCCAAAGCTGACTTGAGGGTTTGTCCCAACGATTTTGAATTACAAATGAACATTTATCTCAAACAGGAAGATGCCGCACCGGATGCCCACGAAATGGCCATCAAAAGTGAAATTGTTATCAAGGGATGGAAATGAGAAAAGGGTTCCAAATCTTGAGACAGACCCAAATCGGTAGAGATGGCAAGAACCCTACTCTGTTGGATGGTTGAACTTGCATCAGGCATGCACTGGGCAAAATTCCTCGATTAGATCAACCGAACTCCGCATGCCTTACAGTCGATTTGTGATGGGTTGATATTCGTATTTCTCAAAAACAATGTTTCCCCAACACAATTGGTTCCCTTCAGAATTGCCACAACCATTTGGATGATCACTTGGGGGTGAAAAACTGTGGTTTCCAGGTAGCAGCTCCAGCTCCAGCACGTTGACCAGCAGCTCCACCAGCTCCACAAGTGTGACCACTAGCAGCACCAGCGTCACCAGTAGCAGTAGCACCTCGTCCTCGGTCACCAGCACCTCCAGTACCAGCGTCAGTAGCACTTCAAGCTCCAGCTCCAGCACGGTGCCGGCTGTTTGGAGTTTTTTTTTTTGATTTATTTTTTTTTGAGATGTTTTTGGGGGTTCTAGATTCTAGAAAGATCTAGAAAGAGTTTTGTCTCAAGGTTTTTGGAACCGGCCATGGTCCATCGTTTAAAGCCTCACACTGCTCAATGAGCCATTTTGGGATGTCCCAGATTATGCGACAGCCCCGGCTATAATCTTACCACTTTTAGCTTGGAGATATTCTATTGGTTTACTACAACTCAAAGCCATTGATCCCCGAAACTAGATGGGGCTTATATTGGGCTAAAAACAGATCATGACCAACTTCCATGTGTGATCCAAATCCAAACTATTGAATGCATGTTACCAGATTGCGATATATTATATCTTGTTGTGACACGATCCACTTGACAAGTCTGCAAACCAGGAAACATGGTAGTTTTTCCATGTTTTTCCTGCGGAATTCTTCGGGGTATTTCGAAGTTCCGCACTCTCTGCCAGGTGACGTCTTCCACAAGTGCCACCAGCACGTCCACGTCAGGAACGAGCAGCAGCACCAGCAGCACAAGTCTGAGTACCAGCTCCAGCACCACCAGTGTGTCGAGCAGTAGCAGTCTGACCACATCTTCCACGACAGGTGGATGGGTGGGGTTTTTTGCATTGCCAGATTTCTGGAATCGTTTTGGTGGTTAGTACTGAGTTAGTACTGAACCCCAAAAAGGGATGCAAGCCTGAAGGTTTGGTCTGTGCTGCTGGACATTCACCAACGTGTTTGGTTGATTTAGTGGGACCCCTGTCCAAAGGTGATCATTTGTCGTAGTGATATCCCCATTCCCCATGCCTATACTATCACTTGACAGATAGAACAGGGAATTCCTACTATGTTGATGGTTATTTGATATTTGCTTTTCTGTCTCTCTTGGAGACCCCGGAAATAGTGACCCCATCCACCTGTTTTTCAATACACCTGATCCAGGAATCAACTTCACCATTTCCGGAGTTCTACGACGTATCCTGCAAGGTAGTAAACTCAACAAGAAGTACTACAATAGCATTTTAAATTTGTTTATGCCTGTTTATGCCTATGAATTTCTCCCGGCTGTTCCATTTTTTGTGGTGCGCCACAGTGACGTCCACCTCAACCACAGCCACCAGCAGTAGCACCAGCGTGTCATCCACCAGCAGCGCCCCGGTGACATCTTGGGAGATTTTAGGCTCGATTTTTTTGCATGATTTTTGGAAGATTTTGGACATTTTTATGATATGTATATTGATATGTTGTGATATATGGATAGTAGCAAACTTGTTCTCGAAAACAGTTTTGTTTGGGCACCTAAAGCTTTGCAGGTAGGAGGACCAATGGTTCAGGCTTAATATCTGCGGCAGCCTTTTGCGAAAAATATGTAGAATCAAAAACAATCATCCACTTTTGGGGTACTGCATGATTTGATGCAGAGATGAGAGTCTTAAGCAAAAACCAATGACAAAACATAGGGGCATTATATGGTCATCCACACTGATGTTGCCTGAAACATATGAAGATGGGGATATTGCACTATGAACAAAACACGTGGCCACATCAAACATGGGGGAATTTATCAACAATCGTGGAGTCTAGGTTCAGCCACTAAGAATGTGAAGAATAAGCGTCTCAAGAGATCACCGCATTGTTTGGGATGGCTTGAAACCACCAAGCTGGGATGGCTGGTTTCCCGAACTCATGGACAGGGCACCCTCGAATCCCACTTTTTTTAGGTTCCCCGTGACAGATTCCCAAAAAAAGGGGGCGGAAAAACATCGTTGGTGCCAGAAGCAAAGTTCTTGTCATTGGAGGTTTGCTGCTCAGGGCTTCGCAATCACCGAACGGGACATATTGTAACATACTGTAACCAATTTATGGAAATTGATAGATGATGTAGCCACTGGAAAGTAGCCTGCCACAACACTCTTCCTGAAGACCAGGGAGTCAGCTACCAGCTGCCATGGCCACTGGCTTCTCTTGGCTGAGGTGCAACTCAAACCAGCACCAGCACGACATCATTGTCCACTTCCTCGACCACCGCAACCACAACAAGTACCTCCGTCACCGCAACGTCAAGTACCACCATGTCGACATCTTCAACGAGCGTCACAAGCACTTCCACGTCAGCAAGTAGCACGTCAACAAGCACGATGACCACATCCTCCACCACGGTGTCCGCCACAAGTACCACGAGCATTTCCACATCAACCTCGTTGTCGTCCACTTCGTCAACGTCTGTTTCATCAACATCCACATTTACTGCGACAAGCACTTCAACATCGCTCAGCGCTACAAGCACCAGCACGGTATCAACATCCTCCACCAGCGTTTCAACAACCATCACCTCAACCACCAGTATTTCAAGTAGCTCAACCTCATACACAATTACATCAACCAGCCTAACTTCTTCCACCACCATGTCAGGCAGTTCAACATCCATGACCTTTACCAGTACCACCTCTGTGAGTGAGACCACCACAAGCTTCACGGGTTCCACCACTAGTCAGACATCGACGTCCACCTTGACCTCGCTCACGAGCAGCAGCACGGGGACTTCAACAAGCACAACAGTGACCACCATAACTGCAACGACCACCACAGTAACAACCGCCACAGAAACAACTACCAGTGTTACAATCACTTCAACCTCAATGACCGCCACAAGCACAAGCTCCGGAACATCCTCCAGCACGGCTACATCGACCACAACAGCATCCATGACGTCAACCTCTTCTACTTCTGGGACGACCACATCAACATCAGCGAGCATCACAACCACGAGTACATTGACATCCTCATCAACCACCGCATCCAGTACGGTCACATCAACCACAACATCATCCATGACATCAACTTCTTCCCAATCTATGACGACCACGTCAACATCAGCAAGCGTCACAACCACCAGCACACTGACATCCTCGTCAACAACGATGTCCAGCACGGTCTCATCGACCACAACGTCATCCATGACATCAACATCTTCCCTCTCTATGACAACCACGTCAACATCAGCAAGCGTCACAACCACAAGCACAATGACATCCTCGTCAACCACAGTATCCAGCACAGTTACGTCAAGCACAACTGCAACTTCAACATCCACCACATCCACGAGCATGACTACCACTTCAACATCACTAAGCATCACAACAACAAGCACACTGACATCCTCCTCCACCACAGTTTCCAGCACGGTGACATCAACCACAAGCGCAAGCTCCACCTCAACGTCCTCCACCAGCATGAGTAGTAGTTCCACCTCAGCCACCAGCAGTAGTAGTTCCACCAGCAGCATGACGATGACCAGCACCAGCAGTAGCACCATGACCTCCACCAGCACCACCAGTAACAGCACCACCAGCACCACCAGCGCCACCTCCAGCACCAGTTGGACCACCACAAGCAGCACCTCCTCAAGCGCAACAAGGACTTCCACCAGCTCCACAGTATCGGCCAGCAGCACCACGACCAGTACCAGCAACAGCACCAGCAGCACCAGCAGTACTGAGACCTCCACCAGTAGTAGCACCACCTTCACCACCGTCACGGTGAGTAGTACCAGCACCTCCAGCACCATGGAGCGTGCCTGGTGTCGCAAGCTCTATGGCGGTGTGGAGATGGAGCAAGGGACGTGTCCTCCTGGAAGCACCCAGCAACTTAGCAAAAAACGATGGAATCACCTGCGTTGGTGGAAATATAGGCGAATTTATTCCTGGAGAAATGAGTTTGGGTAGAAAATAGACTGGTGAACATCGCATAACACCTGTCATATTGAGGATGTTCATCGAGCAAACCGGGGCTTTAATACATGGCCTAAAGCTCTCATAGACTTTGGCGTAGGTGGACGGTGGCCGAAGATAACCAGGTGGCTGTGCATTGCATGATAGGTACTAATGTTCCGGTTTCCGTTGCTCAAAACATTTGCACTGAAAGAACACCAGGGCATTCTACGAGAATTCCCCACATGCTGCTAGATGAGTCCAGTGATCAATACCATAAATGCAATGACACCATAAACATTCCAGAAACAATTCACAGCATCATCCTGAGGCACGACTACTGCTTGGCAATGGACGAGGAAGCAAGTATTGGCTGCGGCGACACTCGAGCCTTCTGCCCCACGGAGCCTTACAACTTCTCTTCCGGGGTCCCTGTGGATGCTATAACTTGTGATCGCTGCGCCATGGTGACGATGGAGAATTGGGATCAGAGGATATGGTTGGGGGGTGAAGTTCGATGGGCTCCCTTCGCCAGATTTGAAGAGGATGAGATGCAGCTTGAAGGATCCTTGACCGCTTGACCGGTGGCGGAATCGAAAGATCCAGATCCACGTCCCCCCCAAAATTGGACTCACTCTTGGCATGGCCAAAGAAGATTAGTTTGTTTAAAGTCTATTGCTACTACTCTTATTCTGATCATGATTATGGTCCTATGGTGGTTTACATTGGTTTATACAGTTATATTATGTCAGATTCACTTTATTCATGCAGCGATGGTGATGAGGATATAACGTGGGTGTCCTCGACGCCTGCGGGGTTGAGATCATGCTTCTGGGCAGCGTCCCCGTGCGCAGTGGCATGTTTGCTGAGAGTGTGAAGGCGCCGAAGGGTCTCACCACTGGAAGCAATTTTTTAAAATGGGGAGAAACATATGTTTATTTAATCGCGCCCCCATTTAAAGCCATAGTTCTGAGTATTTTGTGTACTCTTAGCCATATTTCGGGGATGAGTCTAAACTCATTACAGTAAAAAAGTGTACAATGAGATGGGTGAACATTCACAAAAAACTTCAATATGTCAATAAACTTCACAGTTTTGGCGCAACTTCAGCAGTTTCCCACTTCTCTTGGTCGATCAGTTTTGGGGCCTCGGGGAATCTCCCCAGGAGTGTTGCGCGAACAGCTGGTATGCAGTGTACTTCGGGCACTACCTACCACCTGAATCGGTGTCATGACTGCAGCAGCTTTTGCCGTGGATCCAAATATGACCCCCCAAAAAGGGTGCGGCGATTGCCAAAATTTCGGGCACTTCAAGCCAATGCTACAGACACTTTTTGGGCCATGCAAGCACTGTGGTGCTGGCATCACAGCAGAGTTTCACCCCAAAATGGGAGGCCCCCAAAAATGTACACATATAAAATATATACTGCATATGTATATAATATTATATAATCTATATTATTAATTATACATGCTGTATATATAATGTATAAACAGACAATAGACAGATGATAAACAGCATTTCGATCATCGGTTCAGCCCGAGGTCAGTATTTCGATCACCAGCTGGAGCGGTTTAGCCGAAGACCTGCGGCTGGCCACCGCGCTGCCCATCTTTCAGGCCACCACGTCCACCACGACGCAGACATCGTTGACATCGTGGCATGGCGCTGGGGGTGTGAGTTGTAATGGTGATATATTATATGACATAACACAACATAACTCAACAAAAATAATATGATATGATATGATATATGATATGATATGATATGATATGATAATATAATATACAACAATATATAATAATATAGAATATTATCGTCCTGGAGTTGTGGGAGTTATGGAGTAGATAACATTTTGAACAAAACGCTTCCCATTTTAGTGAGGGTTGCCTGACATTTTATATTCTACCTAATTCAGGATGATTATATGTTTGTGGGGGATGTCAACTAAGAATATCTGGTGATATTTTATAGGATCCCTCAATCATTTTTGGAGATGGAACATATGGAGGTATGAAACAACAATATCGGGGACATTAATAATGGTGCTGTGATGGGGATATAACCAACACTATGATATTTGGGTGTTACTCCCAAGTTATGAATATCTCAATGGGGAAAATACGTGGATTCCCTAATCATACGACAACCAGTCATTGCCAGTTTGACTATAACCACATCACATTTGTGTGGGACCAACTTAAAAACCGGTTCATGAGCCATACATGAAACTGGGGTATGTCATACATATAATTGGCTTACCTTATTCCCAGCAGTGTTCTTCCATGATGCCCAGCATTGGATCACTGATAGGTCCAGTACCAGCAGCACCACCAGTAGCAGCACCTTGAGTACCACCTCTTGGACCGACACCACGAGCTCCACAACAACCAGTAGTTCCTCCAGTAGCTCCAGTAGCACCAGCAGCTCGAGCAGCAGCAGCCACACCACCTTTGCCTTGGCGCCGGCGCAGCTGGAGGGATGTATTGGGTGCCTTGACAGGGACAGAGCTTTTCTGTTTTGGATGACGATGATGACGGTTTCCTTGGGAGTCTCAGAAGTCTCAATATCAACATGCTGATGTTTCCAAGAGAAGACAGGAACCCCCTATTTGGACACACCCAAATTGTTTCCGTCAGGTACACAAGAGACAGTCCTGCACAAGCTATTGGGTCTGCTCGCTAACAATGATAGTGGCCCAAAAATAAGACACAGCACCCCAAACAGGTTAGTAATCACATCCTCTTCGTTGTCATTTTTTTGGCCAACATCCGGGGTTTCACAAGACATCGGAGTAGCCCTGGGTGAATTTTTATCCGTAGGCATTTGGGTATGTCCTGAAATTAAGCCTCCCCCAACTCCAGATGAAATTGTCGACTCCAGCTCCCAAAGCCTAACTTTTGATAGTTACAGTAACAGTGAACCATAGTAAAACCTCCATTTTTGATTGGCCACTCGCACGAACCCCAAGGCTGGTGGTCACGGATGTCGATGCCTTCCTGGCAGAACCAGGTGCCACGGAGGCAATGAGACAAACCTTGGCGCAGGCTGCTGGGGTCAGTGTCTTGGCTGTGGTGCCGTTTGTTGCCTGGTTCGATGTGTTTCTTCATGAGAGAACTTTCAGACATTTCAATTCAGTTGGCTTTCGCCGTGGGTTGGAATCATTAACCGTTGGACTCTCTCTCTCTCTCTTTTTTTGGCCTTAAAAAAAGTGGCGTGAAAATGCACAACTTTCCGAGGAGACACCTACATCCAGCAGATCAGCCTCTCCGAGGGCAGCTGCGATGGTGCGGTCACCGAGGTCAACGACACCGCGGGGGCACGACGCCTGCAGAGTGCAGTACGCACGGACTACGTGGTGGTCTTCCCGGCCGCTTTGGGGGTGGAGGCTCTGGGCTGGGGGGATGGGTCAATGTGGATCACCTGGGGAGGCTTTTCTGTATTGCTTTTTCTGAGCCCTTGGGTTTTGTGGAAGGGATTTTCAGTTTCTTCGTTGCAAAGGATGGAGCATCCAGTTTTGAACCGATGAAGCTTTCATGAGATTCAGCATTTTCCCCTTTCTTCATTGAAATCACCCTTCCGATAAGTTGAATCCCGTTTAATCCCATTCTTATGATGATTTTGGTTGAATGAAATCCCAATACCTCAATCAGTAAAAAAGGTAAAATCATGTCAAATCACTACTTTCATACCTCAAGTTCCATGGTTCAATCAGTTCAAACATCCATTTCCGTGGTATAATCAATATTTCTGTGGGTTTAGTCCCATTGAAATCATTGGTTTCTTCCAGTGGTTGCGAGCAGAGGCAGCATTGCAAGCTGTGGAAGCGAGCCGACAGGCACTGGAAGTGATCTCCCTGGAGGAGGCCAGTGGTAGACCTGGGAATCAGTCCCAAACATATATATATATATATAATATATATATATGTTTATAATGCGTACATATATATATATATATATGTACACATATATATATATATATAAATGCATATGTTTATAATGTGTACATATATATATAATATGTTTATAATGTGTACATATGTATATATATACATATATATATATATATCTGTGTGTGTTGAGTTGAGCTTGGCCGCTCTTTTTGTACAACCCCAAGTGCTGCGAGTTGCGACTAGGGCTTTTTCCCACATGCTGGGACTCCAAGTCTTGGCAGTGCTCACGGACTCCGGGGATCCCAAGTTCCGAAATGAAAAGGGTTTAGCACATCATGTAGTATTATATATATATATATTTATATATATATATTTATATATATATATTTATATATATATATATGTATATATAATGGCATAGAGAAGAGAAAGATTAGAAGAGAAAGAGTAAGAAGACAGAAGATACAGATGCGCGAAAAGGTAGGAAAGTCGCAAAACACTGTGTTTTTCCAATGATTTTTGGCTCCGGAGGGTCGAAAAGTAGGCTCGCTAAAGCGGCGGGTGCGGAGCCAGCTGGCCAGAGGAGAGATGAAAAATTGCACGCCGTTGTGGCGCGA
>Ga0126342_10012240_pt1 | contig 15311 bp, 14 predicted proteins | sample Cyp1metagenome_FD_92528 | JGI IMG/M metagenome (GOLD analysis project Ga0126342, IMG submission 92528) | Coral microbial communities from Lord Howe Island, Old Settlement Bay, Australia - Cyphastrea 1 metagenome | ecosystem: Host-associated > Invertebrates > Cnidaria > Coral ...
GGAAAGGCGGAAAGGCGAAACCCACAGAGACATCACAAATCCGGCAGGTTGATGGGTTGACGATGGTTGACGTGCCTCAAAAGGTTCCTCTTCTTCATCTTCATCATACTGGCGACCAGCACAGTTCGAATGCGCCGTATTCCCTCTATCTATATCTGCTATGTCCATCTAAGTTCTAGGAAACAAATCAAGCAGTTCACTGTTGCAGGCTTCAAATGTTGCCTATGCTCTTCATGTCATGCTAATGACTGCTGTTGTCGCAGGTCAGTGTCCTCGACATCATCATGAAGATCGTGGAACTCCTGACAGAATGTCTGCAAGGATCTGCAAAACCAAACTGATACCCATGGTGGCCCATGGCTCACCTCTTGATGAAGCAGAGATTCCCATAATGATCTATATATGATCTATATATATTATATATATATATGAACCCCACAATCCCGGGAAAGTTTCCCCTTCCAGCTCAAAGTTGGAAGTTTTGTGGGCACAAGCTGAAATTTCCAACTTGGAAGGTGTGTTCCCGTCACCTGAAGCTTCTGTTTGATCGTCATCTCACCAGGCAGTATCTCCTCTCGAATCGATCCGCTAGGCCGCTAGGCCGCTAGGCCCGCCCAATGCTGGATTTCGGTGTGACGTCAAAGATACGGAAGCACTAGTTGACTAATGTTGACTAATGTTGACTACACTAAACACCTATTCTTTTGTCCAAATAGTCAGAAACAATCCATGTCTTTTTAACTGTGCATATTAAATATTAACAACTAGGATCCTTTTCAGAGATAGTGAGAGGTGAGGACAATACCTAGCCCTAGCACATCACATGCCACTGCTGGTGGAATCGTCCAATCATCGTCATCATCACGGCCACCACAACCACCAGCCGCAAGCCGCATTGCCCTTTCCGCCTGAAAAGGCTCCCAACAGGCCGGACAACGCTTACACTCCGTTATGTCGGGCGTGCGTCCTGGGCTGAGCCAGGAAGGTTTAAGAAAATTTAAGCTCTGACGTAAAGTCTTTCATACCAAGGAAAGATTGCTTCAAGGATCTTTAAGGCCATCTAGGCATGTTCAGGCTTTTATCATCGAAGGTATGACTCATCTTGAAGTCAACACATGTGGCTACCTCCATCTGGCATGTTGCCAATATGTCAATTTGTAATCATATGCATATAATATGCGTGCTGAAAGCAGATCCTGAAGCAGACATGACAATGTTTCAGAGAGCAAGCTCCAGGATTGTGGGGCAAAGGGGATCGATCCATTGTCGACATGACCCGCTTGGACTTGCTAGCCAAGAACAACGTCGCACGTAACGCTAAGTAACCATGGGCGACCATAGGCGACCATAGGCCCTTTTCGATTCCACAGAAAGCGAAGGGATGTGTGGGGCAACAATGCCAGGCTTGCCGAGTCTAACATCTTTCTGCGTCCGAATTCAAAAAGTTTTTGTCTTTGCTAGAGCTGAACTCGGCTTTGCTAGAGCTGAAAGACTGAAAGCTTGCAGAGTACGCATCCTTTCTCCAACTAGTCTTACAGTATCTTACAGTCTTGAGGCATCCAGCTGAGGAAGAAGACACTGGGCAAAACAAGTTGGGCTATCATTGCCACGTTGCGAGAAGAATTGCAGCTAGGGCAAGCTTTTCCTCAGCAAAACAACCCTTGTGACATCTTTCTGCTGTGCTGGAACAGTGCTTAGGAGCTCTGAGAGGACTCGCAATGACTTCTTTTCAGGTCCTAGTGTAGTGCTGATGCTGCTGACTTTCATGTTTCTGTTCCAATCAACTTCGCTGTATGGTGCATCATGAATCAGGAAAGATATGTTCAGCGATTCAGATCGAGTGCACTGAGAACACTGAGAACAGAACGCATGAGAATGTTGTCCAAGAGCCCATCATCTTCAAGGCCTTGTAAATCTGTGGCATTGCCAACCTGAGCGAATCTGCCTTCGCACCAATCGCACCAATCAGTTTTGGCTGGCGCGACAAAGCTTTCCATCAAAAAGTCAAACGATAGAAAAGGAATGCATGTTTGTTTTGTCTTGTTGTAATGTTTTTTAGGCTTATGAATTTCATTTCAAAGGCTACCAGAATCAAGAGAATCATGCTGGATTAGGTCGTAGCTTATTGCACCTGACTTTTTAACAGCGCAGCATATGCACGGTGGGATACTGAAGAGAAGAGATCCACGCCGTGTCTTGAGGGCGGGAATGTTATGTCCTTGACACATGGTTGAAACATGAAGATTGAAAGAGGCAAAAGAGGCAAACTGACCAGGAGTATGAGCATATGAGCAGTAGGAGAGAAGGGATGAGAAGGATCTCTGTTCCTCCAAGTGGCAAACTGACCATCAATGAAGACCTTCAGCAATTGGAGTTGGTCAATTCGAGTAAGCTCAGTCGTGATTCAGAGATGTGTGAGGAAAGGTCAAGGAATCATTCAAATTGACAGACAGAAGATGGAATTATTAAATATTAGATCAAAGACAATTAAAAAACAAGGGAACAATGGCCTGCGGGAGGATCAAGTCATTGTTCGTGCCACTTCTCAATTTTCCATCCTCGCTGAGCTTTGAGATAGCCTGCACCCGTCTGCCCGTCCCACACTTTGATCAAATTGATACCATGTTAGTCAGCGTCACACCTTGTTCTCAGACTCACCAGTTCCAGCTTGTCGAGCATCCCGGTTAAAATCAATGATCTTGTGATGGACCTGTAGATCTTGATCCAGGAACGATGCTCTGCGGTACATCAACATCATCGACACTCAAACATTCTAAGATACAGCAAGTGTACGACGTGCCAAAAAATACTCAGGTCATCACGCCCTTGATCTCCAGCAAGTCCTGCTCAAGCACAAGCCCAAAAAAATCCGAAAAGAACACATGAAAACAAAGCAGAAAAGCAGAACTCAGTACACCGAGATACAAAAAGCATCCCAAGATTCCAAAGGCAATCAGTGCAAAATAGGGAAATGTTGTGTTTCCTATCTAGATGACAAATCTTCTTGACGCATATTTGTACAAAAAACACAGCCTACACTGTGTGCACTCTGCGGATCGTAGATCTGTTTGTATCTGCTGATTCCTCTGCTGTTTGTGTCCCTACGCCGACTCCTTCGCTCTCTTTCCCGCATTGAACTCGGTGCGCTTGGCCCCCAGAGAAGTGACCAACACCACCACTTCTGCAGTGTACCTGTGATCACGTGTGCGGAGGAGCTACATCGGCCGTTCAATTGATACAAAGCATCATAGAAATGTCAATTATATAAGATGTATGTCATATGATATGTATCTGTGTATATCGTATTATAATGTGTATATATATATATACATATGATTGCAGCTCGAAAGACTGTATATGTGCAAAAGCACTAAGTTCAAGGGAACAAAAATGAACAAAATATCTCACCACCCAAAAATAATATGAGTATAATAAAGTCATATGGGTATAAAGAGAAAACTCGCCAAAGCACCTGGTTTCAGGCTGCACCCGCACAGGCCCAAACATGGCACAAGGACATCCCGCTTCGTCTAAAGTTGTGGAAGCAGAGCCAGTGTCTTGAAGCATGGGCTTTAAGGCAGATTCAAGGAGAGTGCAGCCAACGGTTGATACGTAAAATTAATTAATATGTTCGGGTTCGATGCAAAGTCGGGAACAAACGTGTTTCAAATAAAGTCAGAGAAGACCCTGCTTATGCACCTCAATCATCAAGCGGCATTCCTTCATATGGTAGGGAATGTTTTTTTTGTCCGTGGAGAACGCGTTTGTGAAAAGTGTTCACTTTGAAGCTGTTGAACCAACGCAACATTGTAGAATTTGAAACATGTTTGCAGCACGTCGAGCTTGACACAGATTTTACCACCTCAGACTTGTGAAAGACTATGAAGAATGGCAAGATGTAGTATTGCAGTAATTGTAGTATGCCTCCTTGTCATTTGCACTTGCAGATACCGGTGTCTCAATCGTGCAAGCTCGGCCATTGCCTCCAGTTGGACCTTAGGAACAAAGGAGTGCGAACGCCGCACGTAGTTTGCGCATTGTGATGCATCGTTGGCATCGTGCATTGTGTATTTGAAGTTTTGCTGTCGCTGTGTACTCTGAAAAGACTCTGTTTGTGTGTGTGTGTGTTGGGTCAAACATTCATATTTAGAGAAATAGAGAGCAGAGATTCAAACATATTGAAAGTATTCGAGACTTTGTGAATCTTTTTGAACAGTCCTAAACCATCGGAAGAACGTCAAAAAGATTTACTGTAGAGAACATGAAAAGATTTTGTGGGTATCTCGGTATCTCTTCACCTCACAATCTGGGCTCAGGATGCTGAGGTTTCTGGATGGTCCCGGCCAGACTTCCCGACTCCACAGACTCCACAGACTCTACGGACACGAAGAGGACCGAACACCGAACAGCACCAAAAAGCTCGGAATTGCACTTTCGATACTTTTTCGATACTTTTTCGATACTTTTGAACCTTGGATGCTTTTGATACTTTCGGCATCTTTCGGTATCTTTGGGCTTTGGCCCAACTATCCGATCTATCCCCTCCCACCTGCAGACGGCTTTTCCTGCACTCGCCTGCGCTGAGCAAAACCCGTCCCCATGCGACTGCAAGTGAACTGCAAGTGAACTCTCCGAAGATCCGTTTTAGCGACTCACCTCTGTAGCTGGCTGAGTACATCACCATGCAGTTCACTATGCTTTTGACAGGGACTCTACTCTGGCTTAAAGAGTCTTAAAGGCAAACAAGAAGTCAATCTCCTTGACTTATGCAACCTATTCCGCCACTATGCCATCTATAAATCCCACACACTTCCAGGAGAACTTACGAGGAAGAAGCAAATCGTCAGCTTTTTGTGTCTAAAAATAGTTTTGCTCGTTCTGCTTGAAACATCTGGAAACATCTGGAAACCTTTGACCAACTTTTTCCCAGATCAATCATCAGACACCGTGACCTAGACCTCTCCGTAAAGCTGCCATACTGCTGGATAGCCTGATCAGGAGAGGACGCTGTGATCGCCAAATAGTCAAAAGCCAGGTCGCTACGTCTGGAAAACCTGGAAGAAACACCCGAAGCCTCCAAAGCCCGCAACCAAACGTCCAATCTGCTATGCCTGCTATGCCTGCTATGCCTGCTATGCCTGCTATGCTATCAAGATTTACCACAAAGTAGAAACAGAATAGCAGAGCAGGCTAAATTTCAGCTTCATTTCAAGCTACAACCATCTAACCGACTGACGGACTTCAGGCCCGCATTGCCTTATGCAAGAGCTTGTGTCCTTCGAAGCCATCCTCAAAACGAGCTAAGCCCCCTGAAAATGTAAAGCTTCAGCAACACACCAAGATTTCCACTTTTTTTGGAACAACAAAGAAGTTGAGAAATGTCAAGTTGAGGTATCCTTGTATTGATCTGCTGAGATGGCTGTATGTAGTTCAAGTTGTTTAGCACTGACAGTTCAACAGAGACTTTTTTTCTCACCTATCTGACCTATCTGGAACAAAATGTCTTGACAATTTTACATTAAAGTGCACCCAGAGCATCCATGTATCACATTGACGGCCAACGCCATGTTTGTGTAGTTCGAACTGAATAGCTTATTTGTTTCTCTCCAAACCTCTGCCAACTTGGATTCCGGCCATGAGAGAGGATTCATCGAAACGCGCTGCCCTCACAGGTTTGGCAGACATGGCAAGACGGCCCAAGACGGCCAGAGCAGGATAAATGTGGAAAAATCAAGCCAAATTTAGTGAGGTTGTGTTGATTGTGTTTGAAACTGTCTGTGTTACCGGGGTGATCGCTCCATGGAGCGCGTCAAGCACAACTGAAATGTCACAGGGATTCAAGGAACCCATGCTCAAAATTATCAGTGCTGAACTCGGTGATTCCTGGTGTTTGAGAATAAACTTTGCTAAAGGCAGCTTTTTCACCGCCATCTCAAGCTTGAGATGGCACACGGGCAGCAAGGGAAGAAGCCATCAAGAAAAACTGTTTCGCACTGAGTTTAGCCAGTTTAGCCTGTTCACAATGTTTCACACAATCCAAAGAGCCAAAGAGACACGACGCGGTTCCAATCCTTGAGTCAGAAACCGTGTGGTTTCAGAACCAGTCATTCAACAAACCCCAGTCTACGTACCTTTCATGCTTCAACCATTTTTTGTCTATGTTGAAGCAATCTTGGCCATGCCAAGCACTTTTGTGTGCTAGCAAGCCATATTGAGCACTGGCTTTCTGGCTATCAGCGGCTATCAACGTATCCAGAGCCACTGTGCTCCGAAGTACACAACCTAGACGACCTAGACGACCTAGACAGGCAGACCCCTCTGAAACTTGAATGGCGATTTACTCTCACCGAGCACCAAGTGATCAGAGGTGGTCTGCTCCAAAAATGTGATCTGTAGCAAGTGAATGCACACAAGCAAAATCGCAATTGTGCGCAAGTAAAGTTCTGTCTCATCGAGCGCAGATGGTGAGAACACTTTCACTGATCGCCAGGTTCTGGACGCAGGTCTCTACAAGCGTCAGAAGTCTCTGGCCACGCGGGTCATGCCGGTCCTGCCCCTTTCATTCATTCTTTATCATTCTTTATCATTCTTTCATACACTCATAGAGAAGAACTGGATAGTCTAGTGAATGCAAGTCTTGGCGGTTCACAACACCCAGCCTCCCACCATAGCACTCCACGAGACTGAATTGTGCAAAGATGTGCAAAGCTAAAGCTTTAAGCAGCTCAGCAGCAGCTCCTAAGCCGATCCTTTAGAGTTCCGAGTCCGCGTCAATAGTTGTAGCGCTAAGCGTGCTCGAACGCTGGACAAGCCATGGTCTTGATTCCATGGTGAGAGCTTGCCTGGCAAAAAAGACAGAAATAACACAAAATATAGAATACTCTGAAATGTTGTCCTATCAGAATCATGGTCTGCCTTTGCAGTTGAGGTAAAAATGTTAAAAAATGCCTTAACAATCCATCATGCCTGACGTTGTGCATAGGTGTTGCAATGCGGTTCAACGTGGCACAACGTGACCGTGCACCCTGACTGCATATGTTGCTTGCATGCGTTGTGTGTGTGTGTGTGTCCTACATGTCTCACCTTGATTTGCGCAGCCTGGGAGATCGCTTGGGCTTCTCCTAGGCGAGACAGAACAAAGAGAACACCCAAAAAAAAAAAACAGGACGCCAAACAGGAACACTTCTGAACTTTGACACATTTTACATATTTTTACATCCCATCACATCAACTTCACATCAACTTCGTCAGGAGAATGGCACCCGGCGGCACCCACCCAGAGTCGAAGTCCTCCAATAGCGATCCAGGGAGCCGCCTTTGGAATTCGAGACAAACATCTGGAAATAATTAAGAAAATATGTGTTTGATTGCAATGTTTGATTGCAAAATAATTCAAAATAGCATTGCCATGGCAAGTCTCAAGTGAACTGATTCAATCTAATTCATGATCTAATTCGAATCTAGTTCATGGTTCCTCCATGTTCCTCCCATCTCAGTTGTGCTTGGTCTCTTCTGTTCGACAAGTTGCAGGCATTGAGAGTAGTATTCGTTGCCCCAAACGCATGTGAGGCCCTCAACGCAGCAGTTGGATCCTCACAAGTCACACGTGAGTCACACGTGAGTCACACGTGAGTCACAAGGTTGCCATCGGATGCTGTCACGAGCCGTGTCCGACGAGCCGTACCAACCGTTTCTGTCCTATCTGTTCTGCGATCCAAGGGACTGTACCAACCGTTTCCACCGCACCTGTAGTTGAACGCCCGTCAGGGTTTAACATGAAATCAAAGAGTCTCAAAGCCCGTCCATCTAGCGCAACTATGCGCAACTGAGATACTGTTGCCAAATCTGCGCGCATGACACCACATTGGCGTCATCCATCACACATTGTGAATACGATGTATCCTGCACTCTCGAAGCAACGTGAAACAGCAAAACTGTTTCAGCGAGTCCTCCAACAAACCCAGAAAGAAAGGTCAACTATGGTCAACTACAAATTCTCACAGCCACAAACTCCAAGGTAGCGACTGGTACAGCGGGTAGCGGTAGCAACTGCACAGTGTGGCAGTCTTGCTCTCAAACAGACCGACAAAACAAAGAAAAACCGAAAACGGCTCGTCGCTCGTCACTGCGCGTCCTTGAGCTCACACTTCAGGCCGGAAACACAGCACGTGCTGCCCATGTAGCTTTCGCCGCCACACCTTTACTTGACAAAAAGATACAAAAGGTACAAAGAGGCAACAAATCCCGAATCAAGCCCTCAATTATGGTGACTCAGCAATTTTGGGATCTTGCAGATCTTATATTTCCGACCAATCATTCTCAAAATTCTCAGTGTGAATCTTTCGAATTTCACTAATCATTCTCAAACATGTCACAAAAGGTTCCAGCTGCATAAAGTCTGAGGCACTGGTCGTGAAGCTGACCACATGAACTCTTCGCTGGATGAGTAGTAGTGCCTCGCGTTGAGACACGACACGTCTTAGAAAGCTGTCTTAGAGTTTGTTTAAATGTTACAGGCATAAACTTCAGATATTATTATGTGATATCATTGATATCATAATATTTTATGACACCTGTTGGCTTCAACTCCAACTTCTTTACATATATATTAATATATATATATATACTTTCAACACTTTCAACCCTGAATCTGGTGAGAACTTACTCAAGCCCAAGCACCTGACCCGGTTCAAGAGTGCAGCCACCCCACAAAGAAACAAAAATATGTCACAATGTCGCAATCATTCGCAGTCTATCCCTCTTTCTTCTAAAAAATCCCAACTTTGTCAGACATGAGGTATTTGGATGTATTTGGATGTATTTGGCATCACTGGCGTCACTGGCACTGACCTCCTCCTAGGTAGCGCAGGCAAACATAACCAACACCCTCAGAGCTTGCACCTGGGAAAGTCGGGATAGAATTTCATGGATCCCCATGATATCCATGATCCCCATGCCATGAATCTTTCTGGATTTTGAACAAAACAAAACTGTGAAATCTCTTTAAAAATCTGTTAAACAGGATAGAATGGATAGAAGAAACTTGAACAAATACACTAGCCAGAATCACCAGGTGCACTGGATCGACGAGAATCTACGATTTCGATCCCTTCGACTGCGAGCCAAGTGAATTGGATGCCACTGTGAGGTCTTCGATCTGTATCGATATGTGGTTTCCTATGGTTTCGAAATGTTTCGACTGGAGTCCAAGGCACCAATGCCCTCTGGTCGCGTCCAGATTTCACATCTCCTGTTGATGTACTCAATGCCTTTGCATGCACTGTTGGCCATACAAAGCTGCTTGCACTCTTCTAGCGAGTTCACACCTCACAGCAAAGCAAGGGCATAGGAAGTACAAAGCCAAAAAGAACTCAGTGAAGCCTCAAATCCAGGATGTACAAATAAAGTTGGGACGAAAAGTGTGTCATTCCCAGATTCCCATTGGAAGAAACAACATCTTCAGCAAAATGAAATTCCAACTTCGGAATGCTCCAAAGCTTCTTTTCATCTCTCAGAGCCCGGGAACCTTCTGGGTCCCTGCCGAGTCCTCTCGGCACACATACTGTCAACGAGCTCAAGACAGCTCAAGGCTCATTGTGGCTTTTGGGAGTCATATATAGCTTATTTAACAAACAGAAAAAACAGAAGTTTCGCCCATATTAAGACTACACGCGACTACACTGAACTCCTTACAACCAAGTGGCTTGCAACAGTAAAGTACTCGAGAGCATTATCTGTTGGAGTGCTTCCGCGACAGACCCGGTCAACCCCTCCATCCACGGGCTCAAACATAGCTGTCTCAGTGGTCGAGGTCGTTGGAAGTGTCGTGATCGTCGCGGTTGTCGCTGCAGTGGTCTTGGTCGTGGTGGCAGGGGTTGTTGTGACACTGGCAGTAGAGCTGACGGTGGTTTCAACGATAGACTTCCACTTGCCATTGCAGGATGCCTCGCAATTGGATTTTGACTGGTCACAGTAGTCATTGCCCGGGCATCCAGTCTCAGCATCCCAGTAGCAACATCCTTCTGTGGATGCGGTCGTAGTTGTCGTAGTCGTAGACGGTGAAGCGGTTGAAGACACAGTTCCACAACCCACTGGAAGGCCATCCCAATTGGTACTCTCGCCACACATCTCTTTCTGAGCACCAAGGACAGGACAAACCATGTTCTCTGCCGTTGCCTCCCCAGCGCAGGAAGTCCCAGGGTTGCTTGGATCCCAAGCTGTGCATTCACAGAAGCCAAAGTTTCCAATGGTCGCAGTGAAAACGACGATGTTGGGGTTGCCACCATCTGAACCAAAGGTGCTAGCAGCACTCAAGCAACAGGCTTCTGAGTTCCACTTGTTATAGATGTCAGTCTTGGACTGATAATAAACCTCGCGAAGGTGTGCGAAGAGGGTTTGCTTTGAAACTGAGTGGCAAAGCATGGCAAAGCATGGCAAAGTAACAACCCCAATACAGCAATGCAAAAGTGTCACAGAACCTGAGATTTGCACCTTTGTACCAACAGGTACAACATAGTCCCAACAAACGCGACCCTCCTTCTCCTCTCGAGGAGTTCGTTGCAACTCCACTGGAGGATCTGTCCAAATACATTCGCCGGAGGCAGACCTCGAATTTAGAAATGTCACATTGGAAATTCGGTGTCGAAGAATCTCGAAGAATATCGAAGAATATCGAAGAATATCGAATGTGTCAAAGTAATCTTCAAACTATGGATGACTGCCAGATTACTGCAGGCATCTGCCAAGAAGCACTGTAGTTGTGGTAGTTGTTGCAGCCCCAGTTGTTGAGCTTCCTCCAACAATCTCTGTGTCCATGCAGGATACGAAGATCTCGTCAGTGTATTTGCAGACCTAAACATGACAGCGGTGACATCTGCACGCGAGCGGACAACAGACCTCTCTTAACATCATGTGCTTGATCCAGAAGGTTTACACCAAGATGTCTCAGGACTCTTAAGGAATTGGAAATCTTAAGTCTAGGAGTCTAGGACTGAGAGATTCTTAAGTCACACTTAGAGCCACTGCCATCCACATGACAACATTTGTTTCGGATTGTTTCGGGTTCCTTTACGATCTTTACGACTTGATCTTTCCATATCTTTCCAACAGTCCATCTGAGTCCATCTGAGTCCATCTGCCACGCAACCCAGAGCCATCTGATTGTAGCTGGTCCAGAAGGCATGTCAGCTGGTAGATTGACTGTCTGCGGGAAAGTCTGCCCTGGGCTCGCATGGTCAGCATGGTTAACCGTTTAACCTTTCGCGTTTTCTAGAAATGTCAAGCATGTTCAGCATGTTCAGCATGTTCAGCATGTTGGTAGACAAAACGGAAAGCTCGGGATTGGTGATAACGAGTTGGCGCAGGCCTGATTTCCAATGGTCCAGCCTTACTTGGACACGTGGATTGGCAATGAGAAAGCACACATGACGGACGACACTACGGTGGCAACAGTAGGACTCATTGCCTGAGATTTCCTGGCATTTCCTAACAGTCCTAACATCACACATCTTCACATTGTCTGAAGATTGGAAATCTGGTGGTGAAGAAAAATAAATCCAGGACGATTGCTTTCTACATCTTGCTACAAAGGCTGGCAGGATCTGGCAGGTGGCCATGCAGCTCTGAAACTGATTCGAAGCGTCCCAATATGCATGCACATCTGTCCATTCCGAGATTGGTCTGTCTCGGAAACATTTTTCCTTGGCACGCGGACACAGTATGTGTCAACATCTCTTTACATCTCTTTACAAGACGAAAATTTGAAGCGGTGAATGATGGTGTCATGGGATTCCAATGAATCTCGTTTTTGCCTCGAGACTGTCTGAGATTCTGAGTGAGGACAGTATTCAAAAATTGCCTCGCCATTGTGGTCAGCATCCAGCCTCACGTATTCAAAGACTTCGGTTCCATGGAAGCCCGCATTTGAAAGATTTTGGAATTATATATATAATATAAGTCTCCGGTTTTTTTGAACATAGCAAAAACATACAATCACAAACTCTGCAGAATCTATGCAGACTGTCGATGATCTGTTTGGTGTTCATTCCCGTGCACATGCCCACCACACTAAAACATTGAAATTTGATCCTTTCATTTTTTCCCCTTTCATTTTGTGACGAACTCACACCTAGCCACCTTCCAGTTTTTGTCCCAGTCTCTTACACTCCAGGCATGTGGACATCTTAGGACAATTTTATTTTTCTTAAATTTCCTAAATCAACGTCTCACACACAAAGTCACACAAAGTTCAATAGTGTGTACACTATGATAACGATGCCAAAATGCACAATTCTCGTCTCCATAGTGCCACCAGCCGTGTAAGTTGGCTCTCCAGCTGCAGCGTATGATTGATAGCCTCAAACTGAAAGCACGGACGGTTGAAAGACAAGACCTAGGACCTAAACTAGTAGAGAGGAGAAAACTGAAACCAATAAAACCAACATATGCCTTTGCAAACACACAGATTGCTCTCGTGAGGGCTGCATAGTTTCCTGTTCTTCGTTTCACTGTTTGCCCCACAAACATGAGATGTTGACCTTTGTTGATCTTTGTGTCTGTTGTATTTTCCTTTGCAATTTTGCTGTTCTTCTCTGATTTCAAATTTCTAACCTCCGATCAGCCCTCGCTTAGTGTCAAACATGCACCCAATCTGCAAATGTATTCCCACTGCCAAAAAGGATAGGTAAACCACATTTTAAAATTTAAATGACGGAAATGATCATCATTCTGATGAACAGCTGATATCTTCCGACGTCAAGGCGCTGCTGTAGCGGTTTGTCGTGTATGGAGCATCACCTGTCGTGCAAGATTTGCAAGTAAAAAAAACAAGGCACCGGCACTTCAAACTGTTTTTTGCAATTTGTTCACATTTGCAATATGCAGCATATATATAATATAATTATATATATGTATATATACATATATATATATATATACATACATATGTGCATTTCACTTCTCGAGCCTGGTTGAGAGCTCAAACATGGAGACGACGGTTCAGCATCCCGGTGGACGGACCCAGATGGATTGGTTACCTTCGATCCAAGAATGCAACGAATGCAACGAATGCAACGAATGCAACGAATGCAACGAATGCAGCAACAAGAAACGGAAAATGTTATTTAAAACACAAAAAAAAAACATATATATATATAACATATTATATAAACGGAAATCGAAGGTGAATGCTTGCACATGACAGTTTCATGTGGCTAAACAACGAAGTGGCGAACGCATCAAGTTTGTGACATCTCGTGGACAAAACACCCACTACACAGTGGCGCACTGGCTGATGCTCACCCACGCACCACGGGCAATATTCTTGGCCTTGTTCTAGGGTGATTTCACTAAACAAAAACATCAATGTGGTTTGAAATGGCGATTGAAGTATGCTGTGTGTACCACACGTACGTACCATCACTCAACATGCTTCACTCAGCACTGGCCATTCCATTTCAAATATTTGAAACATCTCACATCAACTCACAAACGACTCACTAAGTTCGGAACCCGAAACCAATCTTGGCATCGGTTTGGTGAGAGCTCCGTGCCCAAAAACTCCAGGGAGGGCCCAAAGAACCTTCAACATCTTTGAACTACAATATCTACAATGATCTACAATGTATTTTTGAAGAACGTGAAACGTTTTGAAACATCCGCAATATTCCACACATCCAAAGCCACTGTTTCCCATTGTGATGAGGTCTGTACGACCAAGTATCCAAATCCAGTAGACCCAGTACACTTCATGCCTCCGCATGCGAGAACTGGGACATCAGTTTCAGTCACAAGTGGCCAATGCAATTGTTGTACCGTTTGGGCATGTTCCTGCCTGGAGGCACGTTTAAGTGGAACTCGAAATCACGACTTGATGGCTACAAATGCTCGGGAAATAGATGCATTGCAATGCAAAAAAATCATGAGTTGATCAACGCGATGGATTTGGCTACATGTCGGTCCCAAAACATCACAAACCGATCATTGGCCATAACTTACATATGCTCTGGTTTGGACGGCAAATATCATGATGCCGGATACCAACGTATTTTCCTGGTTCAAACTGTGGCAAATAGCCAAATCGTTCAGAGATCTACCGGGTTGCGCATTCGAATTCCCCATGCAATTCTTTCAGTCCAGATTCAGGGGCGCCGAACATTTGCAAATGGAATGTTTGGTGGTTTTGTCCACCCCTACTTTTTCTAAACCCCAACACCTAACACATGATATTTCCATCCAGTTTTTACAGCGAGTGATGCTTCCATTATTGACACCAAGCTGCCCAAAAAACAACTAACCATTGGCACATTTTTTTCTTTAACCCAACTTGGATAAACCAACAGTAATTTTCGGTTTTTTCCCAACGTCCTCTTCGCCCCGTCTTTTTCTCTCACCTTCATCCCCTGCTGCGACACAAACCACGTGGACGGAGCGAGAAAGAAAAGGAGAGAAAAGAAAAAGGGAAGACACAAAAAAAATATAGAGAGAAAACAACCAACCAAAATGGTGGACGAACTCAAGGGACCACAAAACCCCACACGGGGAGCCAGGGAAAGGGACAAACGGGGAAAACATTTCATGTCATGGTAGGATTGCAAGATTTTGACGGTTAATAGTGCCCGGACAGAATCAAACATGAAAAAACATGGCAACACAAACTAGCCTGTCCGGGGAAATAAACTGGGAAACTAATTGATCCTGTGACAAAACCGCATGGGTAGAAACAAAATCGAAACAAAATAAACTACAAGATGGAATCATCAGACGACAGCTGAAAACGCCGCAAATGCACTGGCAAGAAACCCCAAGCAGTGTTAAGGAGTGGGAACTCAATGTTTCAAATACAAGCAACAATAGCTACTTTGGAGGAATCTTGAACTTATGTTACTTAGCAAGAAAATTATAAAGAAGTTACCTAGATGCTATGTTAAGTCCATCGTAAGTTCATCGTAAGTTCATCATACGTTTTAGTATGTTTTTTAAAACGTTTTTGTTATTTCAGGTTTTTTTATGATTCCGAAGTTTTTTTTGAAGGATGTGTGAATATGATTGTATCTTTGGCTATAGTTGGCCCACGCATGTCCCAGCATTTTTTCTCGAGCAGAGCGAGTGAAGTGGAATGGTTCTGCGAGACTGGGCAGCGCGGAAATTATCTAAGGAGCCAGACTCCGGATGCGTCTTCTCGAGTTAAGCGAGAAGGCTCTTGGCCTTTCAGCATGTGCAGCGGCATCAGGGCCAATTTGCCATCTTCTCTTTTCCACTTAGGAAAGCGATGGTCTGATGCACTATGCCAATGGAGTGGTTGCACCAGCAAA
>Ga0126342_10012241_pt1 | contig 15311 bp, 25 predicted proteins | sample Cyp1metagenome_FD_92528 | JGI IMG/M metagenome (GOLD analysis project Ga0126342, IMG submission 92528) | Coral microbial communities from Lord Howe Island, Old Settlement Bay, Australia - Cyphastrea 1 metagenome | ecosystem: Host-associated > Invertebrates > Cnidaria > Coral ...
ACCCCCAAATCATTTTGTAGCAAGGGGGGTTGGTTCAGATTCAAGCAGCATTTTGTAGTATAAGGCTGTGTTTGTAAACGGTTTAGTGGGCACAACTACCCTGCAGAATGCACACAGGGATACATATGGTATATTGTGTGCATGCAGCACTCTTTTGAAAGAGTATGGTCGTCCTTGAAGAATTTGTCGTTGAATTTGTGCAACACCCCCTTGATATGAGTGAAATATTTGATCAAACAAAAGCATTTTTGTTGGATTGTATTGAAAACATTTCTCTAAACAAAAATTGTCTAAATGAAGGCTGGACTGATCCACCAAGGGGACGAGGACACATGTCAAACAAAAGTAATTCAGATTTCCCAGAATGCTGTTTCTTCACAGATTTTTTTTGGCCATACACGACAATATTCTGTGGTGCAGTGGTAAGAAGCAAAACAGCATTCCTTGATAGTGTTCACAATTTCAGACGTGTTGCACTTTTGAAAGCGATGCTCTATGTCAATAGTACCGCATATATTGTGCACAAATATTGGCTTTTCTGAAAGGGGTACTGCACTTTTGAAAGGAGGGTTAGATATTTGGAAATGCACACTGCGCTCCTTCGGGGGGCATGGTGCAAATTTTCAAGGAATACTTCATATTTTGTTTGGATATTATTGCCACTGCAAAAATACATGGCATTGCCCCAAAGGAAAATTACTCAGTATGTTTGTTTTGAATATATACTGCATTTGTTGGCAGGTATGGGGATGTTGTAATTATTTTGAGTCAAACATATTCTGCAGAAATTGTGTTCATGATGAAGGAAGAAAAAAAACAAAAAAAAATGCATGAAACAAAAAAATGAGGATCTGAACTTCTGAACGTTATATTTATGTCGGCAATATCATTTGACGAGGGTTTTTATCTATGCAGTTTTGTCACCAATTATGTATTGTCTTGCTTGCGCATGTGAAGAACTAGTTTTGTTTTGTTTTCAACAATCTTTAACATGACTTTCTTATTCATATATTTGATGGACATCTCGTCAATACGAGGGGTTTGGCTTACAGGCATGTGTCAACTGACACTTAGATGAAGATACTCGGCATCTTGAAATGTCTAAAGAAACGCATGCTCACAGTCCCCAGCTCTCTTTAGAAATAGGGAGTGTAAGGTAAAACACATTTTGGCAATCTTCTTGCGTGAATACCTTGAAGAACTGTTCAATGGTTATGAGAAATAGTGTAATCTAGCAGAAATACAAGAGCACCTACAAAAAGTGATAAATATTTCCAACCCAAACGCAGATGTCCCAGCATCCCTGTTTTACTATTTTTTTTACGGGGCATTCATGAATTTGTACGGATCGAGCCGTGTTGGCATGGCAAGCCGTCCCTTTGAGTTCGATGTGTCGAGGATGCCACCGGCGGAAAAGTCGTTGGAAGTGAAGGTCTTTAGGCCAGCACTGTCATATACTGTAGTGATTTATCAAAATGAAACTTGCAGACAGAGCTAACATATGCAGCGATGTGATTTTCAAGTCTGGTTTTTCACTGTCTCTACTGGTGGCGTACGCCCTGTTCCTGGCATATCAATACCTCCAGTAATTTGACCATTTGCTTGCCTTCTTTGTTGCGTCTCAGGGCTTTGAAGTGCCTCTGTGCACTTTGCTGGGTCTGATTGAGCAGTCGCAGTACGCGATCTGAAAATTGGCCAGTCCTTCGGAAGGTTTGAATCATGTGAATGCTATTCGCAGATACTTAGGATGCCGGAACACGGCTTGGAGTAGTTGATGCCATTACGCACCTTGCGTGTCAGAGTGGTCTTGCTCCAAGCTTGCTCCCATGCTTGATCAATTTGGTTTTTAAATGACATACCACAGATTTCATATGTTTGTGTATGATGGATGTGTGCAAGTTCTGTTTCGGTGAAGGCCTATGCAGCTCTCAGAGCAAGAATCCTGAGTGCTGGGAGACTGTCATGCGTGGTTAAACACACTGTCTTTGCTATCCTGCAGCTGTAGGGCCTGAATGGGAACCCATGTCACAACTTTACGATGTACAACAACCGTGTCCAGCCCATCAGTTATGTGATGGCCAAGTCAATTGTCCCACGGCCCTGCCCAACTAGCACAATTCGAGTCTGATGGTTTCTTGTATTATCATCAGACCCTGTGAAAATTACCGTTTGGAGGTTGTGCCGGCGTTCTCAGTTGTCAGACAAACCCGGCATGTGGCATCACTTCTTTTCCAAACGTTTCGCCATGAGGTGACTCAGCACTGCCTCGCCGTTCGCCATGGATTTCGCCGCCGGTCTTTCTGCGGACCTCTCCGCGGCGTTGGAGGTGGACGTCGTGGAGGACCGTCCGGAGACAGGCGAACGGCACGTGTGCGTGCGACCCGTAGCGGCCAAAAAAGTGGAGTCCGTGGACATCGATGCCGTTCAAGGCCGATGTCAAAAATATGACAAAAGGGGGACCGTGATGGCCGTGATGGCCGTGATGTTAGGACGGTTAGGTATGAACGACAAAGGGAACCACATTTGACTAGATGCTCGTGATAAAAGTGCCTCGCATTGTCGGCCGGAAATTCAATTTGTTCACAACAAAGAATCCCTTGGCTCCAAAGCGTGTATGGCATAAGTGGTACAACATAGGATCTACTCAAGATAATTCAACGTACTATGTAGTACTATGTGTGAAACACAGGCAGTGCTACGGTAGTGCATCCCACATTGGGCAATCCTTCAGACATTCCCCGAACACACCAGGGGAGGCACGGCAGCCCGCTTCCATGTTTAGAACAGCATCTGGTTTAGTGAAAATGTACATATCAAAAGTAGCGTGTAGTGACCTGGGTGATGTCATCAAATCCCTGGAAGGCCCTGATCCCAACATAGCCTACGACTGGTTCCAGAAGACCGCCTTCGCCTGCGTCGAGGGCGCTGACCCTGCGGTGGCCCCGACAGCTGACTCCGTACTGGTTGCGGCGCCAACCTCAGCCGGGAAGACGGCTGTGGCCATGTACGCCATCCGCCGTTGCATGGCACAAGGCCGGCGCTGCGTGTACACCGCGCCCATCAAGGCACTGTCCAACGAGAAGTTCGGAGACTTCGTCCGGGAATTCTCGGCCGAGGATGTGGCCTTGCTGACGGGCGATGCCAGGGCGGGTCGCTTGGAAACCGCCAAAATTGTGGTGATGACCACGGAGGTCTTGGTGAGTCTCCTACACAATGAGGCCATGCTGGATGAAGAGGTTGAAGATAAGTCCTCCCGAAGTGCCTTGATGCAATCCTTGTCCTGTGCAATTTTTGATGAAATTCATTACATCGCGGATGAGGAGCGTGGAACAGCCTGGGAGGAGTGCATCATTTTGCTGGAGCGGCATGTGCAGCTCATTGGACTGTCAGCCACGGTCCCCAACTTCCTTCATCTCGCGGCATGGATCGCGCAGACACGCCATGCGAGATGCCACGGTATTTTCAGCCGCCGTCGGCCAGTGCCCTTGGTGCATGGAGTGGTGCCATGCCCTCCAGCCACATTGGTGGAAGTCACAGCAGCGCATGGTGGGTTCAAACGGAGAGAGTACCAGGCCAGCATGTTGTCATGGTTTCTTCGAGTGTTTTGTATTGAGGCCAAGTACAAAAAATAGGGCCCGGAGAAGCCACGAGGAGTGCAACTAACCAATTGCTTATCGTATATTTGCAAATCCAACGGTAAGTTACTTCAAAGTAAAAACATGTCAACATGTTAACATTGATATTGCGAGTCATCATCGTTTGCGCCTGCACTAGGCAGCTGTAAAATCCCTCCCGAAACCCAGTGAGAAGATCGACGAAGGGGACCGGGGGAAGGAGTTGGTGAAGATAGTCGAGGTGCATATGGGCTTGTCCCAGAACGGGGATTGCCTCAAAAATTCAATTTCAATGGAGAAACCAAAAATAAACCATGGGATCTGGGAGCGCCAAGGTATCCAATTTCCAAACCCATGTATGAAATGTTTTTATGTCTCTTGACATGTTCATCGGCATCGCACATTTGGAAAGCCCCGCTCCATCTGGCCAGGCTTGCAAAGAGAAGGCACAACTGCCCTTGATCGTTTTCTCTTTCTCGCGGAAGGTCGGGAGAGAGTCACTGGAACATGTGAAAATCAGTGTGAGCGTTGATCTTTTTTACCACACAAACATGTGCAAGACGGGTTTCGAAGAGTTTCAGAGTCACGTTCAACAAATATTACAAATTCTGACACCGAGCTGAGGGTGTTCAAACTGTAATAGTGTCCCTAGTGTTCTACACCTTGGACATAAAAAATAGGATGCACCGAAACTATCGACAGACAGGGTTGATGTGCCTCTCCAAAATACTCCGACCGATTCTGACCATAGAACTTCCGCCAAGAGGGTGAACCTATGTAGTTACATATGCATTACATCCGTATAGATTATAAATTATGTAATGTAATATAATATAATATAATACAATATAATTATACGTAATTATTATAGCATTATAGTTAGTAGTTATTGATGAGATATATCTATATACACTTGGAATCACTTGGATATATTATGATTGACTGAGCCTCTGAAGTTTTGAGCCAATATCGAGCACCAGGAGGCGGCCAAGATGGCCCGGCAGCTGGCACCTTCGGTGAAGCTCAAGGACCAAGCGCGAAGGCTGGTCCTGAAGTCTTTTGGGGGGTTGGTCTGTTGATCTTTCAAAAGAAAAAAACAGCTATCTTTTTCGGGGGTGTATGGTGAAACATTTTGAACAATCATTTTTTTTGGGTGGCGACACTAAGGGTCCTGCAAAAAGGTGATGTTTCGGCGGTTGTTGAGTCCTAGACCTGTCGGGGCCCAGCCCTTGTGACCAGGCAGATGCAGGATCAGCTGGAGATGGTTGTGACCAAACAGCTGAAAGAAGAAGATAGACAACTTCAGTCGATCCGCGAATGTCAATTCCTCCTCAGCAGGCATGATGATCCTTAAACTACAAGCGTTTGAGAGTGGCTGAAGGTGTTGATGCATTATGTATTGCCGCTCATCTTGCTGATCTTCTATTTTCACTCTTTCTCTTCCTCTCCCTCTCTCCATCTCTCACTCATCCCCCCCTACCCTACGATGGAATCGATTGATAATGTGGACAAGCGGACATTTAGCTGGTTTCTATATGTTTCTATGGCCCACAGATTCAGGCCAGTCCCATTCAGTCCCATCTCAGCTTGCCAGGGGCGTCGGACTGCATCACGGAGGGATGTTGCCGGTTCTGCGTGAAATCACGGAGAAGTTCTTCAAGGAGTGGAAGCATCGGCTCGGTTGCGGTTGTTTGTTGTTGAAACTATTTCAACCTGCCTTGGCAACTTGGGTGGATGGGATTTGCTGGCACCCCGTTTTGCTGCCAGGAGGGCTTGATCCGCGTGCTCTGCACGACCGAGACGTTTGCGGTGGGGGTCAACATGCCCAGCCGCTCCATCGTCTTCAATTGGGTCGCCGGGAACGAGTTCCACAAATTCGACGGCACGGAGCAACGAGAGATCTTCGTCGCCGAGCCTTGGCATCCCAACGCGAAGCCATCGAATCCGAAAAAGATGTAAAAAGGGGATGGATTCACCATGATTCACCTGTATTCTTGCAGCTTCTTAGCAATTTGAATGGAGAGTCAGCATTGACTTGGCAGAGACTCCTGCAATTTCAAAACCCGTTCCAAGGAATACATGCAGATGGCCGGTAGGGCCGGAAGGCGCACCAAGGACAAGCGGGGCAATGTGTGGAATATCATCACCAGAAAGTACCCTGCAACCTTGGTGAAGAAATTCGCGGTGAGCAATCGGATCGACATTTAGGCTGCACAAGAAAGCTGTCAGAGGCCGTTTTGCCATGTCTTTTCCATTGTACGTTGCCATTGTCTTCCAGGTTGACATGAACATGTGACCAGCCTTGGCCAAGGAACCAGTGGAGTCCAAGTTCAACCTCTCCTGGCCGCTGATCTTGCGGTGTCTGCGCTCAGGGGGTGGCGTGCTGTCAGTGATGTGCATGCAGAATTTCATGCAATTCCTGACGGGCAGTGCTTCCAACTCCATCTTCCAAGAAGAGTGTGACCAGAAGTTGGAGGCATTTGGGGTGAGAAGAAAGGCGAGAGAGTCTATCCATGCCAGCAAGAGATTTGCAAGCCAGCTGGACATTGCCATATAACTTGGGTATACGAACCATTTTCAGACACATCCGGTTGTTATTGTCTATCTAAATCCCAATCATGATTCTTCCTAGTCCAGTCCACCATTTCTGAAAATGACCAATGGATTGGTTTGAGGGAAATCTACCGGACACCAGCAATAAAGACCCATGAAATATGGAGTTTTCCTTTAAAAAGAAGGGTATCCTCAAATCCCAACAAAATGTGTTGGTGAAAAGCACCATAAAATGGTTGGTCGATAGAAGGCCCCAACATCTTCAAACTTCCATCGTTTCTGTTTCTGTCCCCCCGTTTCTGTTCCTCGTTTTCAGGCGCTGATGTCCCAAGGCTACCTCGAAGAGTCCCGGCGTTTGACCCGCAAGGGACGCGCTGCAGCGTTTCTGCAGGTGGCGACCCCTGCTTTGCTCGGCTATAGGTTGGGCCCCGTCATGTCAAGACGTAAAGCCCAAACACAATCCCCAAGAATCCCCAAGATAGAAAAAGGAGTGGAGAAACTAACATGGATGAATTAATGGGATTTAATTGATTTAATAGACTTTTCTGGTGATTCATGGGGATTTAACCAATAAACATGATTGACCTGCAGGAAGCGATGGTTTTCCTTAGCGATGTGAAATTAGCAGAGGGTATACTAGAAATACCGTGCATTGTGGTGATCAATAAGTGAAAGGAACATGGCACATGAGCTGGCAGAGAGAAAGCCTGACGCATGATTCATCATAGATAGAAATGGTAGATGTATGACTGACTGGTTTTGCCCTGACAAATTGTCCTGGCGCCTCCTCAAGTAGACACATTGTAGAGACAGGCGACTGCCTCCAGTTTTCGGCTAGCATGGGAATGGTGTTCCCTAAACTGCGGCCTTACAACCAGTTTTGGATCCCCGTTGAAAACTTGGGTGATCATTGATCATTTGATTCATTTGCCAGCCATGACTTTCCAGCCACCTTGAAGTGGAGGCTGTTGGAGATGCCAAAGCAGCTCTTCTGCAGATCCATCATCGATCACCTGGTGGCTTTTTTGTCATGCTTCGTGAATGACCTGGAAGAACCCGAGGAGGTTGGAGCATGTTGGAGCATGTTGGAGCATGTTGGAGCTGTGGGGTGGCGGGGCGGGAAGCCAATTTGATCCTGAAGACACTGCGTGACAAAAAGGCTCACAATGGCCTTGCGAAGAAGTTTCGCAGCATTAGCGCCAGCACCAGCAGTTTCGCCAGCATTCTGTTCAGCATTATGTGATGTTTATAGCCTGCCTTTTCTGATTTTTAAATCTCTGATGTCACCTCCCTGCCGCCATCATCTCGCTAGGTCCAAACGGACGATGCCTTCGATGTTTTCTGGAAATGGTGCGAGGATGAGCTGCAAGCACTCGACCCCATCCTGAAGACGTGTCACTGGCTTGGCAGATTTGCAGCTAGTGCAGCTAGGGACATCATGCAGTATGTGGAGAGACATTTTTCGGTGGAGGGCTGAAGATCGTTCCAGCTTCTGAGCCACGCATCTCTGGTCTTCATCCCTCAGAGATGTCCAGAATGTTTCCCAACACCAAAATTGATCCAACATGTAACAAACATATTGACATATGGTAAAAAACAAACAATGCTGTAGACCCTGTAGAGAATTTGCGGATAAACTAAATCAATATTTACATTTACAACACCAATATAGTCCCATAGTCCCAGTCTCACCAGTCGACCACACCTCCAGGTGACCAGTGCACCGGCGCCTCGCTGCTGAATCAGCTGCGTCGCCGCGCCACCTTCGTCTCCGCCACGCTGCGTTGGATGCGCGGCGACAGCTTCGAGGAGTGCAGCGACGCAGCGGGCGGCAGCGAGTTCGATGGCATCCTGGCGCGGGTGCTGCGGAGGACGCATCTCATGCTGAAACAACTGGACTTGGCTTTTCAACTGTGACCTGGTGAGAGTGGGATGCTTTGGGAATTGATAGATGATTGGAGATTGATGATGATCTTAATGTAAAGTTTGATTATGACTCATGATGATTTATGATTATTTATGATGATTGAGATGAAGTTCAAAAGGTGATGGAAAAGCAAAGAGGGCTAGAATCAGGGGTGGAGTGAATTTTTGTGTTCAGCTGGCTAGGGATTCTGAGACAAGAGGTGACTCGAAGTGTCTCAGGTTGCTTTGTCAGACAGAATCTCAGAAGGGTGTCAGTTTACAGGTTACAGCCTATTGGCCAACTTGATCAAGATAATCCCTTCTTCCCCACATGATTAGATCATAGATCCAATACTAAACCAGGGTTTCGTCTGGGTGGGTATTTCATTTTTCCAGGGGGGAAGGGATGATCATTCTTGATTCACATCCCCATCCACAATCAGATATTTTTTTCTTTTATATTCTGTCTACATCTAATGATGTCTAATATTTATTTATCTAATATCTATATCTTTATATACTCTATATATATAGAGATATATGCATATTTCCATTTATTTAAAGTGCAAACCATACCCATGATATCCCCAACTCCTCATCCGCCAAACGGTCGAGGTTGGAGGAGACCGAGCTGGCCGGCCAGCTCCGGGAGGCTCACCAGCGGCTGCACCGGGGAGGCTCGGCCAGGCAGTCGCTGCCGTTTTTGGAATCGCTGTATCTACCGCTGTCCTTTGAGCCGGACACCTTGGATCCATCCTTTTTGCGGCAACAGGAGGGGATTGCTGGAGATTTTTTTGGGGATGATGGAAGTTGATATGAAAATGATGAAAATGAGAGAGTCTGAGAGAGATTGGTTTGAAGCAAACTTGGGAGATCTTGGTTTGGAGATTTCGGAGACATCTTGTTTTGGGTAAGGTGGGTGTGAGTCAGTGGCAACTGCAAGTTGAATTGGGGGCAGGGACTGCTGTGCCTTCTGAGTGAGGAGAAGCCATGCCCCTACAAAGTGGGCGAGGTGGTGCAAATGTCGCCCCAAGACATTGGCTTCAGCCATTTTTCCATCTCGGCACACTTTAGGAACAAGACAAGCCTTGCATCTACTTTGCGCCAGCTGATCAACAGAGAGATTCGGAAGGAGGACATCGAAACGGTCCAGGCCCCTGTGAAGATTCCAGATTAAGCAAGACGTTAAGTCACATTGAGGCCATGAGTGGATTGCAGTATATAGGTGATTTTAGGCCAGCAAAATTCATGAACTACACCAAGCAATGGAGAAGAGAGGGAGAGAGAGAGAGAGAGAGACTGGATGGGTTTTGACCAAAGCCTTCGGCAATTTGATGGTCGATCTTCTCAACGTTTCTCAACGTGTTGGCGTTTGCAAGCTGGTGTGCATGCCTGCAGCTTGCAGCTCGCAGACTGGCCGCAGGTCTACTGGACTGAGAACAAGTTTTGGTGCTTGTCGAACCGGCGCCTGGCAGTTTTCAGGCTGTACCAACAGTTCTGCCCAGAAGACGGAGCTCTGATCCCTGTTGAGGCGGGTGTTGACTCCCATGTTGAACGACTAGAGTGGAGAGGAAGCGGGGGGGCCAAGGAGGCACTAGAAGTTCCAACCATATGATACTGTTACATACTTTTATCCTCAATGCATTTTGTGGTGTATATATATATATATCTCTCTCTCATACTCTTATACAATGATTTCAGTGTTCCACGTGTGAAACGAGCCCGAGCAAACCATTTCCATCCATGTCCACTGCACCTGTCTTTCATGGTGCCCACCCCGTGCTGAGTGCAGCAGGTGGTGGGAGATGAAAGAGCGAATGAAACTGAGTTGAATTTGGTCCTGTCCATGAAGGGTCATTTGCTATTCTGGATGTCGGTTCTTGTGTAGGGCAGTCCTTGGTATTTTCCACCTAACAACAAGACATCTGTCCTGGACGGACATTTGCTGCTTCGCCTTATTTGACAGATTTTGATCTTGTTTTCTTCCAGCCCACCCAAAGGTGACCCCCAGAGAAGCCCTTCATAAGCCCCTCATTAGCCCCAAAACCCACTGATTAATCATCATTATACCATTATAGCCATTTGAGGGATATACCCCGTGCCATTATAGCCATGAATTACCATTACTTATCATGAACTCTTGCAATTTGTCCATTCTAATGGCAATTTTTGTTCCTTTTGATCACCCGAGGAATGGGGTTTCTGGACCCTCTGGACCACCGGCCTCTGGCGCGGCCGCCGCGCCGTGCTGCGGGCCACCTCCGAGATGATCGGCCGCACCAAGGAGGATGGAAGAAACAGTGAAAACACGGGAATCGTAGAGATTTTACATGGGTTTAAACAGTTTAAACTGATTTACCAGTGTTGGGAGTCTTGATGAAGCTGCACCCGCAAAATGGGTGGTTTAGCAGTACAAACGGCCACACATCATCAATTGTGCGGGTCCAAGGGCCTCCGTTTTTGACATCTTCATACATATTCTTTGGTGAACAGCTCTGGACGGAACTCTGGAACTGACGGCACTCTTTTTGGTCAAACATCACCGACCACAGTGCACTTTGGAGCAATTTGGAGCATCTGATGGCCAGGAGACCTACTTCTTTTCGGTGGATGAGAGCCCTGCAGCGCCTGAGGAGTTCTCCACTGAGACAGGCTACGAGCGGGCCGAGCATCCACCGGACATGCCCATCTCGATGGAACAAGATACGAATGCCGAGTCCGATGGTGGCCACTCGACTTGGGATTGGATGGGAAGAGAAGATGAAGAGAAGATGAAAGACTCCAATCACAACATATCACAACCTGTCCCACTTGTCCCACTTTTTCCCGCCGTGCTGGTAGTCAGAGTTTCGGGATCGGATTCTGGGTGCAATTGATGTGATAGCTGAAGTCACACTTCAAAAAATCACGAGATCCTATGCAGTCTAACTTGTTCCCCCAGCCCTGTAGGTGACCAGGCTGCGGAGGAGGATGCTGAAATTCTGGAGATGGAGGACTGTCTCGTAGAAGTGGCCACCAAGCCAGGGATGTTTGGAGGAAGGGCAGGAGGTGGATGCATTGGTTGCAGTGAGTGGGGGTATACGTTATTGAGATTTATTGAGTATATAACTATATATAATAACCATATATATAACTAACCATGATCCTATTTGTTACTTGGAAATCCTAGAACATAACACACGCAACTGGAATGTTTCACAGGTCCACTTGTGGCCATGCTGCCCTTCAGATTACACCACCGAGTTGGATCAACTGATGCCAGGAGTTTCCAGTTGCCCTCGATGGCAGCCAGGTGGCAAAGTTTTTAATCAACAGAGAGCTGGATGAGGCGAATGCAGCATCCGAGCCACTCAGCTGGCAGTGAATGGAACGAATGTGGTCCTGGAAAAAAACCTGCTATTTGATGCCATTCAACGGCCTATTCAATTCTCAAGAAGGCTCATGTTGAAGGATGCCTGAAGCAGTGTTTCTGGGACTAAGGTATGCAATCTCAAAAAACTCTTCCAGTTGGGACCTGCTTCCTGCGCGAGAGCGGTGGGATGTTGATGTGAACACGCCCATCCCTGACAAGTTTGGGAACATTCATGAGTACATGAATCATGGCTGCAGTCGCCAAAAAGGCGGCAAATCATAAGATTTGGTGAGGCCTTGCGTGCAATGCATCATTTCTCCTGCCTTCTCATGATCAATTCTCTAATTCTCTCGACTTAATTGCATTGAATTGTCATGTTTTGCAATGATGTTCCCACTGCCACCTTGAGCATCGGGCTTGAGGAAAAGCTTTGCCGTGCCACTGCTGGAGGCACTCTCTCCGTTCCACCCTAGGTGTGCTGTGTGAAGGTGGTATCCGAAAAAGATTTGGAATTCAACACGAATGGAATGAGAAATGAACCCTTCATTGTTGTTCAGAATAACTATGAACTCATATGAGATCCACTGGTAGGAGCTCCGGGAAGATCTTCGTGGAAGTTTGGATTCGACCCAGCTGAACCTGGACTTTTCGAGCGAGGCCGTGCGGCTGCTGACCTTCGAAGATGCGAAGAAGATGGAGCTGAAGCTGGTTCCCCTCATGCCCCCGTGGTTTCGCCGTGTGCCTGTGGCTGACTATGGCGAAGAGTTGAGTGGTGAAAAAAGAAAGTCGGACTGTTAATGTGATGTGACATAGGTGCATTTCTCTCTCTCTCTCTCTCTCACTCTCCCTCTATGCACAGAGAGGGACATACATATTATAAAAGAGAGAGAGAGAGAGATATACTGTACTGTATATATTATACACATAGTGCCTTATATATTGATATAGCCCGACTTGCCATGATCCATGGGGATCCCCAGGTGCCCAACTCGCAGATCATGGTGGTGATGAACGCCTCCTGCACAGGTCCCGCCCGTGCGGGTGCGGCACCGCCGGGGCAGATGAGCCTTCTCTACGAGGCGATGCCATTGGTCGGTTGGTCTGCCTGTCCAGATAGGTTAGATTGGATTGGATTTGGTGAGATGAGATGAGATAGATAATGATACTGTAGATAGATCTACCCGTAGATGCAGATATTGATTGATGTCGATACTGTGGTGTTTCTCGAACTTAAAATGAATGGATTCAGCCCTATACTGCCTACGCTTGAAGAAATGCAATTTGGGCCTCTGCCAGGACGGTTCCCTGGAGCAGATCAAAGCCATCAGTGATGGGCTGGAAGGCTCTGGCCAAACAGCAAGCAACTTTCTGGTGCAGGAAGGAGGCAGGAAACCACGCCTAACATTGCTTCTGTTTGCTGTTGTGTTGGCAGCATCCACAACTTCCTCCAAGCTGGTGTTCCAAATTAGACGTATTCGAAGCGCAACAAATCATGTGATGTTTGCAGGTTGCTACCGCTTTGGGCTGGTGCACACCACCCCGAAGAGCAAATACGCTCTTCTGCTGGTGACGCAGAGGGGGGAGCTTCCCAGTTGCACCGCATTCGAGGAGAAGGAACTTCATTATGAGAGGCGTTCACATGCCATTTGTGACATCAGCCTATCCCAATTCGGTGACAAGGTCCAGTGGGTTCATCCGGATGGCAAGGCCTGGGGCCTCGGAGTTCGCGAGGGCATGGAGGTTATGAAGCTGGAGGGCTGGGATGACGATGGAGATGCTGTGACGCTTGTGGTGAAAGGTCATGCACGACGGTGGCGCTTGGCGCTGTTGCAGTGTAACGTAATGTCGGCCCTCCGAATTGCGTCAGCCTTGGCAGAACCCAATCAGCATCACCCTGTGTTTTGGCAGAAGCAAATTTCTGGCAATCCAGATCGTGAGAGTAGCTGGGGCGTGAGATTGAGGCAGATTTTTTTTGGATGCTTTGCTTTTCAAGACAATGATAAATACTGTACTTATTACTAACAATTACTACTTTACATGTTATCCTCCTTTTTTGGCCTACTTTTTCTTGGTGGGTTCTTTTAAGCCCGCAGGCACCGTCTTCGGCAGCGTGTCGGAGGAAAGATGTGCCGCCATGCGCTCGGTGGAAGATTTTGCAGCGATGGGTCTGAACCAATCGCAGGCTGATGCTGTGAACAGTCTTGTGCAATGTCCCTATGGTGTGCAGTTGGTACAAGGACCTCCAGGCTGGAAACCATTGGAAACCAGATCGAATTCCGTTCAAAAATTGTTCAAATGATTCAAATGATTTTGACGTTGCTATGGACACTTGACATGTTATGGCATGCCTCTCCACTTCCTGCCATTTTCCTCATGCTGCCAATGCTCAGGCACCGGCAAGACGCACACTTTGAGTGTCCTCCTGCGAGAATGTGCAAGGCTGGCCTTGTCTACCGAAGAGGAGGCTCCTGAAATGTCACCTGACAGCAGTGGGAAGTCTGTGGCCTTTTGGCCTTTTGGCGTGGCACATGCCAACCCTTACAGCCATATCAAACCATATTTGGATGTGTATCCATGGATTTTTACAATATAAATAGATTAAAAAAATAAATGAATAAATGAATGCAAATATACACATAATTATGAACATAAATACGAAATAATATAAATATAAATATAGATTATGATTAAAAATAGATATAAGCTAAAGATAAATATAACTAGCTAAATAAATAAATAAATAAAACATAAATAAATAAATATATATATAATAGTAAAAGATAAGTAGATAGATGATAGATCAATAAATAGATAGATAGATAGATAGGTAGATAAATAACTAGATACCGTATATAAGGATATATATATATATACTGTACACATATCCATATCCAAATGATCTTCCCGCCCCAACTGTGCCGGCAAAACATCCACCAATCTCCACCAGTTGCTGTCTCCACACCTTGGAAGGTCGAACCATCGGAGCCGAAGGAAGGAACAGGAAGAGCAGCAGCGGGCTGCGAAACGCCAACGACATGCCAATCGGTGCCTCGTTTGTGCGCCCACCAACATTGCGGTGAAAGAGGTGCGAAACCTGGGTTGAACATGGGTCCCAATAAATCTCAACAAAATAGGGGACACCCTATTTTTACACGAACTCAAATAGGTTTGGAATGTTGGAGTTTCAGATAAGGTTGGTGAGGGAAGACTGAGTTGAACTGCTCTTTCTGTTTTCCATTTCTGAGTTTTCTTGGGGGTCAAGGCTCGCTTTTCTTTGGGTTGACTTCTCAGTGGGAACTTCCATTATTTGATTGCAACAAACCCATGGCTTCTGGCCGCTTATCTTAACGAAATCATCCCTTAATGAGCTGTTGCAGTACCCATGGAGCAGGTCCTCAGCCGCATGCTGGAGAAACTGGAGTTGAAGGAGCTGCGTGCGCAGGTGACATTGGTCGCTACAGAGGATCGAGCAGATGCTTTGCCGATTTCGATGCTAAGGTAACTGGCTAATCAATGCTAATCATCCATTTGGGCAACCCATTGGGCATCGATACATAGACATAGAAATGTGTTTACATTCGCATGCATACATACATACATACATACATACAGACATACATACATACATACATACATACATACAGACAGACAGACAGACAGACAGACAGACAGACATACACACATACATACATACATACGTACATACATTACATTACATTACATTACATTGCATTACATTACATTGCATTACATTACATTACATTACATTTACATGACATTTACATGACATTTACATGACATTTACATGACATTTACATGACATTTACATGACATTTACATGACATTTACATGACATTTACATGACATTTACATGACATTTACATGAC
>Ga0126342_10012242_pt1 | contig 15310 bp, 10 predicted proteins | sample Cyp1metagenome_FD_92528 | JGI IMG/M metagenome (GOLD analysis project Ga0126342, IMG submission 92528) | Coral microbial communities from Lord Howe Island, Old Settlement Bay, Australia - Cyphastrea 1 metagenome | ecosystem: Host-associated > Invertebrates > Cnidaria > Coral ...
ACGTATTTAATTTGTCAACGAGTGTCACATATTTTAGTATGTGTTATATATATATATCATATATATATAAAGATATATATATATATTATATATATATATATATATATATATCATATATATATATATCATTATATATATATGATATATATATATAGCCGACAGTAGATTATGTGACCCTGGTTGAAACAACAAAATCATGGGACATCTAGGGAAAATGATTTGAAATACATGAGTAAATGATGGCGTGAATATCCACAGGAAAAGTTGGTTGGTTAATTGTTCTACATATGTTTTTTGTAGGATATTTTAAATATCTCAATATTAGATAAACTGTAGGTTTATCTACATACAATTTTTAAAATCGCATATGTTTATGGTTGGATGGGTTTGGAACCAATTTCTAATTGCAAGCAGGGGCCTTGCTGGGCTGCTGGATGGGCTAGCCAGGGATTCACCAACCAACGCGGGATGGTCTGGACACAAACCAATTCTGAGATGAATTGTTTATAATGATTAACTGTGCAGACCTGATCCAATCACGTGGGTATGTTGCAAACATACGCAATTGATTGGATCAGGATCTAGTACAGTAGTTATATATTGTTTAACCATACGTCCCCTAGTCGCTAATAAGGGAATCTACTTACCAGCCACACGATGGACCACCACGCAAGTTTGGATTTGAGAAAACCATTTTTTGCATGCCATAGGAAAATAGAGTTTTGTTAGATCTTTTTACTGTACGGTGATGTTTCAGAATATGTTGTCACACAGCTATACTCAGGTATTAACCATGCAGTGTGGAATCCCATGAATCATAGATCATCTTCAACTTACCTTAAATTTTACCATTTTTAGATTTCCATCCCCCTATTAGTTGTGCAGAAATTAGTTGATTGACATTGGCACTTACATGTAAGGTTATCTCCATGCGGTATCCCTATGGCTAACCGGCTAACCCCGTTCGAAAAGCCACCGTGCTTTTCATTACAGGATGGGGCCGTGCCCCCCAGTGATGTGAACGTTGGTTTATAAAACCATGAAAGTTTGTCCCCATTAACTAGTTCGTTATATCTACCATATCATAAACATCCATGAACCATAGAATTCAGCCACGAAATAAGGCCGGCTTAGCTATCTTGGGGGCCCCATGATCATTACCATCTTTTGTCGAAATTCCCATATTTTTCTTGGTGACGTCACCCTTTCCCCTGGTAAAATCGCTGTTGTCACCGCTTGTTGCTTGTTGCGTCAGGCTGTGGCCAGATACAACGATAAGTGTGGATGCCGAACTGCCGTTGGGGGAAAACCTATAGCTGGGGGAGACCCCAATAGCGCACATCTATAAATGGATGAGGACTGGGGGTACCCCTATTAGAAAGGCAATCTCCATATATCTATGTATATCTATAGTTGTTTATGGCGCGAGCATCATCGTGTAGTGCAATTTTGGATCAATTTTATTGGGAAGAGATTGAGAAAATATTAATAATATTAGCCAAATCTATGCTAGGATCTGTTTGTTGCTGAAATTTGTTGGGGGGGAACCTCAAAAGAACACGTGTTCATGACACGATGGGTGATGTGTGCCTAAAAAATGGGGATCTGTTCCTCAACCAAAAACGAGTGTTCTGAATTGGGTTGTACCTGAATTACCTGAAACAATAACAATTCATTTGATGTCTCACTTGACTTTACAGGTGTGGGTAATGTTGGGATTGGTTCTTTGTTTTTTGCTGCAAATAGGAATCTACATATTTTATGATATCTGTTATATATATATATCATAGATATATTGTATATATGTAATATGCGTATTCATCCTGAAGTAGATAGAATATCACAATTTCAATAGCACTCTCACTGTTGTGAGTTGTTTTGTTTTTTGATGTGCATATTCCATCTACTCCAGGATGACTATACAGGATGAATGTATGTATGATATGTATATATATACACATACACATGTATAATCATGTATACATATACTTATACATATACTTATACTCACCAGCTTTAAGTAAATGCTGGGTAACTAAGATTGGCTTGCTGGTTAAGGCTCTTGCAAGGGTAGAGCCATCGTTCTTTACCCTTTGGTAATCGAACATGATTTGCTGGAAAATCCCCGAACTAAATGAAGGCTTTAATTGGAAAATCAACTGTAAATTGTGGTTTTCCATCAAGCCATGCTTGATGACACAGGAGGGTAATCTGGGAATCATAGGAGAGCTGATCAGCAGGGAAAACATGGATATATCTCACTAATGGCAATGGAGCATTGTTGAAACATTTCATTAGTATATGCAATCAAACAAAGGATCCATTAGACCATGAAGAAGGTCATGTGTAAGATATGTCTAGATACTTCTGTCTTTTTTTCCAGTGTCACCATGTCACAAAGATTGCTGACCCAACACTACTTAGGCAAATCTGGTGGTTTTCAACTACGCACACCTACATATTTTTTAAAATACTGTTTGTATTCCAACCTGGCGAGGGAAGATCATGGTGGATGATGTTCAGATGATAGCAGCGCAGCTGTTGCCATTCAAAATATTAATTATGTATCATATTATCATTATGTATTGCAAATAGCTGCTTTGATACAAAGGAATCATGAAGCTAACATAACAATATTCAGAATATGCATTGTGTATTGTTATGTTTGATTGCGCGTATTTGTTTGAACAGCTTTTAGTACTCGTGGAACGTCAATCGCTGTGGCTATGGGTCTACCAAAGACCCGTGGTTCTATGAGCAGTCTGCACATTTAAGCGCCATTTCCCCTGTGACCTTCCCCATTCCAGTTCCTATATGCTTCCCATACTACTGTTTTTCGTTTGAAACTGTAGAGGTTTTAGAGGTTATATCACAACGCACGGGGTAGTTCACCATGGGATGACGCTAACTGCACCCCCAAGCATAGTTGGTCTCAAAATCCACTATGACTTCTTTCTATCCCATTATTTCCCATTTTGATTGGTTACTGCTTAACATTTTCTCGTTCATATCTTCGGGTAAACATACAAAAAATCAAAAAGATCTGGAAAACCCCTTGATTCCCGTGTGGAAAACGATCTGCAAATGATGGATAAGGGGTAGTTTTCCACATATATTTTGGCATGTTTACAGGTTGGAAAATCATGGCAAGTCATGCTAAATCCCATCCATCCATCCATCTCCAGGCGCGAAGCCTACATCGCCTGGCTGCAGCGTTGATCGAAGCCAAAAAATCAGCATCAGCACGGCAGTAGAAACCACGGCGGGATTTGTCCAGAAAAGAGGCCCCCAAAAGAGAGATTGCCACAATTGGAGAAATATCAAGTTGGAAAAGTTGGAAAAGTTGGAAAACAAAGCTTCAAATCTTGTGAAGATCAACTCTAAGAGAAGCTATTTGTATCTTAAAGATTTGCCACGAGATCATGAAGACAACAAAAATCTGGTCAAACATCACGCGGCATAACTTTAGTAAAATCCTTGCGAAAGTCTTCACCCTTTTTCCGGTCGACCTCAACTCGCTGCCGTGTGAAAGATTCGACAAACGGCGCCAGGTGCCGGGATGCTGATCCCCAATTTCACCGGAAAGCCAAACAGTGAACTTCCCATGATCCAAGACATGGGGACGACAGCATTTCATGGTTTTTCCATATGGTCCAAGACATGGGTTTATCTGAAAATATCATATGGCTATACTCTCCAAATATTTTAGCATATGAATTATAACCATATAGGTTTATATGAAAATATGGTATACCCTCCAAATGGCTATTAAATAATAGGGATAATGATGACTGAACCATGGATTTAGGGTACCACATGTTCAAACAAAACCATATGGACCAGAACTACTGGGCAATCCTGCTCCAGTGTCCAAAAGTGTTGGATCCCCTGTAAATGTTCTTTTCCCAGACATCGGGATACTGTACTTGAGGCATCCACCAAAATGCTATAATGCTTAAAGCTTGGAAGACCATTAATTATTGGCGGCTGTATAGCTGTGCCATTGTTGGCTTTTTTATCTCAAAAAAACATGGGAAAATCCCTGAAATGAGTTTTTGGTTGAGAAGTAGCTTAACCCATCTTAACCCCTGAAAGGAGATCAAGCCAGGGGGGTGAGATCATCGTAAGAAAATTAGCCCAAGCCATTGGCTTTGGAACTTGAATGTTTGCTACGGTTCTATTCTTACGCATCAAATATGTTCTTTCAAACGGTGGCGACAACTTTGCAATCCTGCCTCCAGAGAACCAAACCATGGGTTTCCTCGAAAAAAAAATTGCTTTCTATGTATACTATTGGGATCTATTCAAAGGGTTCTTGGACGGGGTCCAAGAGGGGTCAAAGTCAATTTTTGTTGTTGTTTCTTGCCTTAGATTCATTTATCAGACCCGCACCAGAGCTACATCAGACCGCTTAAAGCTGAACTGAGTGTCAAATTCACCGGTTTGACATTCTGGTTGATGATTATATATAGAATATCATAGGAAGCTATGATATGCATACAAACTATCCATACTATCCTTTATATGGGTATGGGTCAACGTTTAAGACCTAGGGGACCACAGATGATGGTCTATTTTCAGTATTAACCATCCATTTTTATGGGTACAGTACTGTACCCATTTTTGACCCATAAGCTATAGCCATATATTGGATCACCATCCATGACCAGAAAAAACACCGTTCCAATGTACTCTCTTGACCAAGCAGTTGGCTGCGGCTTCAGCAGCCACTGCTCAACCAGTACTTTTTGCAGGGTATCATGCCAAACCTCCAATGACGAAATGATCCAAGCTGTTTAGTTCCGACTTTGGTCGTCAACATCACAGGCATTGAAACTGGGTAACTGTCTGAAAATGTTGGGTGGATATAACATGATATAACCAATATTAGCCAAGCAAAATTGTGATTTAATGGAATATGACATTATATATGATGGGATCTGTAGTCAGCAATATGATATTTGGTTTTTCCCAACAAGATGAATTATACATCATCAAAGTTGGAGATAGCCTATTTTCAGACAATCAATACTCATTCATGGCTTATCAAGAGGGCAAGCTTTACACGACCCAGTGACCCAGTGTTACTGCGCAGACCGGTGGCTTAAGTTGTTTTTGGTGCGAAACAGTCCATGAAACCAGAGACTGTTTAACGTCTCAAACGACCTATCCCCACAAATCACAGAGAACGACAGTAGGATACTGTGGGAACAATTGCCATCACATACGGGCTGAACCAAGCAGGTCTAGAATTGATTGTAAGTCTTTCAGATCGGATTTCTTTGGCATCGTGTACTGAGTCTGAAAAAGTCTGATAGTCATCAAAAGAATAGATCCATTTAGTGTCACATCAACCACTCAGGCCAGTCTAGTATATACAGTTCCATAAACATCCAACAATGTTTTATTACGGCAACTACAATAAACGTACTGTACTAAACCACTTCAAAACGTCTCACCAAAAATTCAGTGGATCCAATACGTGATCCCCTTGATGTTCATCATGATGGCCGCCCTTTGGTGCCAAGGTACCAGATCTGTGAATGTTTTCTGGGTTTAACCAAGATGGTGATTTAACCAAGAAAAATATGGGCATTGAATCAGCAACGTTTTGGTTTAAGCTCCAGATATGGAAAACCCACCGTTCAGTTTGATGCTTAGTATATACATTAGAATCCCATATGCCTACATTTTCCCATGGAGAAAGGTGTGAGTTTCCAGCTCGCTATGTTAGATTACTAATTGTAAATAGTTTACGTGGCCCACCATCCGAGTAAGAAGTTATTGTATAAATCATAAACCCATCCACCTATAGATTATACATCCATATACATATACATATATCCATCATAAATCCATTGAAGGTATAAACCAACTTACTCATCTTGGAGTCCCGCATCGTACACTTTTATTGATTCAAATGTTTGGTGTAGATTCGGACATGTTTTTTCTTCCAAAAGCAGCATATAATCATCCCCAGCCCCAATCAGCTGGCCACATGTGCGTATCCGATCTTATACCCCATGTGTTCGTTAGTTCGCACCTTCTAATCAAGCGGGTTCTGGTTCTAGTGATTTGCTAAATGCCTTGGTTCTAGCCAAGTATCTATACATATACAATTTTATATACCATACACATGAGATGCATGATGAATGTGTATATATATATATAGAGATAGATATATGCCTTTGTTCACGTAAGCAAGTACACCAGTGGCATGGGAGATATATCCCATTGTATTTCCGTTAGATCCCATTATGACCAGATAGAAAAATATGTTCCCAGCGTGAACGGAGAAAATCTCATTATTCTGGTTGGTTTGTAGGCATCAGGGTCAACTATTGGGGATTATAACTTATAATAATGGTCAATTGGGGAGCACCGGGGGATTATAATGGTCAATTATTGCTTATGTCATAGTCCCCAATACATGACTTAGTAGAACCCTCTGGAAAAGCCAATCAACATGGGTATTTTATGGTAGAATTTCTGAACAGCTGATCCACTTCCCCCTTATTTTTCCCTAATATTAGATATTCCGCTTTCGGATCGACGGCATTCATTTTGAGACCCTGAGATCTTGGATAGGGGACAAGCTGAGCCAAGCTGTCGGATGCGAAGCATTTGGGGGCACTCGGTGGTCATCGTGCTGGTTGGAGCGCTCACTTGCATATGCAATGTCTGGGTTTCATCTCAAAGCCTATTCTTAGTGACATTTAGATGCATTTAGAGGTTTATTCCCATATACTCCATGAGAATCCCCAAGTGGTTAATCCCTTCCCCAGTTGCTGGATAAATCACCATCTTTGAGGCTTAAAAGAAGCCATCTTTGGTGAACATCCCAGTTTCAATATTTTTTTCTGGTTACCCTCTGGTACACTAACAGTTTGCTATTGAAGCCATGGCCATAGAAATAGTTGATTTAGCCATTAATAGCATTGTGATTTTCCATCGTTATATTACCACGAGGTATCCCTTTTATATCCCCATTATATTGATGGATTTCAGTTGTTTCTTGCTTCTTAGATTGCCATGGCTTCCCACATGAAACATGAAATATCCCATTGCCCATTATTTTGATATGGATAGTGATGGTTGTGCCATTATGGCCCTGTATCTGTGTGTGGAAATATAATGAATGATCCCGATGATGTTTTCCTCATCAAATCCCATGTTTCCACACATCAAGTTGATGTTGTCTTTTCTAAGTTTGGTTTTATATCCCCATTGCAGTAAATCACACTTATATACAATCCAATACTGATTGTGTATAGCTGTTTTCATCCCCTGTTAACTGTAGTTATATATAATCCCCTGTTGACTGTAGTTATATATGTATTATATAGATATATTATACATTTTCCTCATTGTTATCCTCTTTTTATCCCATTAACCCACTAGCTATAATTATAATCACCATCACACCTCTTATAAAACTCTTGTATACATCTTATATACCTATTATATATGTGTATATGTATATATATATACTGCCATTATCACGCCTGTTATCCCATTAATTCTATGCCTATGAAATATACCTATTTTTAAAAGTCAGTTTTTGCTGCTACCTCAGCACTGAGGTGGACCTGCCGCAGCATTTTCGTTCAGAGGATCGGATTCTGGTTTCGAAAACACACAGGAAATCTATGGGATAGTTCTTCAAGGGATTTGGATACTATCATGGAAAATCATGAGAAAACCTATGAACATAATGAGGATATAGTGGGGATATAGTGGGATGGTTTAATGTGTTTTCTGTGTATATGATTAATACATCATATCCAATCTTGTTGATGAAAAACATGTGATTAAACAGTGAATGGAATGGTATATTTCCACCAAAATAATATTTTCAGATATATTAATCCAATAGGCAATGTGCCAATATTTAAACAATATGGCAACCCCCTTTCTGGGGTTTTCCATCAATATTTCCATCAAGATAATGGGGATATAGGGACATTGTTGGGATGTCATGGGATAGAATAAAATACATAGCCAACAATAGGATATGTGGCTGTGTCAGAGCATGGGCCCCCTGGGCCATACCACCAATATATGGTTATGTTATGTTAATAGGGAACATGGTGATTAAACAGTGGATGGAATGGGTAAGTCATTTTCAGACAGAACCGCATATTTGAATCATGGGCAAGTGGTTCTTGGGTTTTCCATGACAGGAAAAAACATTCAAACAAGAACGGAGGAACCTTCCAAAGCATTATTTCATCTTATCTCAGGGGTATCAAGTATTTTGCTCAGAGTTTCGGTTTCAATACAATCGAAATGACTGGAAATTGGGCCAGATGTTTGTGTTTTTTTGAAGGCCCCCGCGAACTGGATCCATGCGAAAATATGTAGAAATCAGAATGGAATAGATAGCCAAAATTAAAATGAAGATAGACCATGTTTCAGAACAAACATAGAAATTTTCAGGGAATACCTAAACTGAATTTCAGGAAGTGAAGACACACATAATATTAAAAAAGACATATATTGATATTTCAAATTTATTTTTAATAGTCCAGAGATATTCACTATTTGTATTTTGATCTTCGAATAGTCTGTCCCATCACCTGATCTTAAAAACCTAAGGAATTATGTTAATAGGTATCAAAGGTATATATATATGGTACATGAGAGTCATACTGGTGATTAAAACTACATTCATAGTAGGTGTATAAGATTGTATAAGAGTCATATAATCCTTATATTCCAATATGTTTCATAGCCTCCACCTCGCCAGGAAGTTGCGCAGAGGCAATGGTCATGCAGTTGGGAAGCTCAGTGACTGGAGGTTTTCACCCCCAAAGATGTGCAGTTAATAAGCCCTTTACCAGTGATTTCTCTGGTTATAACTGGGGCTATCATGGCCCATAAATAATTTGATAGGGTAATTATGGGTTATTAAACTGACTTAAAACTGGTATTTGTTCCTAATATACTGTGGATCTAAGACTGATCTAAGTTGTGAACTGGCCATGACAACCAGAATTTGCCCACCAAAAATCCGGGTGATGAACGGGATTTACGATCGTAAGACTGTTATTTTTCTCTTACGATCTGTGGAATGATTCCTTATTATCAGCCTCATTATATTCCACAGCTTATTATCAGATGATTCCTTATAATGGTAATGATTCCTCATTATATTCATATCCTTGTTATGTACATTACCATTGTAATCCCCATATGTCCATGTATAACCCAAGCTACGACCTCAAGACTTAAGAGTTTGGGCACGTTGAATATTTTTATGGGCCCCATCCCTGGCACTTGCTGAGAGCAGTAAGTGGAAGATAGCCCATTGTATCACATACAAGTTGAAACAATCCCTCGAAAATCCCGACAGTTGTGAAATTCAGGTAAAATATCCATGGATATATCCAACATCATAATATGAATATGAATATTCGTAAAACAACATATTCAATATCCATCATGCCCTCCGTCATTCCCGCAGGAACACGCGGTGGTTAAGCCGAAGCACAAGACATTTCTTCACGCTTCAAGGTGCGGCTGGATGTGAGTAAACCCATGAAGAAATGGGGAGTTAATTAGCGAAAGTTGAGATTTAGAACCATGTCAATGGGATACGATATGGGGATATCGTGGGGATTTACAGCCATCAAGATTTGAATTTGGGTGTTTCTGAAAATGGAGTATACCATAGTATACCTACAAATATCAGGTTTTGAGGGGAAAATGATGATCGACCATGGCTTTAGGATGATTTAGGGGTATTGTATTTCGTAGACAAGCCATGACAAGCCCACGTATCGTATGTACATCAGTCATCAATAATATATGGGCTATCAACATCTATCAACCACGTACAAGATGAGGCCCCCCAGTTATAAGTTGGTTTATAACTTGTAACCCATCAAGTATAGTTGTATCCCTCTAATCAAGCCTAGTTGACCAAGTTATGTGCGTCAACTTAGCGATTTCGTTTATGGCAGCCTCACCTTGTACCAAGTGGAACGCACCCCCCAAGAAGCTATGTGGCCCGGTGTATTGCTGGTGTAAGATCATGTAAGATCATCAACACTGAAAAGTTTGCTGGATAGTGGTCAGCAATGGGGATGAATCAAAACCTTTGCTTTGAAATACAATATTTGGAGGAGGTGAACATTCAGAAATGCCATATTTGGAGGAGATGAACATTCATAAACGCCAACTATTTTGGAGTGAAAACCGAATGTACTGATCGGGTTTGGACCAATACCCAAATGGGTTATTCAAACATGTTTGGTGAACAGGCCAACCCATGTGGTCTGCACCTGATGACCTAGAACCAGAGAAAGTGTCCATGCAACACCAAGATGAGATACAGTATTCGTTCCACATAATCACAAAATAACGAATTTGGGATTTGATATAACATATGCAAAATTATTGGATTAATTAAAATATAACGGTGATACAACATACAATATCATCAACAATGAAGGGATTCGCAGCAACTAGTCAAAGTCGGCGGATGACCGGCAGGTAGTGCCCCGTAGCACTGTGATGGAGAATGGGTTTCTATTCTGTGTGGCTTGAAAACAAACATGGGGGTTTCAGCTAGGATAGACTCGTACAACCTAGAAATGAGATAGCTAAGTTGGTTAACATCTACAGTAGCTTAGCCATGGATTCATCCTGATTATTAACCATGACATGACCAAACAGTCGTGGGTTTCCCTGGAAATAAGGTACCCTGGAATTACGACATCTTACGGGTGGCGCAAGGTGCACAGTCGTGCACAGTCGTGCACAGTCGTGCACAGTACAGCCAGTAATGAAACTGACGAAGAGAAACACTTTCACATGTGTCATCATCATCTCAACACAGGGGAACTGGTACCTTGGTCTCACTCTGGTGTGATCCACGAACGTTATATCGGTGGGTCAATGGGTCTTCGACGACGCGGTCAATTACTTTCAAGTCTTGAAAGAAGAGTTGGCCTGACAATTAGAGAAGACACACTGACAGGAGCCGCGAAGGCCTACTTCAAGATCGTTGGATCGTGGTACAAAACGGTACAAAGCTGTTCGCGACTTGTTGGACAGAACATTGGACACAAAAATGGCTAACTAGGGTTTATGGTAGATTGGTGACACTAGTTAATTGGGAGTTATAAACAAAAAACATACATATACTATCACATATATCATATATATATATATACATATACATAATATATAATATTGATTGTCACACATATCCTAGTCTATCTCTAGTATATCTCCGTATCTAGTGATGGTGTTCCCCGTCTGCCGTCTCCGTGCGAGATGAGGTGCCGAATTGACGATTTTCGAGAGGCGGGGATCCCCGGACATCACCATACTTGTTTGAATACTAAGTTATAGTCATCCATGACGACTGGATGATTTGGGGTGGGGGTAGATTTTAGGAAACCTCCAATCCAAGCTAAGAATGGATGAATGGTAACTGGTGATTTATATTTATGGCACTGGCAAATATTGAGGATATGTCATACAATGTGGTGAACATACCTGCAATAGCGCAAATAGCAGTCTTTCTGAAGCTTATAAACCAACTTATAACGTTTGGGGCCCCCACCTTGCAGAGATATTGATGGGACATGTTAGATTTTAGTGGAATGTCTATGGGATTTCAGCGGAAGGCAATGGGATATATATATATATACAGTGCTGTACAGTCACTTAGAACATATTTTTCCAAATGTTTGGACTCTCACACTTAGAATTTCCAGAGACCCCCACACTTAGAACAACCAGAGCAAAATCAGTTACAACATCCTATATGTAGGTTGATGGATGTTCTAAGTGTGAGGCTCCTTGCAACTAACCCTGGCTCCCCACACAGAATATCACAAACAAGAGTTCGTTCAAGTTTTCTTTTCTGTCCATAGATCATTTTAAAAAAACAGTTCCGTCAATGTCAATAGATCATTTTAAAGATCTATATGTAGTAATGTCTTGGGATGTTCTAAGTGTGGGGGTCTCCACAGCTGATTGATAACTTTGTGTTCATATAAATATATTTATGTCGATAGATCACTTTAAATATATATATATATGTTGTAATGTCTTGGGATGTTCTAAGTGTGGGGGTCTCCAAAGCTGATTGATAACGTTGTGTTCATATACATACAGTTATGTCAATAGTTTATTTTAAATACATATATATGTATGTATGTATATATATATATATGTTGTAGTGTCTTTGGGTGTTCTAAGTGTGGGGGTCTCCACAGCTGATTGATAACTTTGTGTTCATATAAATATAGTTATGTCAATAGAACATTTTATTAATATATATATATATATACATATATGTTGTAATGTCTTGGGATGTTCTAAGTGTGGGGGTCTCCACAGCTGATTGATAACTTTGTGTTCACATAAATATAGTTATGTCAAAATATTATTTTATTAATACATATATATATATATATGTATGTTGTAATGTCTTGGGATGTTCTAAGTGTGGGGGTCTCCACAGCTGATTGATAACTTTGTGTTCATATAAATATAGTTATGTCAATAGATCATTATAAAAATATATATGTAGTAATGTCTTGGGATGTTCTAAGTGTGGGGGTCTCCACAGCTGATTGGTAACTTTGTGTTAATATAAATTTAGCTATGTCAATAGATCATTATAGAAATATACGGTTCTCCGCTTGCATAGAATATGCAGTTGTTCAATTCCACAGGCAAATTTGCCGAAAATGTACTTAGAATATTCTCCCATTTCATTTCATGTTGGTTTTTTCTCCCCATGTGGTCTTTGCTCTCGAAGCCTCTGTACATCTCTATGCGGCGGCGGAAAAATGTACTCTTTAGTACACAAAGTAATAAGAAATCGGTCAATTTGGGGACCTTGCCAGTTTTTGGTTTTTGTCACCAAACACCTTGTGAAAAACGTCCCTATCTATTTGTCTGGAAACATGAAAGAATTTATGTGGAAAAAAAATGGAAAAGTGAAGAATTTGTATGGAAATGTGGGATTTATGATTTATAAGGAAAATGAATATATATATATGTATATATATATATATATGTATATATATATGGAAAAATGATGAATTTGACTGATAAAGTGAAAGAATTTATATGGCAAAAATATGGAAAAGTGAAGACTTTCTATTTCCATTATCCAGTGTATGACATGCATTCATCGTCAGAGTCATTGAATCTTTTTCCTGGGACTTCTCCGCTGGCTACTTCTTTTGATTACTTACAGACATTGCCGGAAGACCTTCTAGGATGTCTCCGAAAGCAGTCTGGGGGTCGACCCGTTTATGTCCTTGTGACCAAGCAAGTCATTGGACGGCTTGCATCTTGGATCATTTCTGGTTATGCTGACAAGGAGGTCAATGAGGTATTGGAGAAAGACTTGAAAAAGCCAGCCAGACATTTCATTTGTGATCTGGTAGTTATTGTGACAGATTATGCCCTCAAAGCACTCATGGGGTGCTTGATTTCTGTCTCGATGGCTGCCAATGTCTCACTCCAGAAAAGGGACTTCAACATCAATTGCCTGATCAAGCCTGAAGATGCGCTCAACGAAAGACTCCAGTACATTCACCATCGATGCGTTTGATTCAGGGTTGAGAATGGAGAGGTCATACTTGCGTCAAGCAAGTTTCAGCCCCGGGCCTTTTCGCTTGCTGAATTGTTTGACCTTCTGCAGTACAGTGGTCCATGTTGCTCCTGGCAATCCTGGTGGTCATATCAATATTGACGGTATTTTGCAGATCTGATGCCAATGTTAGGGGTGTGAAACGCACATACTAAACCTTCACTCTTAAAGTTTACACCACCCATGGCAAAATTGATGCTGGTTTAACCCAGAATCAACTGGACTAACCCTATTTATCCTACCTACAACTGAGGCTATAATATAAGGATTGTTTTTTTCAGTATTTTTTTAATTGATTTTTTCTGTTTTCCAGCCTGGGTTTGTGGCTTTTGTGGCTTCTGTGGCTTTTGTGGATGTGTGGTTTTTGTGGGTGTGTGGTTTTGTGGCTCTACCATGCTTTACCTATCTATCTATCTATCTGTCTGTCTGTCTGTCTGTCTGTCTGTCTATCTGTCCATCTGTCTATTTGTCTATCTATGTATCTATCTATATCTATCTATCTACTTATCTAATCTAACCTAATCTAATCTAACCCAATCTAATCTTATCTTATCTAATGTTATATCATGTTATCTTGCTTTATCTTGTTTTATCGTGCTTTATCTTATCTATCTAATCTATCTAACCTATCCAACCTAACTAATCTATCTAATCTAATCTATCTAATCTAATCTATCTAACCTATCTATCAAACTATCTATTTAATCTATCTATTTGATCTATCTATTTAGTCTATTTATTTAATCTCCATACATTTAATCTCTTTATTCAAACTGTCTATTTAATCTGTCTATTTAATATGTTTATTCACTCTGTTTGTTTATTCTATCTATTTAATTTATCTTTTTAATCTATCTATTTAATCTTTCTTTTTAACCTAATCTAACCTAATCTAATCTCATCTCATCTAACCTAACCTAATCTAGTCTATCTATATATCTAATCATTAATCTAATCTATCTATTCTATCTATCTATCTATCTATCTATCTATCTATCTATCCATCTATCAATCAATCTATCTATCTATCTATCATTCTATCAATTTATCTATCTATCTATCTATCTATCTAACTAACTATCTATCTATCTATCTATCTATGTATCTATCTTTCTTTCTTTCTATCTGTCTATCTTTCTATCTATCTATCTATCTATCTATCTTTATATTTTATATACACACCTTGTATCCCTATATTTACCTTAACCCAACCATCAACAGACTTTAAATCGGCCATAAACCAACCCTAAATAACCACAAATAACCCTAAATAACGCTAAATTACCCTAAACCAACCATAAACCAATCCAACATAACACTCCCTAAATAAACCCAAAACCAAGCCTAAACTAAATAACCCTAAACCAACCGTAAATAAACCCAAAACTAACCCTAAATAAACCCTAAACAAACCCTAAACAAACCCTATACCAACCCTAAATAAACCCTAAACAAACTTTAAATAAACTGTAAACCAACCCTAAATAAACCCTAACCCAACCCTTAACAAACCCTAAACCAACCCTAAACCAAGCCTAAATAAACCCTTAACCAACCCTAAATAAACCCTAAATAAACCCTGGCCCAACCTTAAATAAACCCTAAACCAACCATAAACCAAGCCTAAATAAACCCTAAACCAACCCTAAATAAATCTTAGTACCCAACCCTAAATAAACCCTAAAC
>Ga0126342_10012243_pt1 | contig 15309 bp, 12 predicted proteins | sample Cyp1metagenome_FD_92528 | JGI IMG/M metagenome (GOLD analysis project Ga0126342, IMG submission 92528) | Coral microbial communities from Lord Howe Island, Old Settlement Bay, Australia - Cyphastrea 1 metagenome | ecosystem: Host-associated > Invertebrates > Cnidaria > Coral ...
TTATTTAGATATCTGGTTGGTGGTTTGGAACATGGCTTTTATGACTTTCCATATATTGGGAATGATCCCAACTGACTATTTTTCAGATGGGTTGAAACATATATAAACACTGGTTGGTGGTTTCAAACATGAATTTTATGACTTTCCATTTCATATATGGGAATATCATCCTCCCAACTGACTTTCACTCCATCATTTTTCAGAGGGGTAGGTGGCGAAAAAACACCAAGCAGCGAAGACTTCAGCGACCACAAAAACATCGCTGGATCGCCATGGATTGCCACCCAAATCGGAGCCGATTTGAAGATCTCTGAAGGTTTCAATGGGGGATCCAATAAGTGGAAAATCCACCATGAAATGTGGAAAATCCACCATGAAATGTGGAAAATCCAACACCAAATCCTGGTTTATGTCCTGGAAAATCACCAAATTTCATGGAAAATCCTATACCAAGGCATTGGTGTCACGCCCGGGAGAGTGAGATTCGGGTAGACGATCTTCTGCTGATCTTGGGCGATTTAGGGATCGAAGCCCATCAGGACCTCGATCTCGTGGTTTTTATTGGACATAACGGATGTCAGGGGTGCAATTGGAGGATGGATCAACATGATATTCTGACCCATGACGGATCCATGGTGCTGCTATATATGGTGTGCCATGGATCCCATCAATATATATCAATATACCCCCTTTATGTTAGCGATTATATATACCAGCACCATGGACCCATGGATGATATTCTGATATTCCAATTGGAACATGGATATTTTGGAACTGTCAAATGCTGATGGCTTTCACCCTGGATGAATTCGAACATTTTTTGTTCGAACCATTTTTTTGTGGTCGGTTGTTGGATCTTAGAGGAGGATTGTTGCGAAACGAGACGACACCTTTTGACAGGAATTGCTGGAGAAAGCCTTGGCGGGAAACATTTATGCTACCTTGGCCTCTCAGCCTTCCTCCAGCTGGGAAAATGATGGTAAAATGATGGTTAAAGTCATGGTTAACTGAAAGATTTAGAGGTGACCTATCAAATCTATATTCACCAACCTCCAAAGACATATATTTTAGAGGTGCTGAAGATAGCTTTTTAGGAGGTTGCTGAATCGTAGTCCCAATTTAAAATCCTGGTGAATTAGGCCTGCATCATTTTTTTGGGGGGATGGGTCAAAACCTATGAAATGCGACATTTTGGGAATGACCATCCGTGTACCCTATTTTGGGGCACACCAGGGTATTAGGGTTTGCCCTTTAGCCACGATTTTATTATGCCATATTATGCCATCCAAGTACAAATCGTTCTTTTACCTACAAACACACATCGACATGGACTATAATTATATCTAAAATCCAAATTGGGAATCCCAAGGATAAGCCTCCAATTTTGGATGCAATGACCCATTTCTGCTAGACTTGGGGATGCTTCATCACTGGATAGTCCTAGTGTGTTGTGGACACAAGCAATTATGGTTTGGCTAGCTCAGAGACGCCTATACCATACTGAATAAATTTGCAATAACAACCTAATAACTTATATAGCACACTATATCGAACAAAAATGAGCATGATAGCCATACATAAACACATATAAAACATATAATAACCATATACATGAGGATCACATATTTACAACCATGTCTCTTTATGTTTCTTTGGCCCATCTGACTCTGAGGATTGGCCCGACTTTGTGTCGTTGCTGAAGGATTATCGGCACCTGGAACGACAGTACCACCGGAAACTCTTCGACGAGATCTGTCGTTCAGAGGGATCTCTCAGTGTCGAGGAGAGAAATGTCGGAGAACTGGGAGGTACTGGGAAGCTCACGGGTGATGTGTTTCATGATGTTTCATGATAATATATATGGTATGGTATATATGGTATATTATATACACACCATTCAGTACAATATATATATATATGTTTCATGATGTTTCACGGAGAGCACTGGTTCCGTTGCTTCTGCATTTTTTCACTCCAGCTATCTCCAACTCAGTATTCAGACTTCGAAAAATCCACGTTGTTCCTGGGCTCAACTACTTGCAACTCGGTCAGCCTTTTTGTTGCAGGGAACCCCTCATCCATGTTGTGAAAAAATCCCCAGCAACTTGCTGATTGAACCTCATTAAATTGATGTTCATATCAATCTTGAATAGCATTATTTAGATATCTGTTTGGTGGTTTGGAACATCTTTTATGACTTTCCATATATATTGGGAGTTTCATCATCCCAACTGACGAACTCCATGATTTTTCAGAGGGGTAGGTGGCTCAACCACCAACCAGATTACCATCTGGTTATTTAACAGTTTGCTATGGAAAATCCCCAAAATAAATGGAGGTTTAGTTCGCTGGGAAAATCATATATTTCGATTAGGGCCATCTATACCATAGCTATGTTAGTCATAACCAGATGGTAATCTGGTTCTTTTTCACTTTGTTGATCAGACGTTGCCAGCTGCTGCAGGAGGTGGAAGTTTTGCTCGACAGATTGGGACACCCTGCTGCACTGCAGGCATCGATGGATAGTGCACTTAGTGAATGGGAAAAAAAAGTTACCCTCTGGTAAACTAACAGTTTGCTATGGAAAATGACCATTTATTTCGTTGATTTGCCCATTAATTAATAGCATGGTGGATCTTTCCATAGTTTTTTGGGACTGTTTACCAGAGGGTATACCCCCAGTTATCTCTGGAATATCCCCCCAAAAAATGGGATGAAATGCGACTTACATATGGATTACAAACCAAGTGGTGCCCATTGGGATGGTCTGATCCTTCCATAGCATGGAAGATGTGTTTAAAATGCCATCCCATTCATGATATGAATCTGTAGCAGATACCCTCTGGTAAACAGTCCCAAAAAACTATGGTAAAGATCTACCCATTTTTCATGGGAAAACTCACTATTTCGACTGGGCCATTTTCAATAGCAAACTGTTAGTTTACCAGAGGGTAATATATATATATACATGTATCCCAGATATATTGTATTTATATTAATATTAATTAATACATCTTCATTAATGATGTACTGTATAATTGTATAATTTTTAATCCCATTCATGATAGTGATGATCATGCCCGATACCCCAGGGGATCAGCGCAGCCACCGATACCACCAGCAGTGAAGGCCTTTGACAAGTGCCGCAAAGATCGAACGAGTCATATGAACTTTGGAGCCTTCGAAGAGTTCTTAAGCGCCTTGTCCAGATCAAAACGGGTGAAGACTTATGTGAAGACTTATGGATGGGAGTCCAAGATAAATCCTTAGCATCTTTGAAACAATGGCACCACAGGGTTTTATGAGCTGTTACTGGACTGTCTTTCTTATTGAAACCTTGGATTTCCAGTGGATTTTAGACTGAGGGCAACTGCGGCTGACGGAAGGCGAGAACTGCAGGGTGACATGTCCTGATCCAATCGACTTAAGTCGATTGAAACAAATTCCATGCGGGGCGCTTGGTTTTAGGCTTTCATTGGCTCCAGTCGATTGAAACAAATCCAGAAACCAAACGATTTTGTGGAGCCTTCATACTGTACAGTTTGATGATTTTGTTTTGCCTAGTTCCCTCCTGTAAAAAATTGTTCACATATAGATGTGGTTTTCCCCACCTTTGACACCGTTTCAAGCCATCATTTTCCACAAAAACATGGTTTTTCCATGGTTTTTCCACATCTTTGTGGAACAGTTCACCACGAATCCCATGTCTTTTCGACAGGTTTCAGTCAACACGACCTCCGAGAACTCCATGCGTTCTTCGAAGTCGAGAAGACTTGCGCAGCCAGGCTGCGCAAGGAGATGCATGGCGTGGTTTGGCGGATGGAAATGGTGGCCGTTTCGGAAAATGTCCATTTTAGGCGTTCAAAATTTGTTGGAATAGTTATGGAATAGTTATGGAATCATCTATGGAATCAGTGTATAGTTATGGAATAATTGTGGGATCAGTATGTTAAAGTAATTTGAACATGTGAGAAAACCAATGCCAATGCCAGCTACCATGCCTGGGGATTTGTTTCATAGTGACATAGTGGTTGAAATCCCCAGACATGTGGAATGGGGTTGCGACCTGTCAGGAGCCCATGTGCCGCTGTAGTTTGGAGAAGGTTCGCAACTCAGTCGGCGGAGTTCATGACTTTTCTCATAAAGAAAATGAAGGGCTGATGCTAAAATCACAGCTCTGGTGGTTTCTGTTGGAACTTTTCTAAAAAATCTAAAGTCAAGTAGATCATCAACATTTATCAACTGGTTGGTGGTTTGGAACCATGGAATTTTATGACTTTCCATTTCATATATGGGAATGTCATGATCCCAATTGACGAACTTCATGATTTTTCAGAGGGGTAGGTGGCTCAACCACCAACCAGATTATATCATAACATATCATAACTATGGAAAGATCCACCATGCTATGTAGCTGGGTAAATCAATGTAAATCAAGCATTTCCACCATTTTCAATAGAAAAATATCCAGAAGTTGCACTTGTGATCGTCATCACTCACCGGTCACCAGGTGCAACAGGTGATGATGCTCCGCGGATTCCCCACCACCGAGGCGGCAACGATGGGGTCGATTAGGGTCTCACCGGTCTCACCAGACTCATCATGGCAAGGTGTGTCTTTGGACATACGTTCGCTGGAATATATGGATTGAGGCAGATATGTGAAGTACCATCTGTTGAGATATGGCGTCATGTTGGTTTCCTACAGACTCACCAGAAACTCAGCATAAACTCAGGATCTATCAGGATCTTGAAATTTGAGAGAAAGCCACGCAGGAGGAAGTCCAGCAGATGGCCGAGAAAATGGGCTTTTCCAGTGAACACGGCGTCCGCTTCCGGCAGATGTTGCGGCTCATCCGGTGTCTCAAGGTGCTCATCGGGGGGAACCGGGGGAGATTTGTTTAGGGGAGGGCCTGGTGGGTTTCCCCTAGAAAAATCTTCCAAAACCCATAGGATCCATGTATGCTATATATGATAACATTTACATACATTTACCATCAATATACCCCAAATGTTAGCATATATACCATACATGGATCCTATGGGAAATGGCTGTTGAAAATGGAATACCGACATTTGTTGGGCTTGAGATGCATTGAGTATCCTGAGTATCCATTTTTGTTCTGGAAGGACGCCGTATCCTTTTCTTGTCGGCAGTTGTGGACGCGACATTTTGCCCTGCCACCACCTTTTCAATCAGCTTTCAGTCAGGTCTTCAAGTTTCACTCAAACACCATTGAACATCAAATTTCAATCCTCATCTGACTGGTTCAAGTGCTTCAAGTGCTTCAAGTGCTTCAAATTTCAGGAATTTCCCCCAAAAAAAACCCGCCCAAAGTCCGAGTTCCGAGGATTTGGAACGGACTCAGATGCTGGAAATCATCCAGAAGTACTCCCAAGAACGTCGTAATGCGATCCAGGCAGCTTCCAGCATCCGGGATTTCAGCCCATGTCTTGGAGGATCCCCGGGAGCTTTCCTAAGCCGAAAAAATACAAAAGGGGTACCCCCAAATCATCGATGGATTGCCCAGTAAAAACCAAGATATTTTTGGGGTACCAATCTTTTAGGAAACAGGTGTATATATATATTATATCAACTCATTAATTCCAGGTTGTTCTATGTTTTTATCCCAATCTGATTCCATCATGTTCCGAAGTTCCATCCTTTTATCACATATTCCATCATATATTCCCATCGTGTCCAGAATGTGTCCAGAATAGGCCCATCCCGTTCCAAAACAGACATTGGCGGAAGCTATTGGATCTAACGGGTACCGGTGACCGGTCCCGAATTAGAATTTTTCAATATTGGGGGAATGGATTTCTACTTCGATGTGGGAATTTATAGATATTTTCAGAATACTCATCTAATATTGACAGCATTCTCCCTAACAAGAAGTTGAATTTCACCAACAGAGATCTAGAACCAATGTCTCTCCAAACATCCAGAACCTTCACCATAGATGGTCGATGTTTTTCTTGTCTCCAGTCAGATACTTGGCCAAAGAAAGTATATGAATAATACAATATACTTAGTTATATATTATATATTATAGTATATGACCAATCATTGGATGGTATATATCTAATATTAGTACTAATATGACCATATACCATAATAATAATAATACCATCCAATATTGGCACCAAGCTGGGACTGGACCCGGCTGCTTTTCGTCTTTGGGCTACGTTTGTCATTTCGGGGCGCATCGCATTTTTCCCGTTCGTTCAGGTGGTGGATTTACCTTTGGCGCTGGGTGGTTTGGGCTACTACCCCGACGAAGACGCCATCCAGGAACATCTTCTGGCGATCGGTGAGAGGGAATCCGAGGAGTGCTTGACGCCAGAGGAGCTGGCGAGATTCCTGCAGAAGTACCGGCAAGTGTCGCTGGGATTGGTTTTTTGAGCTGTTTTTAGGTGTATTGAAATAAAAAAAGGGCCTGTTGATTGATGATGATGTGGAAGTTGTTTCTTGGAGGTTTTGTGATTTACCTCGATTGAAGCACTTTGAATATGAGGACATGCAGTGTTTCAACCTCGAAACATGCGGAAATCGTTGGCAAATGATGATTGATGAGTGATGAAATCTGCGTTACACTTGCTGTTTATTGAGAATAACCCCAAGATATCACAGCCAAAAACAAGGGATACCTATTTGAGTCATTTTTGGTCCATAAGAGTAGGATGAACCTGGTCTTATGTGGAAAGATGTGGAAAGATTAAATCAGGAATGTTGGATCATGGATGCTCTATTCCCGGACGAATATAGGCAGAATCCCAGTTGGATGTTTTGATTAACAAAGTTGCCTGGAGAGTTTGGAGAGTTTAGAGATGTGGTGGTTTCATCTCTTCTGCTATACCAAAACGATCCAAAACGGTCATTTCAATATACCCTCTGGTAAACATACAAAAAACTATGGAAAATCACCACTTATAGTGAGTTTCCCCATTAAAAAAATGTGATTTTCCATAGTTTTTTGTATGTTTACCAGAGGGTAGGGACAATTGCTGTGACAATAATGATCCATCCCATTAACCAATATGAAGAATATGAAGCCACCATTGTACCCAATCTGGTTGGTGGTTTCAAACATGGCTGGATTATTTTCCATTTCATAAAAAAGGGATGTCATCCTTAACCCATTGACTTTCATATTTTTCAGAGGGGTTGAAACCACCAACCAGCAATAATAACAGCTGGTTTTCCTACCAGGGGCCGTTCGGACTATGAAGCCAAACAGTTCTGGCCTCTGTGCTGAGGTCGGGCTTTACGCGTGAGCAACTGCTTGAGGAATTCAGTGATTTTTCGTTTTGGGGATCGAAAACTCCAAGCCAGAAGGGAACCATGGAAACCGTGGTTTTGCTTCCTTATATACTGAAGTCTTTTGGTACGTAAACATTTTTTTCGAAAAAAATATGTGTCATTCTTATATCCTTACGTCTTTCTTGGTCTTTAAAGCAATGTGATGTGCTGACCGACGAAGTCTGGTAGCGACATGTCGCGACCCTGGATGACTTAACAAGAATGTTCATAGGTGGTGCGTAATGTGGAACCATCCAAAAAAGGGCCTGAAATCATCGAACAGTAACTTAACATGTAACAAGCCTCTGGTAATCAGGTTTACGTGGCAAAACTGGTCATCCACCAGAAAATGGATGATCAAAATCGGATGACTTCCCATCTCAAGCTCCATGGCTCGGAGATCCATGGCTTTGATGACCAGCTGGCCAAATATTTGACCAGCTGAATGAGGCAATATCACAATTTGGCTCAGTCATTCAGCAAAGCAGACAAGACAAAGCGCGGTCAGTTGAATGCCTTGGTATCTTGGTGATGTTTGGTGATGGTGAACGGCGGACGGCGGAAATGGGTGGTTTTTTCACGTGTTTCAACGCGTTTCAACGTGTTTCACTCCCATTTTGAAGAGTTCTAGTTCAATTGGAACTGCGAATGATGGTTTCACATGATTCAACCATACTTAAATCAGAAAATCACGTGTTGATTCAGATGATTCGGACCCTTGTCATCTGCTTGAATTTTGGGATCCCAATGGGACCCCAATGGGATCCCAATGGGCTGATGTCGATCCCAGGAATTGACAGAGGTCTTACGACGCGCAGGTTTTCACGTCTCCATGCAGGACGGTTTTCGGTGCTCGCCGAACGGTTTCGGGGTCGGAGAAAGTTGAGGGGAAAAACCCATGGAAAAACCCATGGGAAAAGTCCGTTAAATGATCTATTGATTCTATTGGTTGATGATATATGATCATGTTCCCACAATTCCCGAAACTCAACTAGCCATTTTGGGAGTTTTTACACCTCAGACTCTGGCCATACTTTTGATTTTTTTGAAATTGGGCCATTGGGGTGATTTATTGAAGAGTGAAAACATGTTTGCTTCGATTGCACACAGCTTGGAACATGGCAACTCTGCGATTTCGTGCGATAGCAAAGTTCCACAATGTGGGGCCCCCAAGATAGCCAAGTTGGTTTATAACTCCAATAACTATGGTTTATGGAACTTATAACTATAGTCAACGGGGTTTATAAACCAACTTATAACTGGGGGGCTCCACATTGCACCCATCATTCACTTTTTGTGTGCCAAAGTGCCTGCAGGATGTGATTCAGGCCCTGTACCACTTTGACTTGGAGGGAATCGGCCTCCTGTCTTTGCCGGAAGTTCTCAAGTTACTTCGAGGCGGAAGATAGACATGAAACACACCTTTTGGGCTAGACGCTTCCCTTAACCCTAAGCCTTTTTCGGTACCTACGGGTCACACCAAATATGAATAGGCTCAAATTCTTGATCCTCTAGATATTTAGATATCCCATATATTGCCATATATCAGGGTATAACGACCTCACTGTGACCTCACTGGAAATCATGGTTAATAAGAGGAATCATGCCAAAATGGCCGAACTATTCAGGTTAGTGAATTAAAATTTAATTATTTACCCAGAGATATATTGCCATATTCGGATTGATTCCAGTGACCTCACTGACCTCAGTGACCCTTGGGCCCTGTCAGGTTTGTTGGCAAAAGAAGCCGAGACGCGGCGTAATGCCTTTCTGGCCGCCTGTAGGGGGCCTTCACAGAAACTCCCTGCAAGGTGCAGCAGTGAGTTGAGGTTTTTTTTTGGGCCACTGGGAGGAATCTTTGAAGTAGAAATATCAGGTAAATCATGAAGAATAAGCTGGAAAATGATGAATAAGCTGATTGATACAACTTGAAGTTCATTTTCTGGGATTTTTGAGGCCAATGGATGCCAATGTCTACATTTGCTGATGGGCCAAAACGGGCCAAAACGGAGAAAAAGGGATCAAAATCGGTGCCTCAGCTCAGCTGAACTCATGGCGTCAGGGATTTAGCAGCAACCATTGCCAGAGTGCGAGGCGGGGCTCGGAATCATCCAACCTTCAGGTTATCTCCCATTTCATCCATGTATGGTATATATGCTAACATTGGGGGTATATTGATGGTAAATGTTACCATATATAGCAGCACCATGGATCATATGGGTCTGCTTGGAAGTGCAGTTCTAGAAGTTCTAGTTATGGATATAAAACCACTATGGTGGTTCCTTAAGTTTTGATCTCCAAAACATCGTCGTCACCATGCTTGTTACTATCATGATCATCCATGGCCCATGACTTATAACTTAGGACATCTCCGGGACTGTTTTTCCAAAATCTGATTGGTGGTTGGGAACATGTTTTTTTATGTTTCCATATATTTGGAATTTCATCATCCCAACTGACTTTCATAGATTTCAGAGGGGTTGAAACATATATAAACACTGGTTGGTGGTTTCAAACATTTCTTATTTTCCATTTCATATATGGTATGTCATCCGAAACCCATTGACGAAGTCCATCATTTTTCAAGATGCTTAAAACAAGTTGTTTTAACCACCAAGCAGATTATATCATAACATATCACAACTATGGAAAGATCCACCATGCTATGTAGCTGGGTAAATCAAGCATTTCGACTGGGTCATGTTCAATAGTGACTATCCAAGTGACTATCCAATTGTTGATGGGGGATTGATTTCATTCCCAACTGATGGGTGTCATCAATCCCATCTTCGGCCCTTCGGGGCCCGGATTTTCTCTAGGCTACCAGCCTGACAAAACGGTGCTGACTTCGATGTTCCTTGGCGAAGTGGAAGCGATGTCACCCCATAGGACATGCCAAACTGGTAGCCTCTGGTCAACCAACACGTTGCGAAGTGGAAAATGGCCATAGAAAGAGTGAAATGATGTTGATTTACCCAGTAAAAATGGTGATCTTCCATCGTTTTTTGGGACTGTTCACCCAGAGAGTGTAGATTAGCTTGGTTTTTTTTCATGTCACTGGTCACTGGATCCAATCGGTGAAATCCTCAACAAAAGAACACCAAAGATCTGGGTTTCACCCATGGAGTTTTGGAAATATCCCTACCATTTGCTTATTTAACATAGCCATGGAACATCCACCCATTTTTAAGTTCGGTAAACCATCTATTTCTATGGGCCATCGAAAAACCATGGCTATGTTAGTCATAACCAGAGGGTAAACACCAGCAATGATAGTGATTTTCCCATTAAAAATGGTGATTGTCCCATTAAAAGTGGTGATTTTCCCATTAAAAATGGTGATGTTCCCATTAAAAGTGGTGATGTTCCCATTAAAAATGCTGATGTTCCCATTAAAAATGGTGATGTTCCCATTAAAAATGGTGATGTTCCCATTAAAAAAAATGGTGATTTTCCCGTTAGTCATAACCAGAAAATGTTCCCCTGCTCTTCTCCATGTCCGAAAGAATTTCTGCTTGTCGAGGCTCAGCATCTTGGGCCTACATTCCATGGGTCTCAGCTTCACATCCTTTGAGTCCCCAACTCAGGCCCCAACTGAGTCCATGCCGTCCCATCCATAGAAGGGGACATCATGCGAAGGTCTTGGATGTACAGGATGTAGATTTTAAGGACAAAATTGGGTGAACTTCGTCATTCATCCAATATATCATCAAATGATTTCATCATATTTCTGAAATATCAAACTGCTATGGTTCTTGCCATTGAATCGCGATCAGCGCTTGCTCGCGCGAAGTTGTGCGAAAAAACGCTTCGTCACCAAGGCACGTGTGCAAGCTGATGCGTGAAAGTCACTCGGCTTCCCGTATGGAAGTGTCGAAAAAAGGGGATCAAACATCAGGTTATTATTATAGGTTATAGTCATATAGCAGCTATATATGATGTTTCTCCATATTATGGGTCCTATATTATAGCTAATATGGGTTCTATCTATCTATCTATCTATCTATCTATCTATCTATCTAATATATATATATATATATATAATTTTGAAGGTTTTGGCTGGAAGGTCCCCTCGACCGCCCATCCACTTACCTCAGCGGGATTCGGTGTTCCCCGCGGGTCATTAGACCTTTGTTTCGCCTGCGCTGTGGATCTGAACTGGCGCGCCCTGGATCCCTCGCACTACGAAACGTGCTCTCAAGGACTGACCACCCTTGATCACCTCGCTCTGCATCGGTCATTCACTGCCTTTGACCCGGTCATTTTGTATGTGCACAGCATTTAAGATCTTCTTGCACCTCCTTTTGATTCAGGTCTTTGAGAACGTGAACTGTGGTGATCCATTCTCCCCCTCAGTTGACTACGGCATCGCTCTCTACAAGAAGGGCGCAGCGAAGGAGACGAGCACAAGCTCGGCTGGCCTGGTTTTTGCACAGGAAGGGCTACAGAGTTCTTTCTGCCCACCAACTCCTGCATTTACACCATCGGCTCAGCAAACATCATTCACGAGACCCACGTCTCCTGCGTTTGATCCTTGCAGCCCATCAAGAAGCGATGACTTCCAAGCAACCATCATGGAGATGTGCCACGTGCCACGTGGTAATGAAAGGTTCGTTCCCACGATGCTGGAAATGTGGTCACGAGTGGGCTTCATGCTACGACCACACCTTCGTGCCAATCGACCAGCGGCAAGCTACCTACAACCAGCAGACAGGACAGCCTCCACCATGGGATGGTCAATGGCATGGATCCAATTCTGGTTCGTGGAGCCCAAGATCGAGGACAAGAAGGTCGTCAAATCGTGGTCGCAAAAGCAACAAGAATCAAGGATCTTGGCAAGGTGGGGACTTGCAATACCCCCCCAAGGGCAATGGCAAGGGACAGGAGCAGTTAGCGCCAGCACAGGTCCCTATGCAGCCATTCATGCCCTTTCCAGCTATGATGCCACAGATTCATCAACAGATGATGCAACCTCCACTTCCACCGCCTATGAACGACAAGGGTGCTGGAAAAGGAGTACCTCCACCTCCTCCTATGATGCCCACGATTGGAGTGCCTGCAACAGGTATGGCTCACCCAGTTCCCACCATGCCTTGGGGATCGATTGGACAGACGATTCCCTTTCCTGCAGCACCCTCGTGCCCTGCAGCAGTGCCGGAACCGACTGCGACCCACAAGCCGGACGGCCCTGCCCAACAAAAGTTGAACAGACTTTTGAAGGAGATGAAGAAAGAGGAGGACAACCTGTCGCCGCATCTTCAAGCCATTGCCCACGAGATGCAGAAACAGGACGAGAAGAACAATATCAAAAACCTCTCCTCAGCAGTGAGATCACTTGGGGAGGCGAAGCAAGAATTGCTCGAAGCGGAAAATGCACGAGCGCAGCATCTATCCCAGTGGAAAACGTTTCTGCAGCAGACTGTCGTGAAGTGGCGAGAATTTGCCACCAGCTTTCATGCTTCAGAAAGTGCCCATCAGCAAGGTGTTCAAGCAGCTCGAGTAGCGGTCAAACGTGCTCAACGTGTGTTCGATTTGGCCTCAAAAAAGGAGCAAGCTGGACAAGAAGGGACAGTCACCATCTCGGACGAGGAGGGCGACAACGACGTAGCAGACGATACAATGGAGGATCCCCACGACGAGAGTGTGCAACGCATACATCAAGGAATGGATTCCCTTGTATCGAGTCTCGAAGAGCTCTCCTCGACAGCAGATCAGTTGGAGCAGCGCGTCAAGCGTCCCAGAGTTTCTCCCTCAGATGGAAACGTTGCCTCTACTCCTGCGCCGCATTTTGGAGCGCCCGGTGCTGTATGACAGACATGTATACGCACCAAGGGCTTCTTGCCCGGCCAGTGACCAGCCCTGAAGCAATGAAGTTGCAATGGTCACATTCTGTTCTTCTTGAGAGGGATTACCTCAGTGAGTGGCGAGCACAGGAATGTGCGTCCATGTTGGCTGCTGATATGGGTTCTTCAGCTTGGCTGCGTGTTGACACTATTTCCTTGCCGATGAGGCGGAGATGTAAATCTGGCCATGTACGATTTTGCGACAACGTCACAGTTTTGATTGGTGAAGATGATGGTCTGGACTTTCGACCTACCATGATTCACCACTCTGCCCTGAGTGATTTTCAAGACAAACCATGGAGGCTCCGTTCCCATAGCTCCAAGTTGCGGTCTGAACACCAGGACAGTGCTGTGACTTCCTTCATGGCCAGAAGACCTTCCCAACCCGCTCGCTCATCACCAAGTGCAATCTCCTCTGCATCATCCTCATCTACTTCGACATCATCAAGCTCATCTCAGGCACGATCCACAGAATGGCGCCAAACAGTTTTGATCCTCTTGGATGGACGAATTCTTCCAGCTAGGCTACCATGGAATGATGGAGAGCAGCTCATCATCCATGTACAGCAAGCCATTGGAGATCAAGGACAAGGACTTTATGGGCTTCATCATGTCTCACATCGACCTGAGGATCTACTACAGCAAGGCCTTGAATGTCTCCTTGTGCAAACTGGCTTGGAACCTCGACCGTCAACATTTTTGCGCCTGATTTTGGTTGACCTCGAGATCTTTGAGCCTAACGAAGTCCTCCCGGGGGCTTTCAAAAGGTTTGCCAAATGGATTCCTGAATCAGTCAACCGGGTGTCTGTCTTCCGCTTGCTTGGACTTGAATCCTTGCTTCGTGCACACCCTGAACGCAGCCACTTGTGGCACAACAACATCATTGTCCCTGAGAATCAAATCAGTCCCATCTATCCACGAGATGGTGATTATCTACACATTCTCATCGGGGACAGTGTTGATGGCTTTCCATGCCTGCCTTCCAGTCCCACTTCCTTCAGTGAGGACAATACCGAGGAAAACGACACCATTTCCGGTTTGCAGACCTCTTCTTGGACGACTTCATTCCAGGCACCAACTACAGAATCTACTGATGTTGATCCCCTGTCCAATGTGGCTTCGTGCATCTCCAGTATAGACTTCTGTAAGCAGCAGCCATACATGCAAAGTACCAATGAGCCATTTAGCTACTTTTCATCACGTGAAGACGATGGTCCTACAGATCACAACCTGGACTATTTTGGCAGACCTCCGCGTGTAGAGCAACCCATCTGGCAGCATGAAGTTTGGGACCTGCTCCGAGCACATGGTGAAGTTGAAATGGAAGAAGAAGGACCGATCATCTATGTGACCTCCCACTACATCTCCCATACAAGAGTCCCACGCAACACAGTGACGCGCCCGCTTCGGTTTGACACCGATCATGAAACGTGGGAAGCCTCAGTGAGATTTATGTGGGAAGATTTCATCGATGATCAGATGCCCCTTGACATCTTCCTAGTGATCCCAGCACCACCAACTACGGTGTATCAAGGCACAGTTGCAACGGTTCTGATCACACAGCATCCTCTACCTGATCGTGCTGCTTGTGTATTGTCCACATCTATGGTTGGCCATACGCATCTTCGCAATGTTCAGACTGCATACTCAGCTGCGATCCCCTGCATGGTTGATGACCTTATCGCTGTGGCTGATGAGCATGCACTATGTGCACCAGCTGATGCTGGTCTTCCACCTTGCCAGATATGGAATGGACCTCAAGAACTTCCTCATGGTCATGAAGTACATGTGCATGATGGACTTGGACTACAAGTACTCATTCCTGAAGCACGAGCTCATGATACTGTCATTTCACCTGAGGTTGGAACCGAGGTTGGAACCGACCCTACTCATATCAATGACGAGGAAGATGTGGAAGACACTGCTCTCCTCACCACAAAACCTGCCGCTGTCACATGTGGCTTAGACCTCCCAAGTGGTGTTGAAGAAACAAATTTCTGTCAGCAGACATCTGTCAGGCTTGAGCAGCCGGTCCTCCAATTTCAACAGCGGACGCTCTTGCCACCCAGACTCAGCAGGTGGTACAGAAGCTTTTCCCGAGAATCAAAAGACACCCACGGAAAACACACCTCAGTGAAGAGACCTGGGATCTTGTCTGCCGCAA
>Ga0126342_10012244_pt1 | contig 15307 bp, 11 predicted proteins | sample Cyp1metagenome_FD_92528 | JGI IMG/M metagenome (GOLD analysis project Ga0126342, IMG submission 92528) | Coral microbial communities from Lord Howe Island, Old Settlement Bay, Australia - Cyphastrea 1 metagenome | ecosystem: Host-associated > Invertebrates > Cnidaria > Coral ...
GGTGATCCAGACGTATGGATCGGTCTGGATCACTTGGGTTTTGGTATGGATCGGGGGTATGGATCGGCCTGTGGGTTCAGGGTATGGATCGGGGCTTTACATTTTGACTCGTAGCCATATAATATATCCAATTCCATTTTTTTCTGAAATATCGAAGTTTCCGTTTCACCCCATCTTTCATGGCTAACCTTCACCGTTCCCACACGTCCGAGGAACAGGTCTCTTGGAATAAGGCAAGACTTGCCAGACACCACTCAGAGTGAGCACAGAGCCGCAGATAAAGTGCAAGCCCATGCAGCCTGGGCTCGGCATGAGCCCATTTCGAATCTGAGATGCTCTGCACTAAGAGATGTTGTAGCTAGTTTCTATATAAAAATTACATAAGTTATAGACGGCCAAGCAAGTCCTCTATAAAATGAGTCCCGGAACAGCATTTTATAGACGTAAAGCATGTGCATTTTATAGAGGATCAACTTAGGGGTATCATAAGTTATATTCCAACTAATCTGTGAAGAGGGGATGTTCTAGCCATATCTAGAGTCAGTTATAATGCATATTCCCATGTATGAAAATATAAAGTATATCAAATTAAACCACCTGCCTTTCGCCTTTCCAGAGGATCAATTCCCTGGGTGCTTCTACAAGATGGTACTATCTTCAATGATTTTGTTCGATCCTGGGAATGACCAACATCTAACATCGGTTTCTCTAAATTGCGACCCATGCGCATCCCAACATGGACTGCGATGTGACCATGGAAATCCAGAGTCCACCCAGGGAGGACTTGTACCCCACACTGTGACACAACCACCTGTTCTAAAAAAACTCGCTAACTGGGCGCGTGATCCATAGTGATTCCATAGTGATTCCCAAACTTGGCGCATCCCAAAAGCCAGGAGATGTTCAGATTGACAAGACTTGGCACCGTGCCATGGGTGCACTATCCCCAAGTGCAAGGGGTGCTCTCATTGGATTTTCTCAGGGAGGATAAAAAAAATGGAACTAAATGAGATCGATCAATAGATCTCAATAGAAATCTTGGAAATCTTGGAGTTCTCAATAGATTTCCAAAATGGAACTAAATGGCGGATCGATCAATAGCAAAATCAAACATAGTCTCATCATCTTCAAACATATCTACATACAAACGGTGGATTGAAAGATAGGAAAAAACAAAAACCCTCTTCGGCAAATCCATCTTCTTCAAACGAACTTTACAAATGACATGTGGACTATGACTATCTCCCCTGTTGTAGAATAACAACACAACGATTGTATCATGCAATCCCTATGACAGATCCTTCCCCTGCTGTCAGTGACAAACGCGAAGTTTGCTGGTGCCCAAAAATGGCAACCTGGCGCCATGGATGACACCGATGACACCAGTCGAATGTCCATGGTGTGATGCTTCCATGGATGTTTCACCTATAAATGGCAAGGTCAATCATGACAGGGCTTGGAATACCTGGAATTATGCACATGTTCACATCTGGGAAATAAATCAAGTCAATTCTTGCTGGCTATCCTGCTGTTGATTAGAGGTTTGATATGAAAAATCCATCATTTATGAACAGATTATTTCATGGGCTTCCCCATTGGTTATTTAAATCTAGATTCAATTGCGAGAAGGTCACCTAAAGATATTGTGTTGCTTACATCATCTCGAATCAACGTATTCTCTGTCAACTACCAATGCTCCCAATGTAAGACCCCAGGGTCAACTGATTCAAACAGAGTCACTTCATAATTACTATGCAATTCTCTTGCTCTCCATGGGAGGATCCATGAGACCCCAGGGTTGGCTCGCCTGAAGCTCCATTTCTCCGTCGGGTCATCCAGGCCCTCGATGAAATACTTCTCCTGGGCTGAGACGGTGCTTCAAGCCACAACAAATGGTACCCTCTGGTAAACTAACATAGCTACGGAAAATCACCATTTTTAATGGGAAAATCCACTATAACTGGCCATTTTCAATAGCTATGTTAAATTACCAGAAGGTAGTTCAAGCAACGAACATATTTGGATGAACATGGTGCTTTAAACTGCGGAAATGGCTGAGTCAACGAAGATTACAGTGACGTGGCAGTGAAGTTTTTTATAGTTTACTCCAGGCTGATGGCTTTTCGCTTGTGTTTGCCCGCAGAGAAGGATCCTGAGATTATGGATGCATTTTCAATGATATGATTCCATTTCTACAATGTGGTGCCCCTTCGTTCTGTTTGTTGCTTAACACAAAAGTATACAAAAGTCCCATTTCTACCAGAACCCCAACACTTCGCCTGGTTGTCAGGATCCTCCTTGTTACGGTAGGACAAACGGTAGAAATTCTGACACGATATCCCATGATGTCCAATGACATTCCTGGTTTAAGTGGGTGTTCCCTTGATTTTCCCATTGAATTATATCCGACTTGGAGACAAAAAAAAACTTCTGACTGCAACTGAAGAACGATGACTTCCAAAGCTACCTGAATGTCAGCAGGGCTAACAGGCGCTAGTAGGACCTGGTTCTAGCAATATCTGTCCATACCTACAATAACCACTAAAAATCATATAACTGACATGTTCTATATACTATTTTAGTAGGTGTGCTTATTAATTCTTTTTTTTGGTCAGGATAATGTACTGACATACATGTATATGATACGTCGATATATGGCGGCTAATAGATTCTTGCCAAGTTTGAGCACCGTTTCGAAGAGGCCTCCGTGTTGGGCATGGGCGAACGTCTGCTGCAGCGGGAACCAGGCTGCAACGCACCGAATTCGTGCATAAACATAATATATGATTAATATCGATTAATTCGTAGTAGTATTTATTAACACTCTCTTCTGTACATCGTTTTAGATGATTTTAAATTATTTGACACTCTTTTACGTTCGTTTACATTCGTTTGCGATGTTTCATTTGTTTGGGACCACCTGCAGCCAAGCAAAGGTGAAATTGTGTCGAAACTGCTAGAAGTGGTCCATGCTAGAAGTGTTCCATGCATGTCCATGCAGCAAATTGCATTTAGTCGGATTGTTGCTGACATACCATGCTTTCTTTCTTTCCATTGGTTGTATCCCGGAATCCCCAATCTTTGTTTGCTGTGAGCCGGTATACTGTTTTATCTCCATTACGGCTATCGTCATTATATTATATGTGGAACATCCTAGACCACTACCCCTGATCCCAAATTGCAACCAGGAACCCACAGCGTTGCAGGCAACAAATATGCGGCAGACAGAACCAACCAGCCGTATTGGAAGTCATCTTGTTTACCTCAGGTTACGCATCAAATGGTGGTTTCCTAAGTCATTGGGGTACCCCCAGTCCTCATCCATAGATGGAATGTCCTGTTAAAACCATCCAGCGAGCTTGAGGTACCATGACTATGGAAACCTCCAAATGATACATAATTTTCAAAGCTGAAAGCATGGCCATCCAAGGTCGATTGAGAAACAAGCCGGGGCTGGGGAGTGTCTCATACCGGTTGTGGAGTCCATCGTAAGCCTCATGGACCTGGGGTGCTGAGTGTTGTTTGGTGGCCAAGGCTAATCTTAGATGGTCTCTGCAACAAAATTCAGATCACAGTCAAGAAATGACAGGTCATTTCTGCCCTCCAGCCGAAAAAATCCCCAAACTCCCATCAGCGGCCCCCCCAAGAAGCATTTGCTCAAAAACCACAATTATTTTAAGAGAAAATCAAGAAGCAAATCATCAGCCAACGACCATTTTCCATCCAGAAATTCCGGCCACATCTGGCAGTGTGTCAAAACCTTGTACCCCTGGTGAACATCAAAATAGCTGGTAAATGGATTTTCATCCCCCTAAAAATGGTATTATATAATAGGTATTGATCCATACCCATCTGGAAATCCATAAAACACCAAGCCGCTGAGAGCCCCCAGTTGCGAGTTTGTCTCCGCTGGCTTTGGAAGCAAACGGCCCACTTCGCCTTCCTGCCAAAAAAAGGACCTCTGGAACCTCTGAAATAGCTGGTAAGCTTGGCTAATCCCTTCCCCCTAAACGAAACCATGTTTTTTTGTTGGGAATTTCCACATTCCATTGGGACCATTTATGGGGTGTTTAATATGAGGGGGATGGGATTAGTCTACTAAAATCAGGAACAACATCAAAAACCAAGGACTTCTCATCATTTTTGCAAGGAATCCATGACATCAATGATGATGCTGGCCCGAAAAAAAAGGATATCACCTGCTTTCTACCACAAAAAAACATGATCACGTTGTCTAATATCATCTTCTACGACAGGATGGATCATATCGATCAACACTTTACAGGGTCTGTTAAAAAAAAAACTCCTTACCATATCCCACATATTTTTCCCATAACTATGATATAAAAACCCTTTCTCCCGTTGATCCCATGGGTGCCGGGCACCTCGCCTGTTCCAAGTTGGAGATCTCCTGCGGCTTCGGTTTGGCCTTAAAACAGCCACAGGCCAACTCCATGGCGTTGCGGCCGCAGCGACCAAGGGCACCGCGGAGGGAATTGGATGATACTCGGAGGTCTTTATCATTTTAGATATAGTTTTGAAGATATGTTGCTTATAATATATATATATATATATTATTGCTTAAATCACTACTAAATATTTTATGTATATATATATATATATATCTATATACATAAATAATATCATATATAATATATACTTATAATATATGCATGTATGTTGTTTGTTCTAGATAATTCCTGAAAGAAACACCTCTTTTATCATTGCAATGTTGGAGATTCTGTCATCATCCAATTGGCCAAAGAGTGGTGCCTCCTTCACCAAGCCCTTGACTGATCTCACATCGAGACTTGATGTGTACGTACTGAACAGGCAACTGCAAACCTGGGAACATTGGATTATTTGATATTATCTGCGCACTGCTTACAATTGATTATTTGGGCCTAATAGATACGCAGGGATGATAGATGGTGTACTCAACAATTAAAGGTTAAGATTGGATACCAAACAACCTAAGAACGTGGCCACCCTGGCTGAATGTCTATTGACTTGCGCTGTTCATGCTGTTCAAATTGATGTTCGAGCCAAAAGTGGTGCCTCCGAGTTGTGTTTCTTTGTTTATGTTACCCACAATTAGTTCGATCCATCTACCAGAAAAAAAAACTCAAGAACACTTGGAGCTATGTTCACCAACTTGGCAAACTCATTCCTATTGAATGTTCATCATTATTATACAATCATTATTCTTCCAGTTGTATAAGATGGTATTATACCATCAATAATTATTCTTCCAGGTGTATAATAATGACACAATATGGTATACCATCATTATTCTAGCATAATATCGCATTTTCAGACATACCTAGGTAGTTCATATTCATATCCTTGTCCCGTCTTAGATTTAGTCATTTTTTCCTGGAACAAAACAACATTCTACTAACCATTACCTTTGGTTCTTTAACATAGCTATGGACAATGGTTAATTTATGGATGACTCACCTGTATTTACATATTCAGAATGCTGTTTTTTTTCCATAGCAAACTGTTACGTATATAAAAACCCATGAATCAATGATCAAATCACAAACAAACCAAACGGAGGGTCTGCGGCGTCAGTTGATCCAAGGCATGACTTTTTGCTTGGCTGAGGCAGTTCTAGTTTTCTAGGACCACTCTACTAATCAATGTATGTATTATAGCCAGTGTATAACAATTGATTGTTCATTATGTCTGATTCACTAACCTGATGACAGCTGAACTAAGGCCACCGGTCTTCACACTGGGCAGGCCATTTGGGATGATTCCCCTTACTGACCATCATTTCATTGACGTCGCAGGCAGTTCAATATGATTCTTTTATATTTAATATTACATTAACCATTCTATCACACACACACATACATATATATATATATATCATATGTCTGTATATGTATGCTAGACATATCTATTGTGTATATATATATACATATAAATGTATTGTATCATATATATATATTAGATGTATGAATCCTACATATTAATATATCATATACTATCATATACCACATGCCAAATATCAAAAACCATATATCATGATGTGTATATTATATATATATATATATCGTTATGAAATAACTAACCATATTATCATTTGGGGATTGTATTTTTGTCTCAATATATCTATGATAAATTAATATATATAACTAGAGATTGTTCTCCCCAAAAGTCTCTCCCAAACCTGTCTCCCAAACCGGCCTCCGCCTTCGTCCTGCTGGGCGTCGGGGGGGCCGCCGCTTGGTTGCCGACCTCTTCAAGAAACCTGGCAGCTGCAGGTTTCATGGGATGAAACCTGGGATGAAACCTGCGATTTAATGGACTTTCACCAACAGATTTTTGTGGCAGTACCACATTGGGATTGAGGTTAAATATCTATGGTACATATGAGTTAAATTATGAGCCAAATACAGCATGAAAAAATGATGAGTATATAGTCATACCACATTTAGAAACCAGCATTCTTCTTCCAACAACCAAACATTACTAATTTTGTTGTATAATGTTGTATATAAAGCAACATGTTTGATGATGTATTGAGTTCGCAAAAGATGCGTGCAAGCCATTGGGCCTTGGTTTTCATGGGGATTCCCAGTTCATTTTTATCATGATCATCCTGATTTTTTTTAAAATCAATTTTAGGGTAGTACAATTCCAAAACCAATCATCAACAAACCGGGGTATCCGGGGGCCCTCCTGCAGCCGCTCAATGGCCATTGAAAAGGTAGGAACATCCCAACATGTTTGGGGCTGTCATGACCTGTCAACTTCAGCCTTGCGCCACTGCCCACTCTTTGGCTCCGGGCTGCTGCTCCATCTGTTGCCCTAGGCCGTCCCCAAAGATTTTTCTTAGGATTTAGCAAGATTTAGCAGGACTTCAGAAGTTCTTATCGGATATTGAAAGCGATTTACTGGGGCTTACAGCAATTCTAATAGGGTTAAATTTGGATTTAACGGATATACCAACAACCATTGATGAAGTACTTGGCATTTTGTGCCACGGCCGTTTCTTTGGGTTGAGGTCGACCTATACGTGCAATTCTACTTTTTTGTTTATCCAGAAATGGGTGACACCACCGTTTGTAGCACATTTGATGGAAAAAGTACCCTCTGGTAAACTAAAGTCTATTGAAAATGGCCATCTATAGTATATTTTCCCCACAAAAATGGTGATGTTCCATAGCTATGTTAAATTACCATGGAAAAAGTAGGTCTTAAGCCATGGGATGGATCAAATAAATTCAAATAATACCACTCTAACGGTACCGAAATGGAAAAGGACACAACGATAAAAAAAAACCGCGGAAATTATTCGCTTGCAACGATCATCAAAGGCTCCATACCTATTTCCAAGCTTGGTAGGTCTTATGCCCGGACCAGAGATCTGCTCTGACATATTCCAATACACATGTTCCTTGATGTAGTACGGACCGACACGTGAGCATTGATAGTGCCGCGTACCACAGTAATTTGAGATTACCATGTTATTGAGCACGACGTCGTCGCTACCGACTTTCTTCAACCAGTAGTGCTTACCACCGTGAAGCCTCAGCGCATATCTGACCGGCTGGTCGCCTTCCCATCCAAGATCAAAGATGCTTGAACAAAAAATGTTCAACATCGGAACTCATGTTGAAATACACAGTTTAAGGGATAAGTTTTGCAGCCTTGGATATGAACAAATACAAACCCAAAGTTTAGTAATTGATCCGTTCATCTTGAGGGCGCTAATATGCAGGGTATCTTGACGGATGGCATTCCCTCAACCACAACTCCGCGATCCCACAATGTGTTCTGCCGGTGAAACCGCCATTCATTGCCAATCTTAGATATGCTGCAAAAAACAAGACTAAATTGTTAGCTGATTTATAGACATTCCTTTATAGTAACATATTATTATATAAAGGATTGGACTATCCTTCCGAGGTTAACCCAGTGGATATATAACCATAGTTTTATAGAGGTTATATCCCAACTTGGGGGTTAATTACCATGGCTATACCTTTTAAAAACTCCAACTCCACCCCCAAGTATAATAATCAACCAACCATCCCTACTCAGACTCAAAACTATACTTATATCCCAATTTTATGGTGGTATGGCTGCCATTTTTGATACCTTTTATTGCACATGATCGTCCCATTAAAATGTCCATTTACAGTGGATTGTCCATAGTTATGGCCATTCATCAAGGCGTTTGCCGTGAAACTGCCATTCTTCTTGGTGATTCATGGCTGAAAACCCACATTTGCCGCCGGGAAAACCAAAAAAACCCATGGGAAAACCACAGATTGAGCGCCCGACGCGCCATCTCTTCCTGGCTCAGTTGGTTTGTGTCACGGTTGACTGTTGGCTTCTTGGTGGTCCACGGAGGGCATGACAAAACAATTTCAAGAGTCATGGAGGTACATAGCTGGATGGTTTATTTCATGGAACATCAATATCCTATGTGTTTTTTATTTTGGGAAACCTCCATAGCTGGATGGTTCTTTATTTTTGGATGTTCCATGTTATCTTGGGGGTCGCCCCATTTTTACGAAACCGACCCTTTGCCCATGTTGTGGTGACTGTGAGCCCCAAATTTTGTCTTGCAACCGGTTGGCAACATCCCCATCAATACCCCACCGCACCCCTCGCCTGGTCACAGAGTTTCCGCAGGTTGTGCTCAGACACCACCTTTCACCCACTGGAAGATCAGGAAAACATCACCAAAATAGGGGGACTACTGAAATGTGAGGTAATTAGGTATCTGCCCAAACTCTGGTACCTTCTGGTCGGTGGATGTTCATCCCCTCCAAATGTGTGTTTTTTGTTAATAGGTTTTGATCCATCATCAATCTTTACTCAACAAAAGAAACAACAAGAACGACAGGGACAGCTGGACAGCATTTCGCCAGCGGGCAACAGGAACTCCTAAGGCCTCTCTTTGCAATCAATGGCATGGCCACGGCTTGGTAGATCTTCAAAAAAAAAACAACCAATAAATAACGGATATTGATGCACTGAATATAGTTGTAGTGCAACCCAAAAGTAATGTACTTCCTGCTGGTTCCTGTGGGAAAACACATCTAATAACAATATATTTTTTGGTTCGGTGTTCATCATGCCATCATTAATCCTGGGTTGTGGTCTCAAAATAAGAAAAAAAAGTTTTTCCCTATGTACAATCAGTCTTCTCTGCTATCTGATCTGCTTCGGGGCAACCAAACAGTTGACGCGAATCTCGCGACTTCAACCCGAAGCAATGCCTGACCCCCAGCTTCAAAACATGTGCCAAACAGCCTGAATGGAATCCTTTGGACTACACAACCCATCTCCGCAATGGAAATCCTGCGGTTTTTCATCTAGCGGTCAACAAGTTGCCACCCATTGTGATCATTGTGGTTAGACAACGAAGTAGATCACGAAGTACATCCACAAGTTCTAGCCATCCCTCCCCCAAAAAAATTGTTGGACACCTGGAACAAATAAATGTAATCTAAATGTGTTTCGTTGCCTTTGTATAGCTAATGTTTATATAGGACTTCAATTTCCATGCTGATTCAATGGTATCTTTCCAGTGCTGGAACCCACGTTTATTTTGAACGTTAAACGATTTAAATCAACATAAATCGACCTATGAATTGAACATCAACCAAAATGATGCTGTTGTTGCTATTTAATGGTATTTAGAGCCACCGAGCAACCAAACAGAGTGACGTCACAATCCAATCCAATCGGATCCACTCTATGAGTGGAAGTTCCATCGACCAAAATGGTCGTTGTGGGTATACCACCGAAAAAGCACGTGGGGAAACGAGCGGCTCGCCTCTGGATCGAGGATGCATACAGCCACCACCTGGCAAGAGGTTTGAATGACATTTTCATGGGATTTCATGATGGTCAATTATGGTTAACCTGGTGAATGATGTTGATTTTTTATCGGGATTTTGCAAGATTTACCAGTAGTACCGCACAAGGCCGTGGCAAAAGTTTCAAAGATAGGAAACCATGAGGAAGTGAGTTGTTGTGATGCATGACGGCAGGGCCAATCCACTGATGGACCGAATGGTGGTTGGAGTTGTGTTTTTTGGAGTGGTTGCAATGGTTGCAGCCACCACTGTTGGATGTAGTGTGGTGTAGTGCAGCTGTAGTTGTAGTTGTAGTGCAGCTGTACTTGTAGCTGTGTGTAGTGTAATCAATGTAGTGTAGTTGCAGTTGTAGTTGCTGTGTGGTGAAGTGAGTGTACGTAGTGTAATGTGATGTAGTGTAGTGCTGTAGTGTTGTGTGCTGTTGTGTAGCCTAGAGTAGTGTAGTGTGCTGTAGTGTTGCGTGCTGTAGTGTAGCCTAGTGTGTTGTAGTTTGGTGTATAGTGGCGTAGTGTAGCGTAGTATAGTGTAGTGTAATTAGTGTAGTGTAGTGTAATGTAGTTGTAGTTTTAGCTGTAGTTGTAGTTGGAGTTGTAGTTGTAGCTGTAGTGTAGTGTAGTTAGTATAGCGTAGTGTAGTGTAATGTAAATAGTGTAGTGTAGTGTAACGTAGTGTATTTGTAGTTGTAGTTATAGTTGTGGTGGTGGTGGTAGTAGGAGTAGGAGTAGGAGTAGGAGTAGGAGTAGCAGCAGCAGTAGCAGCAGTAGCAGCAGTAGCAGCAGCAGCAGCAGTAGTAACAGTAGTTGTAGCTGTAGCTGCAGCTGTAGTTGTAGTTGTAGTGTAATTTGTCTAGTGTGCTGTAATTAGTGTACATAGTGTAGTGTACGTAGTGTAGTGTAGTACAGTGTAATTAGTATACTGTAGCGCGGTAGATTTGTTTTTGCATTTGTAATTGTAGTGGTAGCATAGTGTGGTTGTAGTTGTAGTTGCAGTTGTAGTTGTCCATCTATCTGTCTATCTATCTAACTCTCTATCTCTCTATCTCTCTCTCTATCTCTCTATCTCTCTATCTCTCTATCTATCTTTCTATCTATCCATCTATCTATCTATCTATCGATCTGCACCCAGACACCTTTTTTGGTTGGTGGGGGAAACAAGGGGGGACTTTAGGGCATGACCATGTAGCATTATACCCTTAGGGACACGGGGGGCTTCAGCGCATGATGCATGATGATAGAAAATCACGCCTTTAGGATGTATGGGGGGCACTGCAAACACGAAGGGTTTAAGACATCATGATGCAGAATCACACCTGCAGGGTTTATGGGATATACAGTAGGCGGCTTTAGGCCATGACGACGTACAATCACACCTTTAGGATATCAGGCGGGGGAGGGGAGAAGACTTTAGGCCATGATGATCGTCATCATCAACCCCATCGTCAGAATAACCCTGTACAAGCGACAGATTCACCCGTGTAAAAGTGACAGATTCCCACCTGTACGCACAACCGTCCGCCCTTATCAGCAACCCTGAGTTACCTCCAATGAAACTTTATGTCGTAAAGAGATCTGAACACATGCGTGGAAGAGAATTAATTAGACAAGTTGGTTGCTTACGAAATCTCCCTGACACGAGCGGAGTTCCGCCTGTGCACCAAGAAAATGGTCCTGCTACGCACGGGCTTGGATTGGGCTTCAGGGGCGCTCTGTCCCAACTCCTCTCGACAGCGCTTCCTTGTGTAATGCCTTCAGCTCTCTGCCCCTGCGCTTGGCTTTGCTCGGCTTGAAAAAGCACAGCTGCATGGCCACGAATTCAGGAGTGCACAACACGCTGTGCTTTTGGCACAGCTGGTAGACTGTGCAGCAGCCAGTTTCCCGCGAGAGTCTCTTCAAGAGGCCTCCTGTGGCAGCATGTAACTCGGAAGTCCGTAGCATGTTGGGAGTGTTGCATCAGACGCAGTGTAAGATAGAACTGCCGCAAAACCACACTGGAGCCCGCAGCCGTAAGCAGGCGTTCCAACGCGGCCCGCGTTGGATCGCCCTGGCAGCCACTCCAGCACGAGGAGCGATCCGCCCATTGCAAAACACAATAACAAACCATCCCACACTGGGTTTAATGTTGGGTATACCCCTATTGGGGATAATTTAAAATGACCCTCAAATTGGGGTAATGGGACGGTTTAATCTTCGGTTTACTACATTCTTGTAGTTGCTATATATTGGCGCTTAGCAACAAATTAGCTACCATATCTAGATGACGTGATTATAGTTCTATAGACAGTCTACTTCTACCAGACAGTTAATACGAATTCTGATTTCTCTATTATAGCTATAGCACTCCCCAAATAGATAGAATACTTGGAAATCCCGAAATTATGGAGGGAACATGAGGGAACTGTTGGGATGAATTGGCTATTAATCGTTGATCAATGTTTCAATTTTGGTTAGATAGTTGTTAATCAGCTTGGCTATCGTTACAATACTTAGATATAGATGATATAGGCCAATAATGTTGGTTTCCGGATTTAAAAGACTATCAGCTGCTGGGCTGGGGCGGTGCCATTTTAGTATTAAATCATATTAAATCATAACGGAGTCCAGCATGCTGGGTGAACCAAAAATCCTCCCGGGGTGGCATTCCCTGACTTTTTTGGGACCAAATGTCAAGTCTAGACATCGTTTTATGCGGATGACTGCAAAGTGTTGCCATGGGTTAGTCGAACCCATCCAACTCCAGTATGGTCACGTTTATGCCGAAGGGCTCTCAAAGAGGAGAACATCTGATAGTGAAGGCAATATGGGAAACATGTATACGCCAGGGAAAGCGTGATCCTAGAGAGAGGGGCCCGGGATGAAAAAACTGGCTTCATGACCTTCGAGAACATTGCGCCGCGAAGGACCCAATGCGTGCACAATTTGTGGAGGCATGCGTTTTCAAGCTTTTTGACTATAACCTGCCTAGTCAAACCACAGTTGACTAAGCCAACTTAGATCCATGCGGCACCATTTTGTGGGAACAAAACATGTATGATAAAGATGAGGAAACACCACGTACCCACAAGAGATTGTAGGAAATCACTGGTAATTCGCCTCCTAAACTCCAACATGCAATCCACAAAGGAACGAACAAAAACCACTTTGAAGTGCAGTTCCAGTTATGGATATGTCAGCTATATAGAGATTATATCCCAACATTCGGGGTGAAAATAAAACTAAGTACCATATAGAATACCTTTCTGAATAACCCAACAAAAAAAACCAAAGAGCTTTCCGCCTCAGAGCTTTCTGCTGACCTGGGGATTTGACGGAAATGGCGAGCTGGGGCATCTTGGTGGGACTTCACCCACCAAAATTGGGATTTATCTCGACCAGCTCCAGACGTCAAATGTAGTACAGTGACTTTGTGTTTGAACAGCTGCTAACATGCATGATCGAGCATGTATCATTTAGGCCCTCACGACGGAAGTCCAGACTTCCACGCCAGTGCAGAATCCCAACTACACAAGTGTGAGCCATCTGCAAGTACCACATCACCATAAGCGTATACAATGTTGAAATTGACTTTGGACACATGGCTTTGAAAATTCTGTCCCCCTAAATGATAATATACCGGGTATTTCAGCCTCTAGTAATCTAACAGCCTCTAGATCTCTGGTAATAATCCCCCCACATACCCTCTAGTAATCTAACAGCCATGGAAAATTTCAGCGATTCGATCGCCGTGATGTATTGGCCCCCATTTTCAGGTCAGCGACTTTCAGTGAACACCATCATCGATCCTGGTGTTTTTTTGATGGATAGTCCTTGGAATCTTGAAACCCATCCTTATCGGGAGAAAGTTGAAATCACAAAAAAAAACTCTTCAAAACATGTACATTGTGCCTATATTATGCCAAAATCGTCAAAATCTATATGGGATTTCAATCACCAAACTGGGATCACTCCAGCTGAGAGATCAACTCAGGAACTTCTCGCGGCTGCGGCTTGCCGCCCTGGCGGCAGTGGAGATCCAGGTGACCGAAGATAGCAGCGACACCCATGACTTTAAACATAGGAAATCTCCATAGGAACATTTCTTGAAGCATAAGGTTATTAATTTCATGGTTATAAATAATGATAGTTATTAATGGTCATTAATGGGATAATGGCTGTCATTAATGATGGTCGATCATGGTTAGTGATGGTTGATGATGGTTGATATAATACTGGATTAATGTGGGTTAAACAATGCCATAAACCATCCCCCAGTCATCACCATGTTTATAGGTGGTACGCTTACCATTCCCAGTCATGGGTGGTTTATTTATGGCATTGTTTTACCCACATTACATGGAAATACCTGAGGACGGACTATCGAGATATGAAGCGAATGGATGCATTTGATGCGGAGTTGTTGACCATCAAACATGGGATAATTCAATGACATGTGCTGCAAACCATATTCCTGTAGATCGCAGGTACAAGGTTATATGTTGCAATTCAACCAAAATGGTCTAAGTCTCTATGAGTACAAAGACTTCAAAAAAGCTGGGATCTAGACATATCCAAGGTCATCCAATGTTTGTTGATTTTATGATTTGTATACAACACACATCGTTGCAATTTCGAACATGCGGAGTCCAGGGCAGGTGAAATGCGTGAAATGCCCAGGTCGCATCATTTGTTTGGGTGGAACTGGCTAAAATGGGACATGGATTCCAGAATTGGCAGTTGATCTTGGAAAATCCTTGCGTGGCGTACCCTATCTGAAAAAAATAAAATCATATCACGGTGGATCTGATGCAGTTTTGGCCTCTGGTTTGGCCTGTCTGAATGTAGGGTACCACCAAATAAAAGGCGTCATACTATGGCTCTACTATGGGTTTGTCTGAAAATGGGGTACCCGAAAAAAATCAACTTGTTTATCATAATGTTTCCTATTATATAAATAATACACCATTTCCAGACACACCCATACGGATGCTAAACAAGGAAAAATTGAATCCGTTGGTAATTGAGCCACGAAAAATACCCCCTATTCCATCTCATTATACTAGTTGCTTGATAGGTTTCCCTGATTTTGGATAGCTCATATTTCCCAATAACCAAGTCGTATGAGTCCTTACAATAAACAATCAATTCCAACTTTTATCAATTATTATCAACAATTTTCAAGAATTATTGTTATTGTCATAACAAATCAACTGTTGGGTATACCATTCCCCAATTGTTGGGTCCTCATTCCAGCCCCATCGCTGCCACCTCCTCCTCCTCCACAGCCTCCTCAAGAGCCTCTCGAGCGAGTTCATTGACCGGAATATGTCTTTGCAAGAGATGTTACATATATATATATATACAATATACATACATACATACATACATACATGCATACATGCATACATGCATACATGCATACATGCATACATGCATACATGCATACATGCATACATGCATACATGCATACATGCATACATGCATACA
>Ga0126342_10012245_pt1 | contig 15306 bp, 15 predicted proteins | sample Cyp1metagenome_FD_92528 | JGI IMG/M metagenome (GOLD analysis project Ga0126342, IMG submission 92528) | Coral microbial communities from Lord Howe Island, Old Settlement Bay, Australia - Cyphastrea 1 metagenome | ecosystem: Host-associated > Invertebrates > Cnidaria > Coral ...
GCAGGTACGCAGATTGGCGTCCCAATCTGTATCACCAGATCAAATGGGTGTCTTCGTTGGTAGCGGTCCCAAATGATCTGCCGCTACCCCCTGCTAAGTTAGAAGTTTTACATCTTTCCAGATGGTTCAAACACACACACACAGACAGACACGCACACACATACATGCATGCATGCATGCATACAAACATACTTACTTACCTACTTACATACATACGTACTCACCTACCTTACATACATACTTACGTACTTACATACTTACATTCTTTCTTACATACTTACATACATACTTTCTTACCTGCTTACTTACGTACTTACTTACCTTAGAGACATACTTACATACCTACATACCTACATACCTACATACCTACCTACCTACATACATACATACATACACACCTACATACTTACATACCTACATACCTACATACCTACATTACATACCTACATTGCTACATACCTACATACATACCTACATACATACTTACATATCTATATACATACTTATATGCGTGCATGCTTACATACTTACATGCTTAAAACACTTACTTATCTACTTACTTACTTACGTGCTACTTATCTTACATACATACTTACACACTTACACACTTACATGCCAGCATGCTCACATGCTTACATGCACGTTTGAGAGTATGTGATTCAGTGTTGTTGGGGACGCTTGAACTTTGGGCAAGTTGAATTGTGACCAGAGATAAGGCCAGGGCTGCAGTCTGCGCCAACAACGCCTTCAACAGGTGGCGACTTGCCCAGGGGACACAAATTCCACCAGCCAGTCTTGTTGCGAACAACATCAACAGCTAGATTGGCTCATGTCCCAGCAATTGAGGAAGGTGAAATCTACTGGAAAGCCCTGGATGTACGGCAAAATCATTAATTTCAGTAAAATTAGTGAAATCAATCCCTTAAAATATTCTTTTTGAAGAAAGATGATGACAAGACTTTGGGGTGCCCTTTCGCATAGCCCAAGTCTGGCAGCTCTGAAGGAAGCTGACAGTTGTTGGGAATGGCATGGAATGGCCATCGCGTTTCACATCGCAAAGCAGTGAACTCATACCACCAAGGTACAAACACCGGGTCGTTCGACCATTTGGCAGTCAGAAGCTGGGGATTGCTACGATTTTTGTTGGCCGGAAAGCATCACAAGCTCTGGCATCTTTCCAACTTGAAGCATGAAAAAAAAACAACATAGTATAAATTACTTGAGAGTACAGTATGATAAAAAGTTTTTTGGATATGTGTTTTTCAGTTGAAACATGTTGAAACTGTTACTATGGACATCTATGCATTATCTATGGATCACATCCACTCAAATCTCGTACTGCCACAGCCATCGTTGGAAAATTCATCCCGAGGTTGCGGGGCAAGAGTCCCCAGTTGGCCTCTCGAATCTTACACCGCACATGGTGCGGCACTCGACTCGATGCGCCATTTGTGAAGGGCAGGTGATATGTGGGAAAAATGCCCACTATATGCATGATATATATATATATATACTGTATATATATGCGTCTGTGTATGTATTGTATGTAGTGTATGTAATGTAATGTAATGTAATGTAATGTAGCGTAGTGTAATGTAATGGAATGGAATGTAATGTAATGTAATGGAATGTAATGGAATGTAATGGAGTGTATGTATGTATGTATGTATGGATGGATGGATGGATGGATGGATGGATGGATGTATCGTATGTATCGTATGTATCGTATGTATCGTATGTATTGTATGTAATGTATGTATTGTATGTATTGTATGTATTGTATGTATTGTATGTATTGTATGTATTGTCTGCAATGTATGCAATGTATGCAATGTATGCAATGTATGCAATGTATGCAATGTATGCAATGTATGTCATGTATGTCATGTATGTAATGTATGTAATGTATGCAATGTATGTAATGTATGTGACGTATGTAATGTATGTAATGTACCGTACTGTGCTGTACTGTACTGTCATGTAATGTAATGTAATGTAATGTAACATAATGTAATGTAATGTAATGTATGTATGTATGTATGTTTGCGTATGTCTATGTATGTCTGTGTATGTATGTATGCCTGTGTATGTATGTATTTTTAATTTTGTATGTATATATATATATTGGTGTATTGTTACATATGCTTTTATTTATATATACATATACATATGTGTATATATATATATATACATTTATATTTTTATCTGTTGTGTATATATATATATATATATATATTTATATATATGTGTGTGTGTTTTAATGTTTGTACATACATACATACATACATACATGTATGTTTCTATTTACATATGTATGCATATATGTTTGTATGTATATATATATGCATATATATATACATACATGTACTTTTATGTGTGCATATATTTGCATAGATATATATATATATATATTTATTTATTTATCTATCTTTATATTTATACATATATTATATGCGTGTGTGTATTGTCATGAGGGTTCAATTTTTTTCCCACCATTTAAACCCCGCCAACCAAAAAAAAACATGGACCATGCGGCGTCGCTTCAGCGCTGGGCGCCGGCGCCAGGGAGTGAAGGAGATCACCATGAAGAGTGCAGACCAGAACCTGCTCCACGGCCCAACGGTTTCAAAAATGGAAAGGTTGGGCGGTTGGGGATCCAGAAAGTCGTTGCTCGCGGAGCCCAGGCTCGATAAGTTCATGGCGAAATTTGGAACTCCCTGATTCCAAGATTCCGATTCCAAGGTGCCGCCAGAAGTTCCCGTCCCACGTGGAATTCAAATAGTCTTTCCCTTGATGCAATCTGATCAATCTGTAGTTGAATGTCTTATTCTGTCATTCTGTCTTTGGAGACTCAACAAAGATCTGAAATATCCTAAAGCAGCGAGACTGAGCAAGCGTCGGCCATGATTTCCAACACAGGACTTTCCCTCTTCAGTCTTTCCAACAACTGATGGAAGCCGTCTAGTCTATATGATTGAAATCACGGCAACAGGGAATGCAAAAAGTGCACCGGAGACCACAGTATGCTTGGTTGTTTTTGAATTTCTTTATTTTACGGTCTGAGGTCTTCAAAAAAGCTTCAGACACCTGTGTTTTGAATGACGCAAGGTCTCATTTCTTCTTGTATTCCTGCTGCGATTTCAGCCGCTTTGGCGGCTTTGTTGGCTTAGTGTGAGGTGAAATTTGCCTGACTTCCTATGCAAGTCAGTTCCGTCTCACAGCACGCGAGAAAAGTGGCAAGAGCCGGCATATTTAGCGCCAAACGTCTCACCTTTGGCTGGCGCCGTACATCTTGGGGTACCATATATGACCTCCGGCTCGAAACTGTTTCAGCTGGTTGAAGGTTGTGAGATTTTAATTCTCACCATGGATCCGTGGATTCTTTGTGAATCTCAATTTGTACTTGTTGAATCTGGTTGAATCTTTTTGATACTGTTTGCACTTTTCACGTTGGAACGATGAGAAGTATCCCATTAAACTTTAAGTGGCTGCTGCCGGGAAAAAATGTACAAGCCCTGACCAGAAGGGTTTCCTCTGGCAATCTCGACCTGCTGCAACGAGCGCAGTTGTGTTGATGATGACCCTGGCAGATTCACTTGTTTCGAGCAGAACAACACATTGAGAGTGGCAGCATAGAAGTTGTTCTATGGAAAATGTGATATTGTCAATATGATATTGTAATGTTGTATATTGTTGTATTTTTTTAAGGCATGTTTTCTGGAGAAGTACGAAAAGTGCTCCTTTTTGACTTCATACTCGTATGCTTCCTTTTTCCAGTGGATGCCTCCTTATCTTGTTCGATCAGAATCAGCATGAATCGACAGCCATTTGTGGTAAGTTCCTCCAAAATGATTTTCCAGACTATTCCAAACATTATGACATTTCCAGGCTGAGCTTTGACCCTGGAATAGCAGCTTTTTTGCGAAAGATCCTTGAGGGCGAGTTGGGAGTGTCAGAGGACGCCTGCAATGCGGGCCTGCGAACCGATAGCTTGTCCTTGCAAAGTGAGGTCAGACTCAGCTCCGAAATCTCAATCCCGCGCAGAGAAAAAGATTGAGGAATCAGTGAGGATTAACCGATTAAGCCAGGATCAACACCAGAAATCATCACTATGTTTGGGATATCACCTCATTTAATAGTCAGGGGTTGACAATACAGCTGGTTTACTCCCCCATAATAGCGATAATTCGATAATATGTAATAATATGTATATGTCTGATGAAATATACAACATATGCATATATATATATAATACTGGTATATATATTATAACAATTAGACAGCTCTGTAAACCCTGGTGGAATGTAGTGGATGTGCTCAGTTGAGGTCTCATGGAGGGTAGGTTACAACCCGAGGGGCTGCAAACAGTTTCAGTGGTGCCACAGCGGAAAGCGAGTGACTCAGGATCGAATCACCAAGTACTGTACCACCAGCGCGTTGGCTCGCGACAGTCCCACAGCAGTTCCATGGATTGATATGCAACATTTCCACAGAAATCTTCAGCCCTCAACAACGTTTTTTCATGTCTCTTCCCATTTCCCTGCCTAAGAACAACATCAAAGTCATATCTCATCAAATTTCAGTAGAGGGTTCCGGCAGAAAAGTCTTTTGACTTGCTTAATGTTTTATATCTTTTCATATTCTTTAAGATTGAGTACAACATAGTACAGCAGAATAGCCTCGACTCCACTGATCAATCATCATTTCACCCAGCGATGTATGGATGTCTGCTGAGTCGCAACCAGATCCAGCTGGGAGCACCAGGAAATGCTGGTCCAAATCTGAGGGACTAGGGACATCTAGGGACCTTTTTTTGCAGATTCAGAGTTTCAGCCATCCAGTTTTGCTTCCCAAGTTTTGCAGTCATATAGATGCTCTGCGTGCGCGTGTTGTGGGGCCCAGAGTTGGAACGGAGCAAAGATGCCAAGGGTCTACTGACATCACCATCATACTTAATCCACAGGGGCTCCATCAACCAATGCTCTTCTGCACCAAAACAAAAGTTGAAACAGATAATTGGGCTCTTCAGTCCTGCAAAATGGGAGAGTTTCCTCAGTCATGGGGGTACCCCCATTTATCATCCATTTATAGGTTTTCTATGAAATGAATACCATCCAGCTGGGGGTATCCCCATGGTGCAGCGCCATTGCTGGCAGGTCGATTCCCTTCGCCGAGAGCGGCGCCAAAGAGATGGAGAGGGTGGGAACTTGTCGGTTGAGGGAAGGATCACTTGGGGCAATGTCCTGAAAAAATATACAGTAGAAACAATGAACATGTATTCTCCAACATACTGTGGATGGAAGAAATCCTGCACCAGTTGGGAACTATTGGGAACTGTAGAACACTGTAAATAATGGGGGATTATAATGGGATAAACCATCTACTAACTGGTGCAGGATTTCCTCCATCCACAGTATGGAGGTGTCCTAAGTCATGGGGGAACCCCTAGTTATCACCCATGTTATTTTCGGATTTTCCATTGTAAACCATCCAGCTGTTGGGGTACTACCATGACTATGGAAACCTCCATATATCCAAAATCTCGCAGGTGCTTCAGGAGCGCCAACGCTGCAGCCATGGTTTGTTGCTGAGAGAAAAGCACCAAAAAAGCCGCTTCACCAGAGATGTAGCTGTGCAGCTTTATGACATGTTATGAGGCCGTGCGGAAACAGGTTTACATATATACACACATTAATGACCATTAATTTATAATTATTGTGTTGTAGTTAAACTAGTTTGATTATAATGAATATATATATATATATATATGCTCGCCCCCCTCCACGCACCTACCTTTTGAAAGGGATGAAAGCGACTTGTCCGTTGCTTCAGACGAAAAACTGCAGCTTGTTGAAAGAAACCCTTAACTCTTCAATGAGATACTGCGAAATTTGCAGAAAAATCATTAACGGAATGTCCCGAGTTCTGAAATGAGTATATGCCCCAATCTTTGACTGGAATTTTCTGTGCAATAGCAGTGACCATTTCTTACCTCTATATGTGAGGTGCACCTTTTGCCCGAGACAACTAAAAGTGCTGCCAACTTCAATTTGGTGGCGGAGCCCCTAGGTTCCACCCGTCCCAATTGTTCCCTGTGCCGAAGCAATAGCCTGGTGATCTACGACTCCAAGCTCTGGTCTGACGACCCACGCTGCACTACGATCTCGCGCCCTTCGACCTTTGGTGGCTGCTGGCGCCCTGCGACCTGGACCTCCTGACCGAGGACATCCGCTGCTGCTTCGACCCCGCACGACAATGGCGGCTGTGTACCCCGAGAGCATGTGCAAGGCTTTGGTGAAAGATGTGAAAAGGTTCCTGGACTACCGCAACACCTCCCAGGGCTACTACAAGTGCGAACGTTGCGCCATGGGTCGCGCAGCGACAGCTGACATGGAGCACAATTTCCTTCCTGGTGAATGTCGCTATGGAAAATGGCCCGAAGGCGAAGATCCAAGAGAGCGCAAAAGACTTGAACGAGAACAACAACAGAAAGATGACATCTTTGACAGCCTCCGAAAGGAAGCGCTCAAGAACGAGAAGGTCATGCAAGGTCGACTTGCAGCCCATCCTTCACTCAGCTTCAACAGCGAGCAGACAGCCATTCTGAAGATGTGCCTCATCAAGCTCCTCTCCGAAGCGGTGGACTTCGACGTTCTGGAGAAGAGGCCAAGGACCAGAACTATGTCCACTGGCTTGAAGACCCTACGGCCTTGGGGTGGCTTCGCAACGTCTTCAAGGAGCACATGGATGTTCAAGGAGCAATGGCCTGTCTGCAGCCCTGGAGCACTCCTACACCAGAGCCCCAGCTCACTGTTGGCGCTGCACCTTTGAGACTTCTGATGCGAGGCAATGTCGAGAGCTGGAATCTACAAGCTGTTCAAGACCTACGTGAACTCTCTTTGAGTCGGTGGCACGAACCTCTGAACTTGGAGGATGACTGGCTAATAGCTCTGTTTGGAAAAGATCCTGCAAAAGCTGGAGAAGCCTCTTCTTCGTCTACTCCTTCCAAACTTGCCATCAAGGACAAGATCGACAGTGACGATGACGAGAAGGCTGCAGTCGCCGTGATTGGCCAAGAACAAGAACAACTTCTACCACGAGAAATGGATGAGGAAAATCCTGACGGCCCTGCTGAACATCCTGGCAGGCTCAAGCCAATCTTCGACTTCCGTCGACTCTTCACACGGCTGCCCAAGCTTGTGGGCAAGGACGACATCACCGCAAAGAGGCTCATCTTGGGTCTACATGAACGACTCTGGCATGCAGGAAGCCAAGACATCAAGGCCATCCTCTAACGCTGTGGCATGCCCCATGCTGTTTGGCGTCTCACAGGTGACGCAGTGGCTAGCTGCCGAATTTGCCGACGCTTTGCTCGCTCTGGACGACGTCCTCAATACAGAGGAGCTGATCTCTCCATGGCATTCAATGAGATCGACTTGTTCAACTACGGTGGCCAGCTCTACCTTCTGACGATCGACGAGGCCACCCGCTACAAGATCGCAACCACCTGCCAGAGCCGAGAGTTGAAGCACGTTCTCAACGCTCTGATGAACAGCTGGATCCGTTACTTTGGTCCAATGAGGACTTTGGTGTCTGATCAGGAGACATCATTGATGACAGTGGCCGCTGGTGTTGAACTTCAGCGACTTGGCATTGCTCGCCAACCTGGTGGCACAACTTCTGGAGTTCAAGGTATACATCAACTGGCTTGGTGGAGAAGAACATCGATCTCATCAAGTTGAGGATGGCCAAACTTCAGGCCGAAGCTGGACGTTGGGGCCTGGAGATTGAGGGAGAAGGACTCGCCAGTGAGGCTAGCATTGCTTCAAGCACCACACATCAGGTCGGAGGATATGCACCTACCACCATGCTGTTTGGAGTTCTTCCTCGTGGATACCTTGATCCTGAACAACCTCCGCGTGGCGATGATGTCTCTCCTGATGAGTCTGCCTTTGAACGGTCTTTGAGACTGAGGCAAGTTGCTCTTCGATTCAAGCAAGTCAGGCAGCGATCCTTGAGGCCAGAATAGCCAAGGCCAATCGCTCACGACCTCAACAACTACCTGTGGCCGACATGACTCCTGGAACAACCAAAGTCGAGATTTTCCGTGATGATGGAGGTGGCTTTGGATGGCGTGGCCCAGCAACATTGCTGAAGATCAATGAGTCCGCTGGCACAGCCGTGGAGTTTCAGCAGCGACCCTACTTGACTGGACTTCGACACATGCGACTGCCAATTTTCCACTTGGGTTCGCCCCGGAAAACGGACCCCACCAAGTGTCAAGATTCCTTTGGGAAACTCAGGAAAAAGCTCTTTTTCGGGGGACTTGGTGGGGTCCGTTTTCCGGGGCCAAGCAAAGTGGCAAATTGCCACATGCGACCTCTTCGAGAGAGCTACCTGCAGTTTGTGAACCAGGTCTACACGACCTCTGCCTCTGATGCTGAGCAAGCTCTACGACGAATGAAGCTGGTGGTGGAACAGTGCTCACCATACCGACCTTTCACAATGGGAGAGATCCTGAAGTGTGAGAATGGTGAGGACCGAATGGTGAAATTCCCCAAGGTTCACAGCGAGATGGCCGAGAAGATGCTGAAGGACGCGACGACGTTCTTAGCCTTCCATCATGACCGAGTTGCCTTCCATGGAATCAGATATGGAAGGGTATGAGAACCATCCTGGTGCCGAAGTACTCAAAAGGCACCCTGGTCACTTGGACAGAAGGTCGCACTGGCATCGCTGTGACGGAGCACAACACCGACTCCATCATTCACATCAAGGAGCTTTTCAACACTGACATTGACAAGCTCTGCCATCTCTACTTGTTTGGCTATGTGCAGGTGCAGACTGAAAATTCCTCTGCACGCATCTCTCGACAACCTCATGCGCAAGATCTACAAGCTCCCATGGATCAGCAGACCGCTGATGAAACTAGGTCCTCTTCTACCTCGACAAGTGGCCAACCTTCTGACCTCTCCATTGAGGAGATCAACAAGAAACGTGAGGGCCCAGTGGAGATTGTGGTTCAAGCTCCTGAGAGAAAGAAAGCCAAGCTCCACTTCAGCTCACTGTTGGTGGATGTGCCAAAGACCAAAGAAGATTCTTCTGCCACAACCTCATGAAATCTGGTTTGAAGAACTGCCGAGATGGATGAGAAGGAAAAGGCGAACCTCTACAACTTCTACACCCACAAGACTTCTTCTTCACCTTCACTGCAGAACAGAAGCTCACCTCTACATCTACCTCTTGACTGGCGAGATCTACCGCGTGGATGAAGACACAGATGTCCTCAGCGAAGATCGAGTCTTGGAGAACTGGCCAGACTTCGAGGAGAGCGACAAGGCTGAGCTCAAGCAGTTTGTGGATGAGAAGGTTTTCCAAAAGGTGAAGCTAGATGAGCTTCCTGAAGATGTGGTTCTGGTTGACGCCACATGGGTGCGCAAATACAAGCGCCTGTTTTCTTCCAGCCTGAAGGCTAAAAGCCGTTTGTGTGCCAGTGGATTTCTTGATCCACAGAAGCAGGAGCTTCCTACAAGAAGTACAACAGCTACAGGATTGAGTCAAAGACTGGTACTCTCCTTGGCAGCGACCCACAACTTTGGCATCAGGTCCTGGGATGTCAGTGGTGCCTTTCTCAAGGGCTTTAGCTTTGCCAAGGTGAAGGCAGTTTTGCAGAGCAAAGGAATCTCATCTCCAAAGCGGAGAGTTGTGATCATTCCGCCGGCCAACGTGTGGCGACACCTTGCGTCTATGGATGCCAGCTTTGGCCTTGGAGAAGGCCAACAAGGACTTTGGGGTTTGGAATGCAACAAACCAGCCTACGGGCTGAACGATGCCCCTCTGGCATGGCAACTATGCCTCCATGAAAGCCTTGAGATTTCTGGAGGTACACAAAGCCTCTTGGATGAGAATCTATGGTTTTGGAAAGCTGGAGGCCGACTTCAAGCTGTCATGACGACGCACGTCAACGACATTGCTGTCCGTCGCAACTCCAAGTTCCTGGAAAAGGAGTACGCTTTTCTCAGCGGCCGATTTGGGAAGATCTCTGTGCAACAACCACCATTCAATCACTGCGGCAGCCGGTACAACAAGATCGGGTCAAGTTTCCCCATTGACCAACAGGAGTTCATCGACAACATGAAGGTCATGGACTTCAAGGACCTTGGCGATGATCAGAACAGACCCTTGACACCGGCCAAGACCTCCACACTTCGCAGCATCCTTGGTGGACTTCTTTGGATTACTGCGACGAGACTGGACTTGGTGGCTGACGTTGGAGTTTTGCAGTCGCGTGTGACATAGGCGACAGTGCAGGACTTGCACTTGGCTAATGTGAAGAAAGCGAAGATGGCGCAATACCGTGGTGTTGGCATTGTCTACAAGCACTTTCCAACGACCTCTTCATGGCGATTGGTGGCAGTGCACGACGCTGGTTCAGCGTCCAAGGGCAAGGCCTACTCTCAAGAGGGCATCATGATCCTCCTGATGCAGGACAACCTAAACTTCAACTCCCAGGTGCATTCGATCACCGGTTTGGAAGTGAGTGCATAACATTTTGGAGGAGAAGCTCACATCTTGTTTGCCCACGGTGCCAAGGCGAAACGAATCAGCTACTCCACATGTCACTCTGAGACACTTGCTGCAATTTCTGGATTGGAGACAGCTTCGCTGGTTGCTCTACGTCTGGCTGAACTTTTGGTTCCGACCGAGAAGCCTACATTGCAGCAGCTTGCTGCACTTCAAGAAACTGGAGTTCCTTTTCTTCCAGTCGATGCGATGACTGATTGCAAGGACTTCTACTCCCTCACAACTGGTGGCAGTGCTCTACCTCAAGATCGTTCTGAACGAGTCTACATCTTGGCTCACCGTGAAGCCAGACTTTGTGGACGTCTACGCTGGGTGATACTTGTACCAACTCAGTCGATGGTGGCAGATGCGCTGACAAAGCCCATGCTGAGCAAGCAGCTTTTGCATCTACTTTCGACTGGCTGCGTGGAGTTCCGCAACAAGAATGGACATCCTTTGGAGCCAGGAGATTGCCTCCTACAACTGACTTCAACGAAGATGACTTGGAGACTGGCGACAAGGAGTGGATTGGAAACCTGATGATAATGGATGAGATCAAACACCTGCAAGGGTTTTCTACCTCATGGATGAGAGCTATGCCGAGCTCTAAATCCTGGACTTCAAGTTCAAGCTTCTGGTTGGTACTTTGCACTTTGCAGATGAGCCGTGGACAAGCAGAAGGAGAAACCTGTGATGGAGGAAGCTCTGAAAAGGAGCAGAAATTCGAGTTTCAGAAGGCGGTGATCTCCACCAAATCCGCCGTGTGCATGGTTTTGTGCCTGGCAGTTTGGTATCTCTGGAAGTGCCCGCGACGGATGCAGACCGCAATGGAGACCTACAGAAGCCAGATGATTCAGCCGCTGCTTACAGCGAACTTGGTGGAGCGCATGCTGCAAGCCGAGAACAACATCGGCGAGGTGCAGATCCAATTCTCCGAGACCGTTGGTGACATTGACACCATCTACAGGACTTTGAGACGCCGAGCTGGACCACATCCTGATGAACGCTCAAGTTCCAGACCAAGGATCACTGACCCTCGACCAGCACAGCCCGAACCAGATGCCGAGGCTGAGGAGACCGAGTCAGTCAATCAACCGGAAGTGGAACGAGCATTCGATGAGACAGCATCGAGATCTCGAGACGACAGTCCTCACGGTCCGAACTGGAGTGGTGAAGGAGAACAAGAAGAGGAGGAGAATGATGGTCAGCTGATAGATGGCACTGACTTGCATCAAGACTTGGACAGAGAACAACGACGTGAAGCTCGCCTGCGAAACCGACTTCACATCATGTCGATCGAAGCGAACAACTTCGAGGTGCATCTGCAATCACTGATGCTGCGACGACGCAGAGCCGCAACTTTGCCAGAGGTGATTGACCTCTATGAGAGACATGCTCCATCGCTGGACGCGCCTGGTGCCTACGAAGCCGAAGAGTTGCTGGGAACTACGACGGTGCCTGATGGTGTGCATCGCTTCTTTCTTCAAGAACGACACCATGGACATGGCAACACGGGGCTGACGTTCCTTAGCCAATCGGGATCGTATAAGTTCCGAAACCTTCGGATGATCTACCGGGTGGACTGGCGTATGACCACTAGCGAAAGACTTGGCGAAAGAGCTAGCCGCCTGTTCACCATATACAACGGTTTGAGCGTAGTGCAGTGACCTTTTGATGATGGCTGAAAACAACCCAAGCCATCGCGCAACACTGTAGCAGACTGAAATTTTCTGTGCAATAGCAGTGACCATTTCTTACCTCTATATGTGAGGTGCACCTTTTGCCCGAGACAGCTAAAAGTGCTGCCAACTTCAATTTTTGAATATCATAGTGCACAATTGAAAAGAATGATCCCTTCCTCAAGGAACACAATCACAAGTACTGCAAAAGAAGGATGGCGACCGCTTCCTACTGGCAATATCAGATCATGATGCTCTGTGTTGGTTGAGGTCACATTCGTGCGGAGTTTTCGAAGGAAGTCACGAGCAAGGATTGGAGCTGCTTGCTCAGGCCAGGCATTCAAGAACTATGGCTTTGTCTGTGGATCTCGAAGTAGTAGCCAATCAATCCATCCTACATCCATACATCCCTTCATCCCTTCATCCCTCCCTACCTACCTACCTACCTACCTACCTAACCTACCTACCTACTTACCTACCTACCTACCTACGTGCATGCACGCATTCACGCATTCACGCATTCACGCATTCACGCATACATCCATCTGTTTAATGAGCTATAAATCACAATAATGTGCATATGCATGGTGCTCCCTCCCATGTGCCGATTGATCTGGAAGGCGCAGCTTCAGATCTCGCCTGTGTGGTGGTCAGCGGAATCCCTGGATCCGGAAAGAGCACGTGCGCCGCCGAAACGGATGACCGTGGTGGACCGTGACCGGGGCCGCTCAAACGGGCGGAAAAATTGTTTCTTTGATGGGATGAACCATGAGGTCATAGTGAAAACGATGATTTAGTGGGATTGAAAGGAATTTTCATGGTGTTTTCATTGGATTGACCATGGCATATTATATCATAAGGGTATCATGGGATTAGCCATCAAACAATCGGAGTTCAATGAGATGTTTATGAAAATATAAATGTAAAGGAATACATGTAACCAACAATATGAGATGTAGCAATGTCTCAAAATGGATCAAAATGGAGGTTGTCCCCCAATATGTAACTATTTTCAGAAGGAGCATGCTGATGATAAACCATGATAAAGCATCAAAGTTTGGAGTAACTTTCAGACAAATCCACTCGAGCGAGCCAATAATAGTGGGTATGTATCAGCCACAATTGGGATTTGTGATTTGCCTGTAAAAACTGGATCTACTTATCTTTTCTTAAAGCCAATGAATAACCAGTTTGGTCACTCCCATTTGTTGTGGCGAACAAACCGGGTACGGCTGAAAATTGATGATTGGGTGGCGCAGGCTTTGTCGCTTGCTGTGTGGCGCAGTTCACAACAGTGCCTGGTTCAATCAGGACAGCGCAGCGAATGAAACGTCGACATGAGATGGAGATGAATCCATATATAAATCCATATGACTCCATACGAATCCATGAATCGCCTCAGTCACATGAACTTTAAATCTATGTCAGCCGCTTTCATGAAAGTGCCAGCATGCGAATCTAGCTTGGAATTCCAGCCCTGGCCGCGTTGCAGGACAACTTTGTGATCACTGGAAAAAAAGCTAAGACAACTTTCCTCTCGTCTGATGTTCAGGATTTGGTTTGCTTGGTCTTTTTCTTCACAGGTTTTCTTCTCCACAGTTTCCATGTGTTCCAATTTCAGCAGGTCTGTGAAAACCGGTCTTCGAAATGCACTTCAACAGAGCACCGCACTCGGGAGCCAGAAATTTATCGACGAACATCTAGCAGTTTGCAAGTGTGGCTGAAAGGTTCTGCTTTGGTTTGTGTGGACAAGGTCAACACTCTGAAGGTGCTGGAAGAATTGCGCAGCCAAGATTCGGAAATTGCAAAAAAATGCATAAAAATGTGAGAAATCAGAGAGGTTCAAACAGCAGCGATTCTTCGCCCAGATTTGCCGTCAACGTAGGCCCACCGTGCCGACATCCTGAACGCAGCAGAAGAAGTCAGATGGATGGACAGAAGCTTGTGATGGAAACTGTGCATGTGCGCGTGCAAACTGTCGGTGCCCGGCCCTGGCACTCCGTGCCTTCATTTGGCTTCCTGGAAGATTCCCCTGTTCGATGATTCTCGCATCTAAATGCACATGTATGATCATTTTTGGTGTATTTCCATGTATTTCCCAGCCGTGTTTGATTCCCAGCAGTCGTTTGGTGCCCCGTTGATCCAGGAGAAGGGCGGATTGATGCTGCTGTGCGAGTTGACCAGCAACGATTTGGAGTATTGCATGTCTGAACCACCGCGATTTCTGGTGGATGTTGGATGGTGGTGGATGATGCCATTAAAATGATTTATATATAATTATAGTTATATGTATATATATATTATTTATGTTGATTTTTGGGGTGGTGGGTCCTATTGTTTCGTTTTACCACATTAGAAGCTCTTCAAAGGTGGGAATCGGAAGATGTTCGAAGTCTCACCTGCTGCTTTCTGCTCAAGCTTCGGCTTTGTTTCAGATGGGGAACTTGGAGAATCATGGCACTATGAATTGCCCGGGCAAGTCAATGGTATTGAGACGTCACCGTGCATGTTTTTTTGGTATGTGTATCCATATATATATATAATTATATATAAATGTATATATACATCCATATATATATGGATTGAAGTGGATGGCTGGCAAATGGACATGGACAACGATGAAGCAGCCTGCGGCTGAGTTATCCTCCAAGCTGCATACTTGGCCTTCCACGATGATGTCCCTGTCTGTGTTGGCTCTGTCCCTACGATATCTCACATGTGTATCATATGTACTATTCATAGCATGATAATATACAATACTTTCTGTATGATTGTATATACACGCGTTTCAACATACATATACATTTAAATATGCGTATGTAGATATGTGCATTTTTTATATTTGCATACAGTATACATACATATATGTCCATATATATATATTTACATAAATGTACATACATACATCCATCCATGCATACATACATACATACATACATATATATATATGTACATTATGTTTTCTATATGTACATTTTTTTGATATACATACATGTACATACATATTTAGATATAGATATATATATATATGTATGTATGTAATTTTTATCATATATATATGGAC
>Ga0126342_10012246_pt1 | contig 15305 bp, 19 predicted proteins | sample Cyp1metagenome_FD_92528 | JGI IMG/M metagenome (GOLD analysis project Ga0126342, IMG submission 92528) | Coral microbial communities from Lord Howe Island, Old Settlement Bay, Australia - Cyphastrea 1 metagenome | ecosystem: Host-associated > Invertebrates > Cnidaria > Coral ...
TATATATGTATATATATATATATGTATATATATATGTATATATACATATATGTATATGTATATATATATGTATATATATATGTATATGTATATATATGTGTGTGTTTACACTCATCCCAACCTATTTTTTATATAGAATAGTTGTTGATATACAGTCATTGATGATATAATCATCCTGAAGTATCGGGAATCTATTGCACGCATAATCGTCCTGATCTTCAATGATAGAGTTATAATCATCAATGATAAAATCATCCCCCATATATATATATATATATATTATATATATACTTAAAATCATCCTGAAATATGATTATATATATATATAATCACCACCGTTTTAAAGGGGGGACGCACCCAAAATGTAGGCTGCATTTTTCAAGGTGTTTTTGAAGGGGGAACTTACATTTTGAAGGTATTTTGAAGACCCTCCCCACAAAAACGCCACCGGGGACGTTCAGCGACCAATTTTACATTTAAGGGGGGGTCCCAAAAAATGGATCTTACATTTTGGTATGGTCCCCCCATGAAAAGTAGCCATAAAGGGTTGGTGATTATGTGTGTATATGTATATATATATATATACGTGAAATATCAGTGATATCTTTATCATTCTTTATCAATTTTATATCATCACTGAAATCTCATCATCCTGATATGTTGGATTGATTTGTTCATCCTGATTATAAATATCATAGATGATTATCATATAGACTTGCAGGATGGGCCCCAGTGAAATGTTTGTTGGTGAAAAAAGAATCCATCTAAATAGAAAGTTATTTGATGTATGTGCGTCTAGAGTCTACACCAACTTCTTATAGTTTATTATAGTTACCCTCTGGTAAACTAACATAGCTATTGAAAATGGCCATTTATAGTGAGATTTCCCATTCAAAATGGTGATTTTCCATAGTTATGTTAGTTTACCAGAGGGTATAAACCCACCTAAACTGAACGTTTCGAACTGGTGCCCCATCTTTTTCGAAAACATCCGATGTTCGAAAAAAAATCCGGCCATCTCCCGGACCTCGGCTTCCATGACCAAAAAAAGCCCTCGGCGTTGCGCAATGCCATGGAGGGCGAAGTTCATGGAGGACCCAGAAAAAGTGGACATTTGATCTAGAAAAATTGGGAAATCTCGAAAAAATTGAGATTTTGAAGATTGGGATTCGAGTGATTTAGCATGATTTCGCCAACAAGAATGCGGAATTCACCAACAATTTCGGAGTTTGCCGTGAACTCTGGTGATTTCTTGCGCGGAAACATCCAACATGGCAACATGGCCATGGCCATGGGAGATCCACTTCGAAATGGAGAAATCATCTACGAATGAGCAGTGTGACCATTCCCAACAAAAATTGCTTCGTAGTTCGTATAATCCACCAAATTTTGAACACTGTTCAAAGTTCAACAAATTTTGGTTAGTATAACGTATAATCCACTATGTTTTTTTACACTGTTCAAATGGCATCCAGAATGCCAAAGATGGGAATTTCTCCATGCCATATGCCACGCACCAATCAACCCAATTTTAGGGCCGGTCATGACTCTTATATTTGACCATCCCAGTAAATCATGAATAATTTTGCACTGGTATAGCAACCCCATTTTTTATAGAATGCGAAAAAGTGGGGAAAGCTGCATCGACTTTCGCTGGTCATGAAGTGGATCCTTTTTTGGGGGCTGCAAATAACTGGTACCATCACGTGTCGCCATCATTAGACGTGGCTTTTTTCAAGTGCAGTGCTTCATGGACAAAAACCGATCCAAATAGACCTTGCGAAAAGCCAAGTCGTGCTACGTTCCATTTAAGAAAAAGGCGAACCGCTGAAAAAAACACTAAGTCGATGCCCCTCAAATCATGTTTTTTTTCAAGTCTGAGTGTTCCATCTCTTTAATTCGTGGTTTTTCTCCAAAACGATTGCAGTATATTGCAGTTGAAATATGCAATCGTTCCTTGATGTTCCACCCAAACCGAGTTCACCATATGAGATCAACGATGGATCCATTCGTGAGCGAAGGATGTGACAAGCCCAGTTGGATGATCCCCTACATCATCTCCATAGGTGCCATAGCAAGATCAGGCGAATGTATGGGTTACCCTCTGGTAAACTAACGTAGCTATGGAAAGATCCACCATTTTTTAATGGGAAAACTCACTATAAATGGCCATTTTCAATAGCTATTTGACAAATTACCAGAGGGTAATATATAAACCCCAAACGGTTGTTGAATTGGGGGGTACCATTAAAAAGTATCAGATGAAATGACTATTGGAGGAGTACCCCCCTAATAAACCATGGTTTATTAATCCAGGGTTGACATTATTATTGCCTTGAAATCATAGGAGATTAAAAAAAAAAAAAACAACATCCCCACTGATCCCTCTGGTAAAGTAACACTTCGTGAACTGGAAAGATCCAACATCTTTGATGGGTAAATCAACGAACTAAATGGGCCATTTTCAACGGCTATGTAACAAATTACCAGAGGGTAATCCCTATCATACATAGTGGCTAGTAGTATTATCCCATTCGCTAGGGCTGTCGAACGTCGAATGCAGCCGCGGCACAGATGGATGGAACAGTGGAGCCCCGCGGGGCGCACCCTGCAATCGCTTGAGCCGGCCACGGTTACCACTTTCTCGTGGATCTTCGTAGGCACGGGGCCCACCATTTTGGCCGTAGGAGAATTGGGAGTCCACCATCAAAAAATGAACGGTTTGATACTTAAGATCATCATTTGGGGAGGATTTTGGAGTGCCATCTTAGGAAATAGAAAATATCATCATCGATACAAGGAATTCGTTCATCGATACAAGCACATCCTCCAAGCCGCACTGAGGACGAAGACCAAGCTTGGCCCTTCCGTAACTAGGTACGCAACTAGGTAGGTGTATATTTATATATATATATATATATGTGGTTATGTATTTATATATATATATATCTTATACAGTTATACATGTGTATATATATATATACTATACCGTTATACATATATATATATATATATTATACAGTTATACATGTGTATATATATACACATATAATATATATATATATATATATATTACGTATGCTATATACATTACATATATATATATATACATTATATATATATTATATACATTATATATACATTTTATATATACACATTATAGATATACATATATATATATATATATACGTTATATATATACATATGTATGTGTGTGTGTGTTTTTCTCTAGATGTGGATGTACAAATAACATACATACAAATGTATATTATAGCTGTTGAACGAATACTATGTGTAATTACATGTACTGTCAACCCTGGATGAATAAACCATTGTTTAATAATTGGAGTGGTACTCCCCACATAGTTATAATCTGTTTTGATACTTAAATGGTAGCCTCCCACTTAAACAGCCGTTTGGGGTTTACTAATCCAGGGTTGACATTACGAAATTTCATCAACACCAATTGGGGCTAATTTATTACAAGTATCCAATAATGATCCCTTACTACCCCATTAATATCCATGGTTTATATCCCACTATGGCATTGGCTTTACCTTTTTTTTGATTAAGTGTCTAAAAAAAAAATATTGATAATGAATCCATTATAGTTTCTTGGATTACTAGATTATTTACATTTTACAGTACCCCATTATTTCCATAGTTTCTTCTAATCGCCGCGTGTTCCTCTCGTATCTCGTAACGAGTAAGTGAGAGCCTCTGACGTTCTACGTGAGCTCCCAGGTGGTTCATGTAGCTATTCTCGATTCATAACTAACCCCATCTAACAAAAAAAAACTATAAAGAAATATGTTCACAGAAAACGATGTGATAAGAAGCTGTTATATATGAATATATATGAATATATATATATATGAAGATATATATATGATATATGATCAACAACTATAACAAACGCAAACGTTGATCTAGTTCTATTCAGCAAGGCGAACGGTTTTTCCAGGCTGCGACAGCTTGAACTCCGGAGGACAAAGGGTCGGGATCACGTGGCGCCCGGCGTGGCCGTTGTGGCCTTTTTGTGGCCAGTTGCAGTGTGCGTTGTGGTTGGCAACCTCTTCGCTGACCTCCATAGAAATCCTACCCTGTAACCCTTAAGCCTTCGAGGCCAAGCGCCTCGTAGGTGGCTGAATGATGCCTTGAAAAACATGGGAAAAACGGCTGGATGTTGGATGTTGGAGCTAAAAATCTATCATTTCACCATACTCAGAAGAGGAATGATGGTGAATTTTGGGCGAAAAAAAAATGAGCTGAACAGCTACAGTAGGTTCCTACACTTGGAGCCTCTGATCTGGCAAGACTTGGTGGTGAGTTCCTCGCCTGTCGGTTTTAACCCACCTGAAAAATATGAAAATCATGTGGGGATCGGCTGAGTCCTCGTATTCCTCATCATCTTTGGTGGCTTCAGTTTTCACATCTCACACCATGTCAACTGACGTCGGAGTCGCGTGGGACCCGGCTGCCACACGCCCGTTAGTCGCAGCTGGTTTTGGGCCGGGGGGGGCCTTCGTATCGGAAAGCTTAGGGGAAACTTCAAGATTTCATGGTGAACCTGATTTTCTCTACAATGTGGGGCCCCCCAGTTATAAGTTGGTTTATAAACCCCATTAACTTTAGTTATAAGTACCACAAACCATAGTTTTTGGAGTTATAAACCAACTTAGCTATCTAACGGGGGCCCCACATTGGAGGAAAAATAACCACATGGAAATAAATCCACCGTGTTCAGGTCGCCCACAGAATGGGCTGTAAATCGTTGGCACGGTCAAAAACTCTCCAACCTTTTTTTGACCGCCCTGCCACCAATGAGGGTTGGAAGACAACGTGGAGGGATGCTACTTCCATGCAATTCAATTCATTCAAATTAAAGGGTTAATCCTATTTCCAGCGTACCATGGAAGATATACCCTACACATAGTCATACAGGTTGGGTGCCTGAAAATAGGGTATACCCCCGAATTACCATTATAAAGGCAAAATGTTGATAAAACATCAAATCTGAAGGTCTAGGTATCCTATGGTTTGGCGATCGTTGTAGATCCTCTCCAAAATTGCCATGTGTATTTATGGTTGTAAGCACCACTCTTAACGCTTCAAAATTGATGTGTTTCCCCGGCCCATCACCCATAGTCTTTCCCTAAATAGTCCATTAAAAACTAAAACCCATTAAATATCAATCATCCATGAATTCTCCATGAGGTGTCTATAAACTCTTCCATAAATATCCCTTTTTTTCCTGTACCTCTGAGGCACCCATGATTTCCTGTACCTCAAAAATCTCACGGCAACAGCTCCTCCCAGCCACAAACTCACCGCGACTCAGGCTTTGCCAGCTGTGCCATCCCGTGGTGCTTCCTCCTAGACGGGAACTTTAGCTGCCAGAAAATGTGGACATGTTGCTCCGAAATGGATATGTATAAATATCCTACAAATATACATTAATATCTATGTCTATATATCTATGTATACCCTCTGGTAAACAGCCACATAGCTATGGAAAGATCCACCATTTTATAGCTGGGTAAATCAACGATTTCTATGGCCATTTCCAATAGCTACCTTAAATGACCAGAGGGTAAGGAGGTTTCCTAAACTGGGGTACCCCCAAATCATCCAGGTAATTCACCTAAACAGCCACGTTGTTTGGAGACGGTTTACTTTTTCGCACCCATGAAATTGGTGATTTGGGGGATGGTTAGTTTATCATTAGGTTTGCCACATTATACATATGTTTATAGATATATTAACTAATGGGATATTCAGCAGCAAATAATAATGGATACGAATGAGAAATTGATGGTAAATGTTCATCCAGATTGTATTGGGATTATTTTTCCAGAAATTACAGCAGTTGGTATTTCCCCACCAACAACACGCATTGAACCAAGAATCCAAATAGATCTATCTGGTAATGAGGATAGAATGGAATATCACCAACTTGAAAATGTGGAACTCATTTCACTTAGAGTCTACCATCGAAATAATGGCTTTTCCAGAATAAAAATCACCAGCAAAAACACAAAATTAGTGGGAATATCCATAGAAAATTGGGATAATATATATATATAATATATACACACTGTCTGGTTGGTGGTTGACCTACCCCTCTGAAAAATATGAGTTCGTCAATGAGAAGGATAACATCCCATACAGTATATGAAATGAAAAACATAAAAAATCTTTGAAACCACCAACCAGACAAAGAAAACATTCCTGTTGTGATATCTTCGTGGCTGGTCCCCAACAATTCGTGGCACCGGAATTCTGGCCAAGAGACGTGATGTGGTAACTCTCCACGTGCTTCCAAAATCTTTTGCCGTCTTCGTTGACGTTTGGATAAGGGCACCTGGCACCCGTGCCGATTTGGGCGTGGGGCTAAAACCAGTCCCACAGGATGGGGCCCCAGTTCGTTTGCTAAGTTGGTGAACATAACCATAATAACAAGTTGGTGTATGATACTTATGAATACTTACAACTCTTATCACTCTGTTTAGATGGGGTTTTCTGTCACCAACAAACATAACTCAACTGGGCCCCATCCTGTGGGCTACTCCCGATGGGACTGGGACTGGTCGTTGCTCTTCCAGTTGCGTGTGGGATGGGCCTTGAAATAGGGACTCCTGTTGCTGCAGGATGGGGACCCCCAGTGGGTGAACAGAAAACACCCCATCTAAATCTGGTTATTTGATGTTATTTGCGTATCATACACGATTTTATTGTTATGAAATAGTTAGTTATCTGCACCAACTGAACGAGATTTACCGAACAACATCGAACAACTGGGGCCCCATCCAGGTTCCCAAGGGGACTGAACTGTGAACAGCAGAGGTTGCAGCTTCCCAACTCCAGGGTTGAAGCCCTCGAACCTCGATACCGTCCTCAGTCCCTTTTCTTTTCAAGCCATCCTGGACCAAAACTGTGGGACGCCACGAGGTGGCACCAAAAAAAATTCTGGGTGATAACTAAGCCATACATATAGACGATAACCATATGTCACCACTTTTTTAACCCAACTCACCCGGATGAATGTCGTTATTTCCATTGATTTCCCCAAAAAAACTAGGGTGGTTATATATTTCATCTGGTTGCCCACAAAGGATTCTTGGGATGCCAAAAAGCCAGGATGAGATACCAAGGTGCAACAAAGGTTGCAACAACCTGCTTGAACGTGCTTCTTGTTTATCTAGCATGTTTATCTATAAATGCGGATTACACCAGAATGAGGATATTCATGGGTATACGGTTTACATATATATATATAACCAATAATATGTGAGGTTTGGTCTGTCCCGAGAGTGCATGTGTACCAAGGAAAATGCTATTCTTTTGGGGAAAATGATGATCAACCACCAAATTTTGGAGGACCCAATTGTCACACAAACACACATGTTGGAATGAAAATGCGAGAAGAATCTGGTGCACCCTGGCCATGCTCGGTTGAAACTCCTGCGCTACGCGTATACCATGCCCCATTTTCATGCTCTTTCCATTCGAACAAATAGATACCCTCTGGTAAACTAACATAGCTATTGAAAATTGCCATTTATAGTTGATTTACCTATTAAAAATGGTGATGTTCCATAGTTATGTTAGTTTACCAGAGGGTAGCGTACCGGGAAAACCATCAGTTCGAAGTCCCTCCTCACCAACCTTTCACAAAGGCTTATCCAGTGCTGATTGGGCAGTTGATTTCCCCGCGGGGAATGAATTGTACAATGGGTTGCTTCCAATAATCTCATGGTAGAATCATTGAATGTATGGCTGCCAACCTTTCACAGGTTGGTCTGAAAATAGGCGACAAAAACCAAAAAAATACCCTCTGGTAAATTGTCAAATAGCTATTGAAAATGGTGATTCATAGTGGATTTTCCCATGAAACATGGTGATTTTCCATAGCTATGTAAACGTTTACCAGAGGGTATGGATCATCACAAGACTCCCGACGAAAACGGTAGACAGCTCCGCCTGTCCATCCGCAGTCATCCTTGGTGAAGTGGTTGGTGAAGGGCACCCGTTATCACTGGATTGGGACCCCCAGTGATGTTTGTTGGTTTAGATTCGCCCCATTAACTATAGTTAGAAGTGCCATAAACCAAAGTTATTGGAGTTAGAAACCAACTGCCCCATCTAAATAGAAAGTTATTTAAGCGTATAAAATACACGATTTTATTGTTATGAAATAGTTAGAACTGCACCAACTTAGCGTTCACGAACTGGGGCCCCATCCTGTAGCGAATAAAGCTGGGGGGTGCCTATGTTTGACCCAAACGAATACGAGCTGAATCACAGCCCACAAATCCCCACAGGTACGCAACGTCAGAACAAAGTCTGAAACTATCCCCCAGGGTGTTTTGCTTGCAGTCCCAATCATGTACTCAACGTTTGACTATCAGACATGTACTTTCATTAGATATGGGTTGTCTATCTTCTGGTTGATCATGTTCCCTATCAAGATTGCCACAACTTGGGGTAAATGCTGAAAAATATGCTTTCCGTAAGGCTGCCCAAAGGCCCGATTTTTCATGGTTGATACCCACCCAGGACTCTGGGTACCCCTTTCCATCCATCACTTTATCATCACTTTCATTTTCCATATTCAATTAGATGGGGTTCTTAAAATAGGGGATCCTCAAGACACCATGGGTTTCAATACTGAAATTCTCTCTCTCTTGATTGGATGAGTTGGGAACAACCTGACAAAACGGAAAGCTCCTCCAGATCCCCCAACCCCCTCAGTCTCCAGCTTCTCATCACCTTCGCCTGCAACTTTCTCTGTATCTTTGGCCTTCTCCTGGACATTTTTAAAGGTCCAGAAACTGGGTGACGAAGCTGAGATTGACGAAGCTCGGATAGCCGCGGTGGTAAAGGAACCTATCGAAATCACAATATCACCATGTTTATCCTAGGGTAAACGAACCTACATAGATGTGGAAAACCCGGTGAAAACCCCCTGATTTCCCGCTTGCAAAATGATCTACAATGACAAAATACCAGCTTTGCAACCCAGACTCAGAGATGTTTCAATCCAACCGTGCTGGAAAGTCATGATGATACTGTGGATTGTACATCCGAATCACCTGTGGATGGTAAACATTCCAAAAAAACCCTCTGGTTGTGTCAAATAGCTATTGAAAATGGCCCATTTATACTTGATTTACCTATTCAAGATGGTGATTTTCCAGTTCGCAAACTGTTGGTTTACCAGAGGGTAAAACCTTCCAAACAGAGTGAAATTTACCCATGAAACATGGTGATTTTCCAGTTCGTTATGTGGCTGTTTACCAGAGCAATTTTTGGATGGGATCCACCCCATGACCGGAAAATCCACGATGAATGGAGGTTGGTGGTTGCTGCTAAACCCTCTGAAAAATGATGGAGTGTTCGTCAGTTGGGGCCCGATGACATTCACAACTGAATGGAAAAATAATCCAAATGTATCCAAATGTTCCAAACCACCAACCAGTTTTTTTGAATGGGCTGGGTTTCCAATTCTATGTTTGATTACCGGAGGCAATCTCAATGAAAACCTTGTGCTTCAGCCGCCCCAAATGTTCACCCTACTTGGATGCTTCCAGGAACCGTAAGTGCTCTACAACCCATAGATCACCGACATAACTGTGGGTATATAGTTGTCACATGTTGTTATGACCCACTTAATAAGCAATTCTTGGAAACATTGAGATCAAAGATCAAGTTTGAAGACCCCCATGTCGGGAGCCTCTCTAAGAGCGTGGGCGAATACAATCGATTTCGTTTCACGTCCATCCTTTTAGCCCCAACAAAACCGCCGTGTCCGAGCTCAAAATCATGATTTTACCCTGACCCAACTGCTCAACGTCAGCTCCTTGACAGTGGTGTCCGCCTCCTATCGCTCAGTTGAGGTGTCGTGGATGCTATGGATCTTGTGCTTTTTTTTACATCACAATGTCCCGACTTCCAGCTTTTCTCCAGTGTTTCTTCGATCTTGGGGGATAGTGACAAGCAAAGTAGGGCTTCCCGATTTCATGGGTTATGACCGTTTTCGAAAATGCAGGGTAGTAGGTATATAAGTGTACGAAATAAACTGTATAACCCCCCAGTGATCATCAATCAACTACAAAGGCAGGGTCGTGCCCTCAAAAGAGAGAGGGAGAGGGAGAGAGAGAGAGAGAGAAAGAGCGCGCGCGCGGTAAATTGGTAAACATCACCAGGGGAACGAACGAACGGATGGGTGAAACTAAATCAATTTGAACTGGAGCTCTGCCCAGCAAAAATATGGCAAACATGATAAAACCCTGACATGGAACTAGAAACTCTACCCTCTGGTTATGTCAAATAGCTCTTGAAAATGACCCAGTCGAAACAGTGGATTTTCCCATTAAAAATGGTGGATGTTTCCAGTTCGCTATGTTAAAATCTGAGCTGTCCAGGCTCAGCGAAACATGGACAGCCCTGCGACGTTTGGAGAAGCAAAACCATGGGATGGGACGTTTGGTAAGATAAGACAATAAGAAAATAAGACAACCAATATATAATACATCAACAATAGAACCTGGTATTTATAGAGGACCAGACAATTCTGGGGAAAAAAAAAATACGTGGTTCGTCCACATGCAGTCCCCACTTCCAGGCCAAATTGCAAGTTCCACTCACTGCCTAACTATAATGTTATATATATATGTGATATAATATGTGTATATATATATATATATATCATTTCCGCAGTCTGTGGATTATGCACACTTTGTCATGGGCATGCTTTATCCCACTTTGATGGGCTGTTTTTTGTCCATTTGCATGTGGACCTGAAAATGTGGTATTTATCTACACCCTATTCATGGTAATTGTACTAGAATTTAACATGATTGAGCAATGCATGGAAAAGGTTTCTAAATCTTCAGGTACCAGGTACTAGAACCGAATCGGATATGGTTCCCAAATACTCCATGGTGCTGGAATATGAATCCCAACATTTACCCGAACAAAATCACCCAGATTTTGTAGGTATACCAGCACCATGGAGCATATGGGGTTGGTTCGGTGAAATAATCCCACGATATCCCCATGGAAAATTCGTCCATATGAAATCTCCACTCTTCGCCAAGTCAGCACCATTTGGGAATGGTACCGTCTGGTAGCATAGCCATGGAAACCTGCCGGCCTGGTAAACATACACAAAGCCATTGAAAATGGCCCAGTCGAAATAGTGGATTTACCCAGCTAGAAAATGGTGGATCTTTCCATAGTTATGTAATATTATGTAAACGTGTACCAGAGGCTACCATGATTCATAGATTAATCATCCATATAATTTTCGACATTGTCCTTATGTGAAATGACGCTTTCGTGGTCAACGCCGACTTTGTACCTCCTCTTCCACTATGCGATAACTTCCATCCTGGCGCTAAGATCGACCCCGATCGCAATGGTTCAGGCGAAACAATGTGGGTATCAATGGAGATCTACTCTTATTCTGGATAGTCATGATATTCATGGAGGATACAAACTATGAATTGGTTGTTTCAGCATGCACTGTAAAAGATCAACAATCTTAAATATGCCCAATTTTTCTACTTTTCGTACTGCCCTTTGGGCAGGCTTTGTCAGATGTTCTTTGTATATTGGAGAAGCATTCCCCTGATACGGGGACCTCAACTAGGCATGAAATGGTCCAAATTCCAAGACCGAGTGGGACGGATTGCACTGGAAACAATTCGAATGATGGCAAACCATTGGCAAATCATCTCCAAATTTTGGGAATCATGGCCCTTTATGTCATTTTGAAAAAAAATAAACTATTTATGGGAATTCGACATTTTTCTTGGCGATACTTTGGCAAATCATGGCCAATCATAATTCATATCATCTCCGTTGGGTGCCACGGAGAAATGGCATGGAATTCCACGCCTGCAACCCGTGGTGATGCTTGTATCACTTAAAGGAGCTAGGTTGACTACCATTTCTGCATTAATCAAGAAAAAAAACATGAATCCCAAAGAAGATTCCTGGTTGGTGGTTTTAACCATCTTGAAAAATATGAAAGTCAATGGGAAGAATTATATATCCCATATATGAAATGGAAAATAAAATTCATGTTTGAAACCACCAACCAGCCATAGTTATTACTTCATTGCCCATTGATATTCCATATGATACACCCATAATGTTTGAAACCACCAACCAGATTCTAATGCCATGTTCTTGTTGATGCTTCCCTGACTTGTCATATGGCATCCTCCCAGTGAAATCCTCAAAATGGCCATCCGAAATGCTCCGAACAGATACCCCGAATGTTCCGAACAGATACGAATTCAAAACTACCCAGTTACATACCCATGACCTGTTGGTAGTCAAACATCTTTAAACAAATCCACCATTGATGGCTTTTCCCAGCAACCTCCATTTACTGTGTTTTCCATAGTTGTCCATCGTTGTTCCATAGTTTTCCATCGTTTTTCCATATTTGTCCATCGTTTTTCCTATGATTTTATGAAGATTTCCCGAGCCCCCATTTCTACTGGCAGAGGGGCCCCAGTGAGGTAAATCGCGTTCAGTTGGTGCAGTTCTAACTATAACAAGTGATATGGCGATATGATTATGGCGATATGATATGATTATAATAGGGATAATATCATGGGATATCATCAACTATTGGTTGGTGGTTGACCAACCCCTCTGAAAAATATGAAAGAGTTAAAAATTATATACACCCTATCTGGTTGGTGGTTTTGAGCCACCCCTCTGAAAAATGATGAAGTGAAAGTCAGTTGCGATTATGATATTCCCAATAGATGGAAAAATAAAAATCATTTTCCAAACCACCAACCAGATAATAAGAAGTTGGTGTATGATACACAAAATAACTCTTATAACTATATTTAGATGGGGTTATGTTCAGCAACAAACATAACTTAACTGGGGAGCCCCCATCAGAAGACTGAGATTTGTTTCGCGGCCTTCTCGATAATCACTTCCTCCACATCCGCCGCTGTCTCGGCCAGCACTTTCTGGACAAATTTGTCCACCTCGGCTGCAGGGAAAACCAGGCTTTTATATGCTTTATGCTGAGGAAATGGTCCTGTGGTTAAAAAAAAAAAACAACATTTTTTTTAGTAACTTGCCACCTTGTAGGAATCGCAGTCTTTTACGTACGGTCTCATTTGTTGTTTTGAATGTTTTGAACGTGAAGGAACCAGAAAATATGATAGAACGAACTATTGAAAAATCATATCACATAATAGAAAAAAAGAGATTATAACAGATTATAATCAATGAAATCTGACGAAATGTTCCAGAAATGGGATGTTGATTTTTGACCAACTTAAGGGATGCTGATTTTCCAGCAAAGACGTTGAGTTCAAGTCTGACATAAGGGATTTGCTGATGTTTATGGTCCAAAGTCCAGTTTATGACCAAACCAATATTCCGAATGGAAATTTTTGTGGAAACTGTTTGGCAGACGTGTAGTTGATGACTTGCTCCAAAAAACAACCTCCATATTTTCCTCGTGGATTTCCCCGAAAAATGGTTGACATCGGTATCGGGTATCCCAATAGAGTTTCCCCAACTGCTTGGTGGTGCAATGTGCCCATCGTGAAAAATGATGGACTTCGTCAATGGGAAGAATGACATCCCATATATGAAATGGAAAATAAAATTCATGTTCGAAACCACCAACCAGCCATAGTTGTTACTTCATTGCCCATTTATATTCCATATGATACACCCATAATGTTTGAAACCACCAACCAGTCAAAACTGTGGAGCTTCATGTACGCAGAGCACGCCGCTGCGCTCTGCCCTTTCGATGTCAGTCTTTTTCCACATCTTTGGTGGCCGTGTTCTGTTCTGGGCTTCGAAAGACGGCACCCGAACTGTCCCACAAAATTCTTGTCAACAGAATCATGGGTACCATTGAATACCAGTAAATTATCCCATTGACTAACAATATCGGTACCATTTACATCCCCTGGTATATTGATAAAAAATAACAGTTGTTATTCATCAATATAGCTGGGTACCATTTACAGTAATTGAAAAGCCGAGGGACCCAGGGACCCAGGGAAAGCAACTGTCCAATGCTAAAATTTGAGTGGCTGACCACTGGACCACCCGTCAGGGACTTAAAGAAATTCCTGCGTTTGTTGAGGAAATCACGATCTCTGTTGAGTTCCCTGTGTTCAAGTGCTGTACACAAACAGATACATATATATATATGGCTGGGGGGCTCTGGTGAACATCGAAATAGTTGGCAAATGGTAGCTGTAGGTATCGACCCGATCCATATGTGATATGTTTCGCTGCCCAAATACGAATATCAGAGTGTCTCCGTTGGGGACAGCTTTACGTTTACCCTCTGGTGAACTAACAGTTTGCTATTGAAAATGGCCCAGTCGAAATAGTGGATTTACCCATTAAAAATAGTGATTTTCCATAGCTATGTTAGTTTACCAGAGGGTATCCCACAATATCCCACCAAAAAAAACCCTATATCTTCCAAAAATGACTTCACCCAAAATGGCCGGACCTGACCATATCCGACCCCTTCGCCTCGCTCAGAGGGTAGTTTTTGCAGATGGGCCCAGCCGAAGTGCAGCATTCTACCGATAGCACTTTTGGCTTTTCAGCACTCTGCCGGCTGCAAATGGTTTCCACCAGTGCTGCGGCTGGATTTATGGTACCAGCTATTGGGGGATCCCAAAACCATTGGTTCTAATACAAAATCAATGAGTTTTGGATGATTGTGGTACCCATTGGTACCCCCATTCTAAGAAACTCCCATCATTCTATAGCTTAAACAGCAGAATGATTCGAGATGTTTGAAACCACCACAGACATCAGCTGCTCCGCGCTTTGCAAAGCAATCTTATGAGCTTCGAGAACGGAGCAAGCTGCACAAATTCGAGGTGAGAACGTCGACTTTTTTCAGACGCCAGAGGAGAAGTAGCTCGGTCCATGAAAAATTATGTTGATCTTTCTCTAACCATCAATGAGCACTACCCTGGAATCAAACGTGGCAATGGAAATCCCTTTTTTCAACGGTACAATGTCATCTACCACGAGGTATTTTCCAGCCAGCCACGTTTGATGACCCGAGGATACCGGAGGATAGTCCACCATACTTTGGAGATCGAAATGAGTTGGACACCGACCATCAGATTCTCTTGATACAGCTGGTGCCAATGTCCTACAATGTGGGGCCCCCCAGTTATAAGTTGGTTTATAAACCCCATTAACTATAGTTATAAGTACCATAAACCATAGTTATTGGAGTTATAAACCAACTTAGCTATCTTGGGGGCCCCACA